>ERZ773202.763-NODE-763-length-26410-cov-5.352798_pt1 | contig 26410 bp, 27 predicted proteins | sample MGYA00580998_ERZ773202 | MGnify/ENA primary metagenome ERZ773202 (study PRJEB29015, sample SAMEA2737803) | human gut metagenome | biome: human gut; feature: human-associated habitat; material: faeces | place: China | collected 2012 ...
CCGATGCCCCATCCGTCGAGGATCATCAATAATGCTTTCTTTGCCATAATTATTGTAAAAATCTTATAAATGAATTGTTCTGCGATATAAAGGCTTCCCAATGCTTTACACATTGTCACCTTATTATATACAATATGCAAAATTACAATTTTCGATTTAATTGGCAAAATAACTGAAAACAAGTTTAACAACAATTATAATGCAGTCATTTAGCTCTGCATTTCGCGCCATTCGCGTGGCGACATACCTGTGTTGTCGTTGAAAATCTTGTACAGTTGGCTGCGCGATGAGAATCCGCAATATATAGATATTGTATCGTTGTTGTATTCGGGATGTGCCTTGACAAGCCGTTGTGCTTCTGCAAAGCGTATGCCCGACAGCCACACTCTGAATGTAGAGTTAAGGTACTGGTCAAAGTATTGGCTCAGTCGTATGCGCGAAATGCCGGTTTGTTGCGACAGCTTGCCTATGTTGGCAGAGCTGTCCCTGAATCCTCCGTTTGCAACCCATTGCCCCAGTATAATGCTTATTTTTTCGATTTGTCCCGTCGATATGGTTGTAGGGTCATCGTCAGCCAATTCATTGTAGTAGTCTGATGCATTGCCGTATGTTTCGTCTTCGGTCAGCACGTCTTCAACGGGAGCCATGTTGAAGCCTAACGCCACAAAACTTGAAACGAACAGAAACACAGTGAACAGCATTAGCGGACCGACGACATACAATGCCGGTCGCCAAGTTACAGCAAAAATAAGTGTGGACGACAGCATGGAAAGCAATAGATAACTTGCTTTGGTGTAGCGGTCGTACGTTGATATGTCGCCGCCGGTGTCGTTGTTGATGCGGTGTTGTGTGCGTCTTAGTATAATGGTAGGCGACGTCATGAAGTACACCATGCTCAAGGCGAACATGGCGAATATTATACCACGCATTCCGTCAAGTGCCATATTGCCACTTGTATACCATCCTATTGCAAACACCCCGACTATGGATAAGCAAGCCAATGCGCCTACTATGGCATAGCGACGTGTGGTTTTGCGCGAACTTTGTAGCTGTATTATTGAACAAGCCAGAAAATAGTTGGCTATAGGATAGAACAAAGTATTGAATACTGTGCCGACATTATCGTCATTAGCTCTCAGCTTGAACTTTATCTGCAGAGCGTAGTGAACTACCAGTATCAGCATTGTTGCAGCCAGCAGCAGTCGTGACTTCTCGTATTGCGGGGTAGTGGAATTCTGGTACAGTCGCGAAACAAGCAGTTGCAGCATAAGCATTGCGAATACAAGCAAGCATGTGTATTGTAATGTAAATAATGATTCCATATCGTAATCGAAATATTAAAAGCAGTATATAGTAGTAATCTTTTCTGTTATCTTTAACATTACAAAATTACCATTTATTTTCAAGAAACGAATATTTGTAATAGAATTTTATTCTTTTTTTAATTTAAGTTTCGCAAGCGAAAGTAGTTCGAAATGCCGCAAATGTGAATACAAAAAAAATGAGGGTGTTCAAAACTTTATTGTTTTGACACCCTCACAATTTTCAATTGACTTTTATATATAGTGTTGTTGTCCTATGTGATTGTTGGCTATAGTTTAGCGACGGCTTCCAAACGAACCGTGGCTGCTACCGCCATTGTTGCTCTTGCTTCCGCCATTAGAGCGTGAACCGCCTCCAAACGATGAACCTCCATTGCTGCGACTGCCTCCGAAAGAGCCACGTGAGCCGAACGAAGAGCTGTTGTTAGAGCGCGAACCGCTTCCGAATGAATACCCGTTTGAACGTGAACCGCTACCGAATGAAGATGAGTTGCTGCGGTTGCTGTTGCCGAACGAAGGTCTTGACTGGTTTGACGTGTTGGGACGTGTGAACGTATTGCGTGGTGTGCCATATACGTCGTCACCTCCACGGCGTGAACCAAACTGTCCGCGGTTAGTATTGTTGTCGGTCAACGAATGTCTTACTGTAGTGCGTGTGCTGCTGCCACGTGAGCCAAACGAACTCTGTTGACGATTGTTCTTGTTGCCAAACGAGTTTTGTGGACGACCTGAGATATATTGTGGTTCGCGTGAACCGAACGACTGTCTGTTGCCACGTCCATAGTCACCACGGTCAAATCTATCGCGCATTCCGAAGTGGCTGTCGCCGCGACGTGATCCGTAGCTACGTCCATGATACCAAGAACGTCCGTGGTTTGTGCTCCATGAGTGTCCGCCACAATAGTTTACGTATACAGTAGGACGATTGAAGTAGAAGTAGTCGCGGTGCGGATAGCGTGCGTAAATGCCGAAGTGCCAGTAGCCAGCGTTGAAGTAGAGCGGACGATAGAAGTAGGCTGCGTCGCAGAAAGCACGATACTGCCAGTCGAGCAGAACGTAGCTCATGTCGAGATTGCGGTAGCGCCAGTAGGCCCCATACAGGTCGTCGACAGTATTTACACTCATAAGGTAGTCGAGGTTTATCTCGTATGCTGCCTCATACTGGTCGTTGGTCAGATTCAGCTCATAAGCCATTTTGTCGGTCAGGAACAAAGCCTGCTGACGAGCCTGCTCATAACTCATAGCGTTTGACGACATTGTGAACGCCATCATAAGCATTAGTATGGAAATCAGCTTTTTCATAATGTATATGTTTTATATTGTTCGACAATTGGTTTCTTTTTACACTTGCAAAGATACATACACATTATGGGTTGGCAAAAGGATTTTCCCTAAACGCGTGTGGGAAAATCCCTATTGTTGTTTTTCAGTCTTTCGGTTGCTGGTCGTCTTCCTTTACTGTAGTGCTCACGTTACGCTCTATGCTGCGACGCAACTGGTGCAGCTTGATGGCGTTGGTCAGTTCCACAATGCCATAGACAATCATGCTCCAGCCTATGACGAATAATGGAGCCGATGCAATAGACGATGGCGAAACTATAGCCACAATACCTATAAGCAGAGTCAGCGCCGGCATAATCCAGTAGTAGAATCCGATGCGTGCCATGCGTGATACCGCTACAAGATTTGCCATCTGGCTTATGGCTCCCAGTATGAGTATGGCTGCAAGAATGTACATCAGACTTTGCACGAATGTGTTGGGCATAAGAGCCAGGATGAGTCCAAGTATGAGGCTGCCCAGTCCGACGATTGGAAACGTAGGCTTCATGCCAGTCAGCAGTCTGCCGTCGGCATCAAACACCTGTATGTCGTTTTTCTTGCCTCGTGCAATGAAGTAAGTTACGCACGAGAACACTCCCGACAGGAAGAACAGCACACCAATGGCAATAGTTATCCACGTTACGGTAAGTTCGCGATACTTCACGATGAGCGCTCCTACAATAATGGCGCACAATGCGCGCACAACAGAACTTTGAAATACTTTCATATCTTCTTGCTTTTTTTTGATTATATACAATAATGTGTATGGCAAATTTATACATTATTATCTATATAGACAACACAAATGTCGTTTTTATGCCTTATAAAGTGGCAAATAGGGATTTCCCTATTTACTATTATGGTTTTTATACATTGCCGTGTTGTTTGGTTTTTCTATCTTTGCATCAGGAAACAATTTAAACACATACACTATGAAACGAATTTATATTTTCCTTACAATGTTCATGTTGGCATTGATGCCGGCAATGATGACAAGTTGCGATACTGATGATGATTATTGGTGGGACGACTATTATGGTGAATGGTATGACGAATACGATTGGTATAATGATCCATTTGATCATGGTAACAACCAACTGGTATCGATGGCTCGCACTCTCAATGGCACATGGACAGGTGATGCCAAGAGCGATTTTAAAGAAGATGGCCAGTGGTATACTGCTTACTTCGATGTAGAGTTCACCTTCACGCAGTACACCTCAATGTCGTGCAACGGTACCGGATACGAGACCGACTATGCCGACAATGGCGAAACCAATGTCAGTCGCTTCAAGTGGTATATCGACCCTCGTACGGGCAATATCAATATAGAGTACATCCCGAGCGGATCCCGATACCTTCTCGATGCCAATGGCAATTCCGATAAATCCGGTTTCTTCCTTGGATGGGACTCTAAAGAGAAGCAGGATCTGTTCAATGGAGTAATGGAAGGCGTCAACGTCGACGAGTACATAACGTTCGACTGCGAGCGTGTCACAAGTCGCGGCACACGTGCTCTTGGTTCAGACTCTGTACAGACAACATCGCAGGGCAAGTCGTATGGCAAGGGATTCACATTGAAGCGCGTTGAAAATAATGTACCGAAGACTCTGCGTCGCAGATAATATAGGAACGGCTGACTCCAGTCCGACGCGCAGCAAGAATATTGAAACAGCAAACTTTAGTAGCGGAGGCCGAAAGACCTCCGCTATTGTTATTGTGTAAAATCCCATTCTTTTTCATTGTTTATTTTCTGTAAATCCGTAACTTTGCAAATATCAAACAAAGTGAAAGACAATGGAAAAAGAAAATGATATATTCCAGAGAGCCGAATTGCTCTTGGGCAACGATGTGATGAATCAGATAGCCTCCAAGCGTGTCATCGTGTTTGGGGTAGGAGGCGTTGGCAGTTGGTGTGTTGAGTGTCTGGTACGTTCGGGCATACGTCGCATCACGATAGTCGACTTCGACAGCGTGTGTGCCTCAAATGTCAACCGCCAGCTTATGGCCACTACCAACACCATAGGTCGCGTCAAGGTTGAAGCTTTAAAGGAGCGATTGCTCCAGGTCAACCCTGATTGCGAGGTCACAGCCTTGCAGAAGATGTTCACCGAGGAGACAGCCGACGAGTTCTGTCTCGACCAGTACGACTATATCATCGATGCCATTGACTCGCTAAAGGACAAGGTGGAGCTCATTATGCGCGCTTGTCAGACATCAGCTGTATTCTTCTCGTCGATGGGAGCAGCCTTAAAGATGGACCCAACCCGAATACGCGTGGCAGAGTTTTGGAAGGTGCGTGGCTGTCCGCTTGGTTCAGCTCTGCGCAAACGTATGAAGCGGGCCCAACTTAAGCCAGCCCATAAGTTCCAGTGTGTGTATAGCGAGGAACTTCTTGACAATGTCGGTCCGCAACCCGAACCTGAATCCAAGAAGCAAACTAATGGCAGTATGTCGCACATTACAGCCATCTTCGGCTTCACCATAGCAGGATTGGTACTCAACGATATTCGCGATAAAGTACTAAAACTTGACAACGAACACAACAATTAAGACGTTTTGCAGTTATATATAGTATTCAAGTAAATTACTTATTAATACATAATGAGAAGATACATAGTATACATATTACTCGCGTTTCTGATGCCATTGGCGGCAGCAGCACAGTCGATGACCGACGATCAGGTTATGGCATTTGTAGCCAAGGAGCATGCAGCCGGCACGTCAAATGCCCAGATTGTAACCAAACTCATGCAGCGTGGAGTCGACATATCTCAGATACGTCGCGTGCGCACCAAGTACGAGAGCCAGATGAATCAAGGCTCAATGAGTTCGATGTCAGGCAAGAGTGCAGCTGAAACCTCACGTATGCGCACCAATAATGGCAAGACACGCAATGACTATGGCAAGAAGGCTGATGCTGAGGCTGCCGAATATTCTTCGCAGCGAGTTAAGGCGCAGCCCGACCGCACCTATACCCATACCTACGACGACAACGATGAGGAGTATGTCGACTTTCAGAAAGAGATGGCTGCAATGGTCAGTAGCGATAAGGACTCATTGGCAAAAAGCAAAAACCGTGTCTTCGGTCGCGACATCTTCAATAGCAAGCTTCTTTCGTTTGAGCCCAATATGAACATAGCCACACCTCAGAACTATCGTCTTGGTCCCGGTGATGCTGTAATTATTGACATCTACGGAGCGTCGCAGAAGACCGAGCAATGTACCGTATCGCCCGATGGCGACGTCACTATCGAGGGTTACGGACCCGTTCAGGTGTCAGGACTCACCGTGGCACAGGCCAATGCCCGCCTGCGTTCTACGCTTGGCAGCCGCTATACAAGCAGCCGCGTGCGCCTTACGGTAGGGCAGACACGCACCATTATGGTCAATGTCATGGGCGAGGTGCGTTTGCCAGGCACATATACTCTGTCAGCATTCGCCACAGTGTTCCACGCCCTTTACATGGCAGGAGGCACCAACGAACTTGGTACATTGCGTAACATCAAGGTGTATCGTAGCGGTCGACTCGTTACCGTTGTCGACATTTACGACTACATTCTCAACGGTCGTCTTACTGGCAACGTGCGTCTTGCCGAAGGCGATGTTATCGTTGTAGGACCCTACGACTGCCTTGTCAATATTTCGGGCAAGGTGAAGCGTCCAATGTTCTACGAGATGAAGAAGAACGAGTCGGTAGCTTCACTTCTAAAATATGCAGGTTCGTTCACGGGCGATGCCTACACCAAGGCTGTGCGTGTCAATCGTAAGACAGGCCGCGAATATTCGGTATATAACGTTGGCGAGTTCGACTACTCAAGTTTCCACATAGCCGATGGCGACTCGGTTGAGGTAGACTCTATCCTGCCTCGCTTTGCCAACACCGTCGAGGTGCGTGGCGCAGTATTCCGTCCCGGCAAGTACAATCTTGGAGGTCAGGTCAACAGCGTGCGCACTCTTCTTGCCCAGGCAGAGGGCGTGACCGAGAAAGCCTTCACAGCTCGTGCCGTAATGCATCGCTTGAAAGCCGATCGCTCGCTTGAGGCAATACGCGTTGACGTGGCAGGCATCATGAGTGGACGTGTAGCCGACATACCATTGAAGGAGAACGACGTGCTCTTCATTCCGACACGTCCCGAAGAGATACAGGAACGTACCATCACCATACGAGGCGAGGTAAACTATCCCGGCACATATCGTTATGCCGAGAATGAGACCGTTGAAGACTTCGTACTTCAGGCAGGCGGATTGACCGACCGTGCCTCGTCTGTCAATGTCTACATTAGTCGACGTATCACCGACCCCAAGGCTTTGCGTCCCGATTCAGTCATAGCCCAGACCTTCACCGTATCGTTGAAGGATGGATTTGCCATAGACGGACAACCAGAGTTCAAGCTTATGCCATTCGACGAAGTGTACGTAATGCGCAGCCCAGCCTACAGCGAGCAGCAGAATGTAAGTGTTGAAGGCGAGGTGGTGTTTGCCGGAATGTATACCTTGCCTAAGGACAATGTACGATTGAGCGAACTGTTCCGCAAGTCGGGCGGTTCCAACGGACTGGCTTATATCAAGGGAGCACGCCTTATGCGTCGTGCCAACGAAACCGAGAAGGAGCGCATGCGTGCCGTATTGCGCATGCAGCAGGAGCAGTTGCAGAAGAATCTGCTCCAGCTTTCGGCAAGCAGCAACAATGCAGGCGGCATGCAGCAGGTAGCCGAAGATGCCAAGAATGCCGAACTTGCCAAGTTCAACGTGCCCGACGAATATCCCGTAGGCATCGACCTTGACGAAGCATTGAAGAATCCAGGCAGCGATGCCGACGTAGTGTTGCGCGAGGGCGACCGCCTCATCGTGCCCAAGTACAATGGAACTGTCAAGGTTAATGGAGCCGTAATGTATGCCAATACCGTAGCCTACGAGAAGGGCAAGCGCGCATCTTACTATATCGACCAGGCAGGAGGCTATGCTACAGACGCCGTCAAGAACCGCGCCTACATTATATATATGAACGGTCGTGTAGCCAAGGTTAGCCATGGCGCACGCGTAATGCCGGGTTGCGAGATTGTAGTGCCAGCCAAGCTGAAGCGCAAGATGAGTGTGGCTGAGACCATGAGCCTCGGTTCAAGCATGTCGTCGATAGCCGCCATGATAGCTACGATAGCCAATCTGACGAAGTAAAGGGTTAATAAGCATAGTAAGCACCTTATTTTATAAGGAGGAATAAATATGAGATATCCAGTAGGAATACAGAATTTCGAGAAACTGAGAAAAGACAAGTTCTTGTATGTCGATAAGACGAAGTTGATATATCGTCTTGTTGACGAGGGGCAGTATTATTTTCTTAGCCGTCCAAGGAGATTTGGTAAAAGTCTGCTAATATCTACTCTTGAAGCTTACTTCAGCGGAAAGAAAGAACTCTTCGAGGGGCTTGCTATATACGATTTGGAGCAAGATTGGCTCGAATATCCCATCCTTCACATCGACTTGAATACAGCCAACTTCAGAGAAAGTGGCAGTCTGTATGCAATACTCAACGATTATCTATGCAATTGGGAGAAGAAATATGGAATGTCTGAGTCGGAAACAACACTCGCTCTACGCTTCAAGGGAGTTGTAGAGCGTGCTGCCCAAAAGAAAGGACGCAATGTGGTGATTCTTGTTGACGAATACGACAAACCTATTTTGCAGACCTTTCACGATAAGGAATTGCAGGAGAACTATCGTAACGAGTTGAAGGCATTCTACTCTGTATTGAAAACTCAGGACAAATATATCCGATTTGCATTCCTTACGGGTGTAACTAAGTTTGGCAAGGTGAGCGTGTTCAGCGACCTCAACAATCTTATGGACATCTCTATGGACAGTCGCTTTATCAGTATCTGCGGTATAACGGAGAAGGAACTGAAGGCTAATTTCAAAGAGGGAATAGCAGAACTGAGCGATGCTACCGGTAAGACCGAAGAGGAGACACTTGAAGAGCTGAGGATTAATTATGATGGGTATCATTTTAAGTCTGGCAGCATAGGAATATATAACCCATATAGTGTTCTGAACACAATGTCAAAGTTGGAGTATGATACATATTGGTTTGAAACCGGTACACCAACATTCCTTGTAGAACTCTTAAAGCTTCATCATTACAAATTGGAGAACCTTACAAAGGAGCAGATATCTGCCGACGTTATAAACAGCATTGATTCGATGTCTACCAATCCTATTCCTATGATATATCAGAGCGGTTACCTTACTATAAAAGGTTACGACGAACGTTTCAAGAAATACCGGCTTGGCTTTCCCAACAAGGAAGTAGAAGAAGGTTTCCTTAATTTTCTTTTGCCGTTATATACATCGGCAGGCAATAATTCGCCTTTTATGGTCGACGAGTTTGTGAAGGATGTCAAAGCTGGTAATCTAAGACTCCCGGCAATGTTTATTTAATAGAATGCAAATAAAGATATGCAAGAAAGAAGATTGCCGTTAGGCATACAGGACTTTGAGGAGCTGCGTAAGGGAAACTATCTTTACGTGGACAAGACCGATATGGTGTGGGTTGTGGCTAACAACCGCAAATACAATTACCTCAGTCGCCCTCGTCGTTTCGGCAAATCACTTTTTGCGTCTACTTTGAAATGCTATTTCGAAGGCAGGAAGGAATTGTTTGATGGCCTCAAGATAATGTCCATTGAAAAAGAATGGATTGTGCGTCCAGTCATATATTTAAGTATGAGTTTAGGAGGCTCTGATGCTCAATCGTTGAAGGAATATCTCAACGAACGTTTGAGTTATTACGAGTCTGTATATGGAAAGGTACAATCCGAGCAATCATTGGGCAATCGTTTTAATGGTGTGATTCGTCGTGCGTACGAAAAGTCTGGAGTACAGATAGCTGTAATAGTAGACGAGTATGACGTGCCGTTGCAGCATACGTACGATACTGATCAGCATGAGGAATGTCGAACTATATATCGTGATTTCTTTACGGGGTTGAAAGATTTTGGCTATTGTATAAAATGTGTCTTCATAACAGGCATTACTAAGTTTACGCAGATAAGCCTGTTTAGTACTTTGAATACTATTGCCAATATAAGCTTTGACGAATCGTTGGCTGCCGTTTGCGGTATCACGTATAGCGAATTGACAGACAATTTTCAGAATGAGATAAAGAGATTGGCTGACAAATGCAATATGAACGAAGAGGCGACAATCAATGAGATGCAATCCTTGTACGACGGTTATCACTTTGCCTCCAACATGTTGAATGTGTACAACCCCTATAGTGTGTTGTCGGCATTCTCTCGTGGACGTCTTAATTCTTATTGGATAGCATCAGGTTCAAACGAGATGTTATTTAAGGTGTTGAATAAGTTCGCCAAGGATATCCCTATGCTCGATGGTTGTCTTATTGATGCCGACTATCTGGAAGAGAGCGATGTGAATATGATTGACCCGAAGCTGTTCCTCTATCAAGCGGGCTATCTGACAATAAAGTCAGTAGATGGTAATACTTATGTTTTGGGCTATCCGAATCGTGAGATGAAGAAGGCTGTTCAAAACTCGACATTACGCTGACTCTTATGCTGCTTCTGATAAAAGAGTGATTTGTTTGGCTCTTGAATTCGGAAGAGATAGCAGAGGACTGGAACGATGGGCTGTTATATAATAAAAAAGTATGTAAACAAGCCAAAGAACGCGTCGGGGCATTGCAAAGGTAATGACTGGCGCAAGGGAATGCAAGGGAAAGAGAATTTCAGAAAGGTAAAATTTAGAAAAATCTTTGTTGCACACTACTGATATTCAATAAAATATAGTATATTTGCAATAAGAGTAGAAAATTGTATTTCGATACTTCTCTATTTCTATAATAACCATAAAAATTTCATTATTATGTCAGTACAGATTTTGAATTTCAATAATGCTCAACGAGCAGTACTAAATGTTGTTTCTTGCTTACAGTCAGAGCAAGATTTGGAGGATCTTAAGCGTACTCTTATGAAATTTATGAATGAGCGTATGCAAAGGGAAATGGACAAGTTATGGGATTCTGGCTCATGGAGTGAGGAAAAACTCGAAGCAATGAAAACCGAACATTTGCGTACCTCATACAAATAAATGTAATGGAGAGAAATATTGTTTTAGATACAAACTGTTTGTTACAGATTATATCTCGCCACAGCAAGAATTATTTCTTATGGGAAAAATTCTTGTGTGGTGAGTATTTTTTATGTGTTACAACCGATATATTAGAGGAATATGAAGAGATTCTATGTCAAAAGACAAATCCAGTAATCGCTTCAATGGTGCTTGAAATCATAAGGCAAGCTCCTAATACGAATTTGTTTGATGCCCATTACCGATGGAATCTCATAACAAAGGATCCTGATGACAATAAATTTGTTGATTGTGCAGTGGTTGCAAATGCTGATTTTATTGTTTCAGAAGATAGGCATTTTAACGAACTTCAGAATGTCGATTTTCCCAAAGTAATTGTTGTAAAATTGGAAGAGTTTGCTTCACTTATGAAGCATGCAACATAAAAGTATGTAAACAAGCCAAAAAACGCGTCGGGGCATTGAAAAGGTAATAACTGGCGCAAGGGAATGCAAGGGAAAGAGGACAAATAATATTTTTAAATTGTAATAGCGGAAACACTATTATGCAGATAAATAAAACACAGAGAGGAGAAAGTAGAAACAGGATGTTGCTTCGCAATGTTCTGTTTTCTGGCATATTGAAAGTAGTAGGTCTGCTTACTTCTCTCTTTATTGTACCTGTCACCATAAACTATCTTAACAATGAAGTTTATGGAGTATGGATGACCATTACATCTGTGTTGTATTGGATAACAACATTTGATATAGGATTGGGTAATGGTATGCGTAATTATCTTACAGAGGCATTATCGCAAGGTAACACAAGTCTTGGCAGATCGTACATCAGCACTACAATGTTATTGTTGAGCCTTATTGCATTGGTAATGGGTTTGTTGTTATTATATCCTTTATTGGCTATTGATTTCAATAGATTCTTCAATACTTATGCTGTTAGTGGTGAAGAATTGCGTATAGCAGTTGTTATTGCTGTATGTTTTACGCTGATGAATTTTGTAGTAAAAAACGTAGGCTTTGTTTTTGTTGCAATGCAGAAATATGCTATTAATGATTTGCTTGGTATATCTGGTAATGTACTCGCTTTAGTAATAATATATGTGCTTACAAAGCTTACATCTGGTAGCCTTGTGTTTGTTGTGATGGCATATACAATAACCAGTTGTGTTGTGTATCTATTGGCTGCGATACCGCTTTTTGTAAGACATCCGGAGTTGCGACCTTCTTTTAAATATTTCGATAAAAGTTTAAGTCGTAAAATTGTTGGTAAAGGTCTTGGATTCTTTGTTATACAGATAAGTAGTTGTCTTGTAATATTTGGAGCTGCCAATTTCTTCATTACACAGTTTTGTGGACCGTCTTCTGTTACGACTTATAACATAGCTTACAAGTTTTTTAATCTGCTTGTAATTGCCTATACAATAGTACTTTCCCCAATGTGGAATGCTTATACGGATGCTTATGTCAAAGACGATATGTTGTGGATTAAGTCTACATTCAAGAAGGCATTGTTAATGTGGGTACTGTCCGTTTTTGGCGGTCTTGTAATGCTTGCCGTATGTAATCTGTTTTATAAAATATGGGTTGGCAGTAAGGTTGAAGTTCCTCTTATGGTATCATTATGTACACTTGTGTATGTTTGTTTCTTCAATCTCAACAATTGTGTTACATATTTGATAAATGGTTTGAATAAAATTTTTGTCCAAATTATAACATCTTTGGCATTTACTGCGTTATATATAATGTCAGTATTTGCAATTGGAGGCAAACTTGGTATTGAAGGCATTGTCTTATGTATGGCTGGCAGCTATGCTATGATGAGCCTAATACATTTATATCAGTGTTGGCTTCTTGTGAATGGCAAGGCTAAAGGTATTTGGAATAAATAATAGATATTAGTAATGTCAAATAAGATAAGTGTAATAACCGTCGTATATAACGACGTGAAAAATATTCGCAATACAATGGAAAGTTTCTTCTTACAGACGTGGGAAGACAAGGAGTATATTGTAGTTGACGGTGGCAGTACTGATGGTACAGCAGAGGTAATAAAAGAGTATGCCGACAGACTTGCATGGTGGTGTTCTGAGAAGGATGATGGCATCTATGATGCAATGAATAAGGGTATATTGCATGCTAATGGCGATTGGATAAACGTTCTGAACTGTGGCGACAGCTATTGTTCTACCGAGTCATTAAAAGAAGCTATGACAAACTGCGACCCAGAGAGTGCTGACATTATATATGGAAACTCAGTTAGGAAACAGTTAGGACATACTATAATGACAGAAGTTTCCGCAGATACTACTGGTTTAAATTATGCTCCTATTTACCGACATGGATCATCTTTTGTAAGAACTTCTGTGCATAAAAAATATCTTTTTGACCTTTCTAGAAAAAAGAATTTTGGATATGCTCTTGATTGGTATTTGATTTATACATTATATAAGAAAGGCTATCGCTTTGTAAAGACAAATGCTTCCATTGAAACTTATGACATAGATGGAATGTCTAACCATCCGGTACGGAGTACTTGGCTGAATTATAGAATCGTTACAAGTGATGGCTTCAATGTAAAGAAGCTCAAAAAGTTCATAGTTTCTTTTGTCATGGCTGCATTAACAAGAGGACGGGTATACAGGGCATTCAGAAAATTTGTTCTTGAAACATTCACCAACACAATACTTTCGCATGTGCCTATATGGACTGTTAGACGCAGTTCGTTGAAGATGTTGCGTACAAAGATTGGCAAAGGAACGTATATAAACAGGCATTGCTATATAATGGATCCTAATAGGCTTTCCATTGGGCATTACAGCCATATAAACAGGATGTGTACTCTTGATGCAAGAGGCGGACTGTATATAGGAGATAGCGTGTCTGTCTCGCATGGGGTAATGCTGATGACTGGCAGCCATGATATCAATGCTGTAAATTTCCCTGTTAACTATTTGCCTATACGTATAGGAGACTATGTTTGGATAGGCTGTGGTGCTATAGTGTTGCAGAATGTAACCATCGGCAAAGGGGCTGTAGTGGCGGCAGGGTCTGTTGTAACAAAAGATGTTCCGCCATACTGTATAGTAGCTGGTATACCAGCAAAAATAATAGGAAAGAGAAATGAGAATTTGGATTATAAGTGTGAACCATAATATATAAGATAAAATATATGAAAGAGATAGATGTAATAAGTGTGATTAAAAAGGTTTTCTCAAACAGAAAATCATTAATCATTTCTTTGATTGCAGGTTCGATAGCTGGTATAATTATTGCCTTGTCTGTGCCTAAGCAATATTCATCAGACGTTGTATTGGCTCCAGAAATGTCTTCGGGAGGTTTGGGATTGTCAGACAATCTTGCCGATATGGCTTCTTCGTTTGGTATAGACTTGTCGTCAACTGGTAAAAATATGGATGCGCTATATCCAGAAATATATCCAGAAATCTTGTCATCTTACGACTTTATAAGTACACTTTTTAATGTGAAGGTAAGACTTAAGGACGATCCGACTATTCGTACATATCGAAAACATATCCTATTAGATACAAAGTTCCCGTTTTGGGATTATCCTAAGATATGGCTTACAGAAAAATTTATGTCAAAGTCGGAAAAGAACGACCTCAACAAAACAGCTGTTCCTGATTCGTTTAGGGCTTCAAAGATAGACATTGATGTGAGTAAGTGCATTGCTGAGAATATAACTTGCCTTGTTGACAAAAAGACAAGTGTTATTATGATTACCGTTACGGATCAGGATCCTATGGTGGCAGCAATAATTGCCGATACTCTACAAAGCCGTTTGCAGTACTATATAACTGATTATCGTACCAAGAAGGCGAGAAACGATATGAAGTATTATACAAGGTTGTATAACGAGGCAAGGAAGTCTTATCTTAATGCACAGAAGAAGTATGCTTCTTTCTGTGATTCAAACCAGGATGTTGTACTTGAAAGCTTTCAGGCAAAACGGGATGAATTGGAAAACGACATGCAGTTAGCATTTAACTTGATGAGCCAGATGTCAACACAGGCTCAGACTGCTAAAGCAAAGGTGCAAGAGCGTACCCCTGCATATACAATGATACAGTCAGCGAAGATGCCGTATAAGGCTTCAAGTATGTCGCGTGCAATGATAGTATTGATAACATTATTCGTGGCGTTAATGATAAATGCCTTCTGGGTACTTTTCCTAAAAGATATTGTGTTCAAAAAAAGCTAAAAGAAGAGTCTGCAAATGACAATGAGTCTACTGCTCAGGCTGATGATAATACACATAAATAATATTCAGCATTCACATAGAAAATGATATATTCAGTCCCATATCTGTTGCTTATTTCATTTTATGGAGTCATGGCTTTGTGGTATAACCAAACAAAGAATATTGATTCCAGACCTATGAATGTATCATTGTGTATGTTTGTCACTTTGTTGTTCTGGGGATTTAGAGGCTTCTGTTTTTATGACTGGATGTCGTATTTTCCGATGTTTCAAGATGCAGGGATAGAGAATTTTTTACACAATATAACATCTATGGAGCCAGGCTTTTGCCTGCTCATGACAGCTTGTAAGGAGATATACGACAGTTATATCTTCTTTACATTTGTCTGTTCGTTGATAAATATTATTTTGCTTTCGAATTTTCTTCTCAAGCATACGGACAATTATCCTTTGGCATTGCTTATATGTACTATATTCGGGTGTTTTTTTCTGTTTACCGATCTTATGCGTAATGCCATTGCCGTATTTATATTTATAAATGCCATTGACTATCTTGCAGAGAAGAAAAAGTGGAAGTATTTTCTGATGGTCTTGTTGGCATTGTCATTCCACTATTCTGCAATATTATATCTGCCTTTGTATTTCTTTGCACGTAAGAGAACAAAAAAGTGGGTCTTTGCTGGAGTATTTTTTGCAGGAGTCATCGTTTATGCCTTGCATATATCCCTTTTCGTCAACCTTTCAACGTTCTTGTTAGGTCTTGTAAATTCCGACCTTGAGGAGAAAGTTCGTTATTATCTTAACGAGACAGCAGCTAAGTCGCCAGGCATTAATTTTGTATTTCTTGAGCAGGTTCTTACCGGTGTACTAGTTTTGTGCTATATGGACAAACTGCGTGAAATACGTAAAAATGCTGATATCTATATAAATTGTATCTTGCTGTTCTTCGTTATGACGTTCATGTTGCACGAATTTGTAACGCTTAGTGTACGTATGTCCATATTGTTTGGTGTAGGATATTGGATAATATGGATAGACTTACTAAAATGCTTCAAGTTCACGAACAATCGTCGGCTCTTCATACTGTTTATGTGTGCCTATTGTTTCCTACGTGTACTTGGACATACTCGAAATCCATTGGCCGAATACAATAATGTATTAATTAATAATGAGTCTTATCAAAAGCGCATGCTTATGTTCCAGAAAAATTTCAAGGAATAATGTACATAATATAAAAACCATAACAATATGAAAATAGCATATCTCGGAAAGATACAATTGTCAGACAACGACCTTTCCTATCTCAACACTGCTCAAAAGATGTCTGACATTACGTATATAATGGAAGTGAATCCACGCTTTATGAAGGGACCTGCCTACAATATAAGTAAGCTATACCCTCACTCGGGCATATTTAAGGCAGTAGACGCCTATCCTGAGTTCGAACGCTACTCACAGCTTATAGACATTGACAAGTTTTATGTAGTAAATACTAGTGGTAAATTGTGGCATATTAAAGCATTTTGGACAAACTTTCTGTTACTGTTATTCTTGATTAAAAACAAGTTTGACGTCATTCATCTTACGTGGCCGGCAAATGTATATGAGTTCATAATATATTTGCTGAGGCGAAAGATGATATTGACTGTCCATGACCCATTCCCTCATTCTGGGCTTGATACAAAGATTGTACGTTTACGTCGTAATGTTGCTTTTCGACTTATACGAAACTTTATAATATTGAATAAGGCACAGTATGATAAATTTATTTCATTTTATGAACTTGATCCAGACCGCGTTATTGTAAGCAAACTTTCATGCTATCATAATTTTAATATGGTGAAGTCTGATATGTCTACAATACCATCTGGTAAGTACATTCTTTTTGCTGGTAATATATCCCAATATAAAGGTGTGGAATATTTGCTCCAAGCTATGGTAAAGGTGCATGAAAAGTGTCCTGATGTGAAGCTAGTTGTTGCAGGTGGTGGTAATTACTATTTTGATATATCGTCTTATGTTAATTTAGATTTCATAGAGATACGCAATCGTTTTATCCCAGATGAGGAATTGGTTGCACTCATACGCAATACTGAGTTTATGGTATGTCCATATACTGATGCTACACAAAGTGGAGTGATTATGTCGGCATACGCATTTGATACTCCCGTTATTGCTACCCGTGTTGGCGGATTGCCTGATATGCTTGGTAACGGACGTTTTGGAATGCTTATTGACGAAAAAAATGTCAATGCTTTGTCCGATGCTATGCTAAGATTGCTTGAAAATAAAGATATCTTGCAAGCTTATAAAGCTAATATCAATGATGCTTATTCTGGTGAAGGCGAATTGTCTTGGACTACGATTGCCAAAGATTTAAAGCATATATATGATAGTGTAAGTAGATATAGTCAGAGTCATAATTAATATTCAGTATGAACTAAAAAAATACAATGAAAATCCTATATATTACAAATCATTACCTTGACCAAATGCTTGGAGGACCTAATGCATCAAAATGTTTTCTACATTCGGTTTCATGTCTGTATCCAGATACAACAGTGATATATCCTGAGCATAATACCCATGTAACGACATTTGATTTCATGAGTGAGTGTTGTTCGGTTAAGTTTTTACCTGTTAGAGATGTACGTTCTAAATTTAGAAAATTATATGATATGTATTTGGGCATATTGCATCGTTTTGACAGGTTTGTTAAGGAGCATTTAATCAGTAATAATTACGATGTTATTTTCATCGACCATTCTATTACCGCCTCATCTGGAGTATTAGAATCAATTATAGCTACGGGATCCAAGATTGTAACAATACATCATAATGTAGAAAGCAAATATCTAGCAGATAATAAGCCAAGTATATTATATAGATTTCCATATATACATTTTGCATTAAAAGCTGAACGCAAATCGATACTGGCTAGTCATCTTAATCTTACAATAACAGAAGCAGACCGTCAATATTTCATGTCGGTTTATCCACAAAAGGCGGATACATTTAATGTCATAGGCGTTTCTGAGTATAAGAATGGTTTACCACCAGTAGCAATTAACAACAATGTAGAAGGTTATAAATTTGTTATATCTGGTTCTATGAATGCATTGCAGACAGAGTCAGCCATACTTGTATTTCTAAAAGAATATATGCCGTTGCTTAACGAAGTATGTCCAAGGGCAGAAATTGTGATAACCGGGCGTAATCCATCACAACGTATATATGATACAGCAGCTTCATACAAGAACATAAAGATAATTCCAAATCCAAATGACATTACGGATGTTATCATAAAAGGCAATTATTATCTTTGTCCTATACATACAGGTAGTGGTTTAAAGTTACGTTCAATGGATGCCCTGCGGATTGGTTTGCCTGTATTGGCACATAAGGTGTCTACACATGGTTATGAGAGCATACAGCGTGATGGCTTCTTCTTCTCATATTCATCAAAAGAAGATTTTAAACCAGCCTTAAAACAATTACTCAAGTTGCATGATTGTCGTAAAAAAGTTATGGAGAGCTACTATTTGCATTTCTCTTTTGAGGCAGGAAGAGAGCGTATGAAAACAGTTATGGCTAAATTGATAAAGTAAAGCATTCAAAATACTAAACACAATAAATATAATGAAAATAAAATTATTAATAACAGGTGGTTCTGGTTTTATCGGTACAAATGCTGTTGAACATTTTGCTAATAATTTTGACGTTCTAAGCATTGACATCGCGAAGCCTAAACTGGATAGCCATATAAAGTATTGGAAACAAGTAGATATATGCAACTACAGTTCTTTAGAACAAGTTGTTTTGAATTTTGCCCCAGATTATATTTTGCACCTTGCTGCTCGTACTGACTTGGACGGTAGGAATGTAGATGAATATTCTGCAAACACCATTGGCGTAGCAAATGTACTGAAAGTTGCGTCACAACTTAATCATCTGAAGAAGATTATAGTAACATCCTCAATGTTGGTGTGTCATGTAGCTTATCAACCTAAAAATCAGTACGACTATTCACCATCTACATTTTATGGAGAGAGCAAAGTAATTACAGAACAACAAACATGGAAGGCTAATTTGAAGTGCGATTGGGCTATAATACGTCCTACGTCTATTTGGGGACCGTGGTTTGGTGAACCATACAGAAATTTCTTTGACATAGTGAAGAAACGTATGTATTTTCATCTTGGAAATAAAGGTTGTACAAAGACATACGGATATGTAGGTAATTCTATTTATCAAATAGAAAGATTATTGCTTACAGAAACATCTAATTATAATCAAAAAGTGTTTTATATAGGAGACAAGCCTGCTATCAATATATCAGAATGGGCAGATGAAATAGGAAAAGAACTTGGTTTTAGAATTCCTACAATGCCGTGGGGGATAGTGAAATTGGCTGCATATTTAGGTGATGGGTTAAAGAGGTTTGGTTTCCATTTTCCTATGACATCGTTTAGGCTTAAAAATATGACGACTGATAATATCATTAATTTGGATTTAACGTATGATGTAGCGCCTAATCCACCATATAATAGAATTAAAGGTGTAAGAGAGACATTGAAATGGTTGGAACTGCATAAGTAAAAAAAGGTTATCCGTCTCTGCAATAAATATGTATTGTCTCGTTATATATTATATATAAGGTGTAATAATAAATGACAATATCACTCATAACAGCTACATATAACAGTGGGAAGACCGTGGAGGATACTCTGCGGTCGGTTCTTGCACAGACATATAAGGAGATAGATTATTGGGTTGTAGACGGTGGTTCGAAGGATGACACAATAGATATTGTGCGTAAGTACGAGCCGTTGTTTGGCGGTCGACTGCATTGGATTTCGGAGCCCGACCGTGGTATATACGATGCCATGAACAAGGGTATTAGCCATAGCACGGGCGACGTAGTGGGAATACTTAATAGCGACGACTTCTTTACGTCGAACGATGTTTTGGAGCGTGTGGCTGCCGAGATGCAGGCTGACAATACTCTGGATGCTGTGTATGGCGACATTCATTTCATCAAGGATGGTGCCCCAGACCGCATTGTGCGCTATTATTCGTCCAAGCCGTTCCGGCCGTTTTGGCTACGCTTCGGATTTATGCCGGCTCATCCGTCATTTTATGCTCGTAGGGAGGTGTTTGAGAAACATGGTCTCTACTCTCTTGATTACAAGATTGCTGCCGATTACGACATGATGGTCAGACTGTTTCTCAAGCATCGTATAAAGGCAAAGTATATGCCGATGGATTTTGTAACGATGCTTATGGGAGGCTTGAGCACTAAGGGAGTGCGCAGTCGTATGGTGCTTGTGAGTGAGGACGTCAAGGCATGCCGTACGTATGGCTTTTACACTAATCGCTTTATGATTAGTTTGAAATTTCTGTATAAGATATTTGAATGTCGCTTTAGGTAATCGAAATGTAGTCCTTTTGCCTTGCAGAAGGACTCCTTTTGCTGTTCAAAACGAGTCCTTTTGCAGCCTAAAACGAATCCTTTTGCAATCCAAAAGGAGTCCTTTTGATTTAGCGGAAAAAGTATATTCAATATACTTGCCTATATAATATATATTACTTCGCCAACGAATACGTATTACTTCGCCTTTGAATACGTATTCAATTTATTTTGACTTCCCCGTTATTAGTTCGTTGAGCAGGAAATCGTAGACATAACGTGGACTCTGATAATATAACGCTGTTTTGTCGTCAATCAACCGTAAATAGGTCTCTGAGTTGATGACGATGTCAAGTGCTTCGGTCATTGTCGAAGCCTTGCCGCTTTCAAAGAGCAGTATGGCAAGCTTTGTTACCATATCGTCTTTCATTATTTCTTTATCATTTTTCATTATTTTATTCTCTTTAATATTGAAAGGGCTTTTTCTGTTCCGAAAAAGTACTGTATTGTCAAACCTTTCATATATTTTAATTTGCAGACGAGTGTTGGAAGGTCTATCAATTGATTTTCGTATTTCCACAATTGTACACCTACGCGGTCGTTGGCAATCGGACCTATTACGATGTCGTAGTCGTGTATCAACAGAGGGGTGGGGTTGTTACGGTTGGCAAGAATAAATTCAGCCCATTGTTTGCTGTAATCGTCAAAATGGAGCGTGTGCATTTCCTTGATTTCTGCTTCATCTACTTCAAACTCCATTACGATTGGTGTACCTTCTTGTTGTTGCTCTGTCTTTATTTTAGCCATTTTAAGAGCCTGTTCGAAGTCGGGTGACAGATAGAACCCTTGTCCGAAATCTTTGTTTGGTTTTGATTTGTGCAAATCAATTTCATCAAACATTATATTGGTGCCGTGATACAGTCTCATGCAATGCCTCCTCCCAATTTATGGCAGTATTGTGTTAGGTCGTCTACTGCTGATACGAACGATTGTGTATGTAGATAGTCGTAATGCTGCTCTACAAAGTTTATGCCTTTGTAACGCAGCAGATAGTTGAAGGCTTGTTTTAGTGTAAGACCATGCCGTTTGCCAAATTCTGTGAGGAATATCACAGTCCATTCTATTTTGTCTTTTATGTCGTATTCCATAAGCTTTGCGTTTTATGCAAATTTACTACTTTGTTTTGTATTGGCAATAATAAATGATGAAAAGTTGTTCGTGTAATGCTGCTCTACAAAGTTTATGTCTTGTCTTTTTGCAATATTTTTGTAAAACGCCGTTATTATATTAGTAGTAGTGAAAGATACAATCTTATTTGATTATTTAAAATACGTAAGATGGTTTTATACAATATATTATTCATTCTTGGAGCGTTTGTGCTGAGTGCGCTGTTCGGCTATATGCTTGTGCCGCGAATAGTGTCTTTCTGTCTCAAGCGCAATCTGTATGACATTCCTGATGGACGCAAAATTCACAGCAATAATATTCCTCGTCTTGGCGGTACGTGCTTCATGCCATGTATGCTTGTGGCTGCTTTTGTGGCTATGGGGTTCTATCGCATTACGGATTGGCAGAACGTAACGGTAAGTTTATGGACTTGTGTGTTTGGCGTGAGTCTGCTGCTGGTTTATGTTGTAGGTGTGGTGGATGATGTTGTCGGAGTTTCTGCCAGACTGAAGTTGTTGGTGCAGGTGATTGCTGCATGTCTGTTGCCTGCTTCGGGACTGTATATCAACTATTTGTATGGATTCATGGGCATCGATTTTGTGCCTTTCTATATAGGTGCGCCACTTACGGTTTTTGTGATAGTGTTTGTGGTGAATGCCATCAATCTGATTGACGGCATAGATGGTTTGGCAGGGTCGCTCTCGCTTGTTGCGTTGTTAGGCTTTCTGTATTGTTTCATGCGTGAGCAGATGTTTGCCTATAGTGTTTTGATTGCAGGTCTTGCCGGTGTGGTTGTGGCTTTCCTCTATTATAACATATTAGGCGGACGTGGCGGAAAGTATAAGATATTCATGGGCGACTCGGGCTCGCTCACGTTAGGCTTTATTCTTGCTTTTCTGCTTGTCAAGTTGTCGATGTATAATGTCAATGTCAAGCCGTTTAGTGGCGACAGTCTGCTGTTGTCGTACACGCTGCTTATCGTTCCGTGTTTTGATGTGGTGCGTGTTGTGCTTGAACGATTGCGTGTGGGGCAACCGTTGTTCAAGGCTGACAAGCGTCATCTGCATCATAAACTGATGAGGATGGGACTGTCGCAGCATGCTGCGTTGTTGGCTATTCTTGGTTTGCAGTTGGCGTTTATGCTCATTAATGTGATAATGTTCAAATATGTCTCTCTGACATGGATTGTTGTAGTAGACGTGTTGGTGTTTGTTGCTTTTAATCTTTGGGCTGATAGAAAAAATGCAGGAAGATGATTATATATTCGATGGAATGAACGAATTGGAGTGTACCATTAAACGTGTGTTCGACTTTATGGCAGCGTTGGTGGCACTGGTATTGCTCGCTCCGTTCTTCTTGATATGTTATGTTGCCGTGCGCCGTGAGGATGGTGGTCCGGCAATATTTAGGCAGGAGCGCATAGGACGTTTCGGCAGACCTTTCTGTATATATAAGTTCAGGAGTATGCGTGTGGATGCCGAAAAGAATGGTCCGGCGTTATATCAGCATGAGCGCGACACTCGTATGACTAAAGTAGGGCGCTTTCTGCGTGAACATCATCTCGACGAACTTCCACAATTGTGGAACATTGTGCGAGGTGATATGTCGTTTATTGGTCCGCGACCCGAGCGTAAATATTATATTGATAAGATAATGCAGCATGATCCCCGTTATGTTTTTCTCTATCAGATTCGTCCGGGCGTAACGTCATACGCCACACTGTACAATGGATATACCGATACGATGGAGAAAATGCTAAAACGCCTTGAACTGGAGCTGTATTACCTGAAGCACCGCTCGTGGTGGTTTGACATCACGATACTGTTCAAGACGTTTGTCAATCTGGCTATAGGAAAGAAGTTTTAGGGCTGCGATGAGGGTCTTAGTCACGAATTATCATGAATTATTCACGAATTACCATTATTAATGTTAAGTGTTAAATGTTGAATTCGTGGGCTAATTCACGGATAATTCACGATAATTCGTGACAACGTTTTTTATGTTAAGTGTTAAATGTTGAATGTTGAATTCGTGGGCTAATTCACGGGTAATTCACGATAATTCGTGACAACGTTTTTTATGTTAAGTGTTAGATGTTGAATGTTAAATTCGTGGGTAAACTCAACATTCAACATTCAAAACTCAACATTCACAGATGCTGTATGTCAGATTCTTGCAATCCTGTAGCTTGCATGATTTGTTCTCTGCTCATTCCCATTGCCTTCAATTGTCTGGCTATTTCTAATGAACGCTCAGCCCTGCCTTCAACTAAGCCTGCAGCCCTACCTTCAACTAAACCCGCAGCTCTGCCTTCGGCATGTCCTTCAGTGTAGCCGTCGTCGTGACTTGTATCGAAGAGGCTGCGCATATGTCTTACTGATTCCATATAGCGTTCGTATGCCCGGCGTTCATTGTCGGGTAGAGAGTCTACTCTTAGCTGTTTGCGTGCTTCGGCAAGTCCGGCAGCTTTGGTGTTGTCGTCAATCTTGCCGGTTTTCAGAAACTCTATCCACTCATCGAGTGGTGTTGTGGCTATCTTGTCAAAGTCATTTACGCGTAAGATGTAATATTCTGGGAACAGTTCTCCGGCATCTTTACGCTTTTCAAGTTTTGCTTCACTGATGCCAAGGAATTTCTCGCTTTGCTTTGCAGAAAGTTTTAAAAGGTCGTGGGGAGCGTGCAGTCCTTTGAATTCAGTTTTGCCATGATATACGTAGTCTTTGCCTTGACCTAATTCGAAATATACGATGTTGATGGAGTATATCTTGCGCACCTTGTCGTAGCTGTCGCCTTTGTCGATGTATTCGGTTATGGCTTTTGACACTCCGTATAGCATGCGGTGGAAGTAGGTTATCTCATGGCTGTTTTGTATTTCAATGATTATCAGCTCGCCGTCTTCGTCTTCTGCTAATATATCGACACGGTTGTACTTGTCAAGCAGGTCTTCTTGATTGCCTTCGCTCTCAAGAAAGTGCTTGATTACTATCTTCTTGCCAATCAGCGACAAAAGCAGACCTTCCAATACTGCATGGTTGGTCTTGTTGCGAAGCAGGCGTTTCATAGCCCAGTCAAATCTGACGTACTTGTCGTAATATAATGCCATGGGGTTCCCTCCTTAATGTTTATTATTCTGCTGTAAAGATACACAAAATATTGTGTAGTGCAAAACAATATTTTGTTATTGTCACGAATTACCACGAATTATTGTAGGAGGTTATGGCGTCCCCGCCATAGCCTGAGCAAGCAAACAGTGCTTTAATGTTAACTATTCACGGACAATTCACGATAATTCGTGACAACGTTTTTTAATGTTAAGTGTTAAATGTTGAATGTTAAATTCGTGGGTAAACTCAACATTCAACATTCAAAACTCAACATTCACGAATGTTATTCGTGTTCTTAGAATTTCTTGAATTTCAATCGCAGCTTTTCTGTTGAAAGTATCATGTGGTTGCCATTGATGGCTTCCTTCTTGAAGTGCTCGGGCAAGGCGTTGAGGCCTAAGAAACGCAGGTTTCTGTCAATAGCTTCAACGGGGATGTCGCCACCCTGCTCGTGATTTGGATTGTCCTCATGACCGTGGTCGAGGTATATCTTGGTGATGTGGAGGCTGTCGTGGGTCTGATTGAAGCGCAGATAGTATGCGCCAACGCTGCTGTTGGAACTGTCCTTGATGTAGATAAGATCCTTCTGAACTCCCCAGAATACGTAACCAGAGGAGTAGTCGGTGGTGCCTCCCGTGGCAAGAGTGTCTACTCGCTCAAGGTGCCAGAAGCCGTCAAGAGATCCGTTGCCGCTTGTCTCTACGTTGCATGAGGCGAGCAGAAAGGGTGTGGCGAGCGTTGCCAGCAGGCTTTTTATAGTCAGTTGTTTCATAATTATTTTATCAATCCCGTCTTACTTACAGTTATCTGTCCACCGGCGTTGTGACCGAACATCATACGGCTACCGAAGTCCATAGCGTAGGCAGCAGTGAGTTTCCAGCCCTTATTTAATCGATAGGACGATTCGGCAAGGAAACTGATGTTGTGATGCTTGCGGTTGAACGGACCGTCGTAGGTGCCCCAACCTTCCTGATATGTAGCCAAGGCACGGTAGGCGAGGCGAGAGGTGGGAGCGCCGTCAATGCCGAGATGCCACGCTACGAAGCGGTTGTTGTAGATATACAACTGTCCGTTGGTGTTGTATATGGGCGATCGGTAGAGCGGATTGCCCATCACCTGGCCCCAGTGTTGCCAACCTGGATAGATGCCGTGGTTGTAATAGTTGTCCATTCCGGCTATCTGGTCGCTTATGTTCTGTGTGTGGTCGTGGTTGTACGGACCGCTTTGGTATTTTGTGTAGATGTATTCGGCTACGATGTGGTGCAACCATCGTCCGTACTTCAGTTCCAGTTCGCCGCCCAGCATGATGTCCTTCAGGTCGTAGAGGTAGTAGCGATGGTGTACACGCTTGTTCCAGTCGTCGCCCGAACCATAGCCGTTGTTGTTGATATGGAACATCTGGCTGTGATCCTCGAAGTAATGATCGGCGTAGACCGACAACCGCCACAGCTCGCTGTCATAGTTGACGCGCATCAACCAACTGCCTACTATGTTGCCCTCGTTGTTGGCATACATTCCGTCGGTAACGTCTTGTCCGCCCGGAAAGAATGCGTGCCAGAAGCTTTTAAGTCCGTGTTTGGTAGGTATTGATTGCATTGTGCCGTCGTTGGAAGGACGGTATGGAGTGCCGCCAAACTGTGTTGCCATCTCCAGGCCGAGTTCAAAGGAGAGTGGGAAGGTGGAATATTCGTTGCCAATCTTCAGATATCCGGCTTTGGAGTGATAGAGTACGTGGTCGGCGTATTTGGATTGACGGCGTGTGAA
>ERZ773202.770-NODE-770-length-26175-cov-5.138668_pt1 | contig 26175 bp, 16 predicted proteins | sample MGYA00580998_ERZ773202 | MGnify/ENA primary metagenome ERZ773202 (study PRJEB29015, sample SAMEA2737803) | human gut metagenome | biome: human gut; feature: human-associated habitat; material: faeces | place: China | collected 2012 ...
GACACCGTGAAGGACATCCTGTCCAAGAAGGAATATCTGTCCAAGAAGTCCGTGTGGATCTTCGGCGGCGACGGCTGGGCCTATGATATCGGCTTCGGCGGCGTTGACCATGTGCTGGCTTCCAACAAGGACGTCAATGTCTTCGTCTTCGATACCGAGGTTTACTCCAACACCGGCGGCCAGGCCTCCAAGGCAACGCCGGCAGCAGCCATCGCGCAGTTTGCCGCAACGGGCAAGAAGACCCGCAAGAAGGACCTTGGCATGATGGCCAAGACCTACGGCTACGTCTACGTCGCACAGGTCTCCATGGGCGCCGACCAGAATCAGCTGCTCAAGGCCATCACCGAGGCCGAGGCTTATCCGGGCCCGTCCCTGATCATCGCGTACTCGCCGTGCATCAACCACGGCATCCGCAAGGGCATGGGCTGCAGCCAGCTCGAGGCCAAGCTCGCCGTCGAGTGCGGCTACTGGGCAAACTACCGCTACAACCCGCAGCTCATCGGCACCGACAAGAACCCGTTCAGCCTCGACTCCAAAGAGCCGGACTTCTCCAAGTTCCAGGACTTCCTCATGGGCGAGAACCGCTACATCAACCTCAAGCGCTCCTTCCCAGAAGCAGCCGAAGCCCTCTTCGAGAAGACCAAGCACGACGCCGAGATCCGCTACAACAACTACAAGGCACTCGCCGGCAAATAAGCCGTCCGCAGCCGCCTGACATACAGCGCACTTGCGCAACGACAGAAAGCCTGTCCCGTTTCCGCGGGACAGGCTTTTTCGTCTGCCATTTTCCATTTTCTTTCCTGCCGGAACATGCTAGAATAGGGGTATTGCAGTCAAGAACAGGGGAGGAATCACCTTTGAAAGTCATCAACTTCTACGGCGGCGCCGCCATCGGCAAGAGCACCATCGCCGCCGACATGTACTCCAAACTCAAGCGCATGGGCTACCGCACCGAGCTCGTCGGCGAATTCGCCAAATGGCTCTGGTACCAGAACGCCACCGACATCGTCGAAGACCAGCTCTACCTCTTCGCCGAGCAGGCCCACCGCACCCGCACCCTCGAGAAATACAACGTCGACTTCGCCATCTGCGACTCGCCCTTGCCCCTCAACATCATCTACAACCGCGAGCCCTCCGACGCCTTTAACACCCTCGTCATGCAGGAGTTCAACCGCTACGACAACCTGAACTACCTCCTGCGCCGCAACGACGAATTCCTAGCCGTAGACGGCCGCCCCGAAACCGACCTGCCCCAGGCCAAAGAAAAAGACCAGCAGATCCTTGCCGTCCTCGAGAAATACAGCGTGCCATACACCGTCATATCCCCGTGGGAGACCGACAAAGTCCTGCTGGACTTGAAAATTAAAAGGTGATCCTGCGATGGGGCAGGGGCCCCGAGCCCTCTCGTACATCGAGCCCCAGACCAAGGTAATCCGCGCAATGGGGCAGGGGCCCCGAGCGCCTCGCTTGGCAGAGCTGTTCTTCAGCGCAGGGATGGATTCCGCCTGCAGGAGCGCAGTGACCGCCCGCAGGGCTGGCCCTCAAGCCGCATGCACAAAGCAGTCGATGTCAGAACGCCGCGGCAGGCGGCGAATCCGCCTCCGTGCATACAAGCGCCATGAGGGCCATTTCAACGGAGCGACGAAGCCGGAATCCATCCCTGCGTGCCACCGGCACCCCAGCCGTGGTAATCTCCTCAATACCAGCGCGTCATCGGCAGCTCATTGTTGTTGCCCTTCGTCATCAGCACCTGATGGATATCGATGTACCCGATGTAGAACGCCGCCGCGCACCCGGCGAGGTAGAGGTCCCACATGCGCACGAACTCCTCATTCTTCCAGCCCGCCACCTTCTCGTGGACCTTGAGGAAATTGTGGTACCAGCACATCAGCGTCCGATAGTAGTGGCGCCGCAGGCTCTCCACATCGAGCACGCGGAAGTCCGCATCGTAGGCGTGCGAGATCAGCTCGCGCAGCGACGGCAGCGTGCCGCCCGGGAAGATGTACTTGCGGATCCACGGCTCCGACACCACCTCATCGTGGCCCGTGATCGTGTGCAAGAGGAAGATGCCGCCATCCTTCAGCAGATGGTTCGCCGTCTCCATGTACGTCGCGTAGTTCGACCGGCCCACATGCTCCATCATGCCGACACTGACGATGCGGTCAAAGATCAGCCCCTTGTCCTCGAGGTCGCGGTAGTCGACGAGCTCGATCTGCACCTGGCCCTCGAGCCCTTCCGCCTTGATGCGCTCCTGACCCTTCTTCCACTGCTCCTTACTGAGCGTGCAGCCGTAGCCCTTGACGCCGTACTTCTTCGCCGCTTCAATCAGCAAGAAGCCCCAGCCGCAGCCGATGTCGAGGAGCGTCATGCCCTCCTTGAGGTAGAGCTTCTCGAGGATGTAGTCGACCTTGTTGCGCTGCGCCTGCTCGAGCGTGTCATCCTCGTGCTTGAAGTACGCGCACGAATAGCTCATCGTCGGATCGAGCCAGAGCTTATAGAATTCATTGCCTAAATCATAATGGGACGAGACCTCTTTGGCCTGGTCCTTTTTCTTTTCCGACATGTAGAGGATGCTGCGCAGCCCCTTGCGGTCGAGCGAGAAGCGGTCCGCCTGCTCGAGGAACGTGCAGAGCATGTGGAAGAGGTCGCCCTGGATCTCGATGTCGCCGCGCATGTAAGCCTCACCGAGCGCCAGTTCGGTCGACTCCAAGAGCTCCTTCTTCGGGATGTCCTTGTGGATGACCACCGTGAACTCCGGCTCGCCCTGACCAATCGTGTACTCCTGGTCGTGCAGCTTCACATTGAAGCAGTGCTTGTCGAAGTGGTTGAGATAATGAAGCAGGAAATTATCCATGAGTATCTGGAAATGCATGAAAAAGACCCCTTTCTATCATGACCGGGCGGCCATCCCTGCGAATGGCTCTCAGTCCAGATGCGTTCCAAGGGATATTCGACACCGTACAAGAAAAACCCTCTTTTGCCACGAGATTTTAGAGGATTTCAAACAGCAAGGACAGAGGCAAAGTACGCTTAAGACTTAGAGCATAGTGCTATATTTATTTTGCTTATATTAGCATAAAGTGATGTTCCTACTAAAATATATGATATATATGTAAAGTTCCTCTTCGTTTTATTAATATATATAGTGACTTCTAACACATTTTGATGTAGACTATAATTTATACAATCAAATTTAGAACATATCACCTGTAATGAGAAGCAAGTTTGATTGCAGGCAAGTGTGGAACCGGTTAGCGCGAGCAAGGCATAGGCCAGTCATGGAGGACACGCTCCACATCCGGCGACACAGAGGGAAAAGAATCACTAGGAGATGGAGGAAGTATCATGAACCACATCTACAAAGTCGTATGGAGCAAAGTCAAGAATTGCTACGTCGTCGTATCGGAGATTGCCCATAATAGCGGCAAGGAACATTCCAGTCGCACGAGCCATTCCCACCGCAAGGGTAGCCAGGGGGGACTCTACGCCCTCGCCCTGGCCATCGCCCTCGGCCTGACCAGCCCGTCGCAGGCCGACGCCGCCGACCCAACTGCTGATGCAAAGGTCGTCGACCTCGGCAACGGCGGCTCGGCATCGTATGACGAGCATGGCAATTTGCTCGTAGGCAAAGAGACAACCCCAGAAGGTGCGAATAATAACGGCGAGAACAATACCACCATCGGTACTAAGACAGATACTCTGCGCAAGGATACGGCCGACGAGACGAAAGGTCAGGCCATGGCAGAAGATAATACGAAACTCGTCGATGGTGAAGGCAAAGCTCATGAGCTCACGACGTCCACCGAAGCCAGCGGTTCCACTGCCGTAGGCTACAAGAGCCATGCCGAAGGCACCAACTCCACCGCCATCGGCAACAATGCCACGATCACCGACAAGCTCGTGACCTACTACGTCGACAAAGACGGCAATCAGACTACCTCGACGGAAAATGCTGCCTGGTATAAGGATGACAGCGGTAATCCGACCCGGAAGCCGCATGTGTTCCGCGATGCCGATGACAACACGACCACTACGCCGCAGTACAAGTATACCCATACCGTAACGGCAGAGGACGGCACGGTTTCTACCGTAACGGACATCACGAGCGATGCCAGCAAGGCTGACAAAAAAGATGGCCAGCCGGTCTACAATTATGAGCCGTCCGACAACACCAGCTACCTTTATTCCGTCCAGCTCTACCAGTCGGCCAAGAACTCCATCGCCGCCGGTACCGATGTCACAGCCAACGGCAGCAACGCTGTAGCAGCCGGCTACAATTCCACCGCCGACAACTCTGCCGTAGCCGTGGGCGACACGGCAAAGGCTTCCGGTGACAATGCCATCGCCATCGGCACTAATTCCAAGGCTGCGGACAGCAGTGGTCAGGGTTCCATTGCCATCGGCAAAGGGGTTGAAGCAAATGGCAGCTCTACGGCAGTTGGCTTGAATGGAACAAAGGCAACCTATGGCTCTTCTGCCTACGGTAACAACGCCGTAGCCCAGAATGGTTCCTCCGCTCTTGGTTCAAATATACAGGCATCCGACGGTTCTTATGCTTCCGGTGTGGGAACGGCAGATAAGCCTGTCATTGCTACTGGAAGTTCCTATGCAACGGGTATGGGAGGTACCACAGCAACCAAGGGCAGTATGGCTATGGGCAATAATGTCAGTGCTGGTAAAAATGGTGGCGGCGCTTTTGCCGTAGGTATGGGCGGTACTTCAGCTGATGGATCATCTATGGCTGTAGGTGACAATGTTTCTGCCAAGTGGAGTTCTTTTGCTTCCGGCCGTAATGGTACGAAAGCTGAAAATGGCGGTATCGCTTATGGGGATAATGTCAGTGCCCAATACGGTGGCTTTGCTGCAGGCACTAACAGTACTTCTGCAAGCAGCGGCGTAGCCGTAGGATCCAATGTCCATGCTTCTGATAGCAGTTCCTATGCCGGCGGTATGAATAACACCACAGCGGCAAATGGCAGCATTGCTTTCGGAAATAACGTCCATGCCGGCAGCAGCGGCAGCGGTGGTGCTTTTGCAGCAGGGATGAATGGGACCACGGCTGATGGCAGCAGTGTGGCTGTAGGGGATAATGTCCATGCATCCAGTGGTTCTTATGCTGCGGGAATGGGCGGAACTTCTGCAAGCAGCAGTGCTGTGGCCATTGGCAATAATGCTCATGCCTATGGCAATTCCTATGTCTTCGGTTCTTCCGCTAGTGCAGATAGCAGTTCTGCCGCCATTGGCAATTCATCTTATGCTACCAATAGTTCCGCAGCTTTCGGCAGCAGCGCTAAAGCTGTCTCTAATAATTCTCTGGCATTAGGCAGTTCAGCAGAGTCACATGTGGATAATGGCATCGCCCTGGGTAGCAACTCTACAGCCTACCGGGGTTACGGCACTACAGGCCTTGATCCGCGCACGGGCAAGGCTTATACCGACACCAGCGACAAGACCTGGAACTCCACCTACGGCGCCCTTTCTATCGGCAATGTGGACAGTGACGGCACGGTCAATGGCACGCGCCAGATCATCGGCGTGGCCGCTGGTACGAATGACACCGACGCCGTCAACGTGGCTCAGCTCAAAGCCGCCATGACCCAGAGCGGCAGCATCCACGACTACAGCGTCAACTCCACCGATACGGTCAACGATACCAACTACACTAACGCCGGCGCCACCGGCAAAAACGCCCTGGCTGCTGGTGTCAGTGCCAGCGCCACTGCTGAAAACGCCGTAGCCATTGGCTATGGTGCCAAGGCAGAAGGAGTCGGTGCCACGGTCATCGGTCAGTATGGCACGGCCACTGGTCAGTATGCCCTGGCTTTCGGTGGCAGCAATACGGATTCTACCGGCACGCCAGTAGACAATACCGCCAGCGGCTCCAATTCCGTTGCTTTTGGGGAACGGACCGCTGCCAGCGGCAATAATTCCACTGCCTTTGGCTGGCAGACGAAAGCTACGGAGAAGCGCGCCACCGCCTTTGGCGAGCGCACCACCGCTTCCGGGGCTAACTCTACAGCCTTCGGACAACTGGCTGTGGCTTCCGGTCAGAATTCCACCGCCTTTGGCAACGAAGCCGTAGCCAACAACTATGGCTCCACGGCCTTTGGCAACCGTACGGAAGCGCTGGGTGCATATTCCACCGCTTTCGGCAACAGCACCGTAGCCGCCGGTATGAACACGGTGGCCTTTGGTACCGACAACGTGGCCGGTGCCGTGCTGGATGATAATGGTGCTTATACCAATATCATTTACAAGACAAACCCCAAGAATAACCGCGTCATCAAAGATACAAACGGCAATCCCATCGAGCTTTCCCGGGAAAAGATGGATGCCCGCGGCAATCTGGCCTATACGGACAGCAATGGCAGTACGAAATCTGTCACCTACACTGTTTCCGGCGGGGAAACCCACAGCTATGTGCTGCTTCAGGGCGAAGATGGCAATACCTATATCCGTGACTACCGCGGCAACATCCGCAGTGCTGCCATCGGCAGCGACGGCACGGTGACCGTAGGGGACAAGCCCCTTACGAACGTGACCCTGAAAAAGGCCACCTCCGGCGCCAATGGCTATAACATCTTAAGCAACGCCAACGCCACCGTCTGGGGCGAAAACAGCATTGCCTCCGGCGAAGCATCCACCGCTTTTGGCATTGGCTCCACAGCCAGCGGCAAGAACTCTCTTGCAGCTCTGGGCGGCACGGCATCGGCAGAGAATGCCGCCGCCATTGGCAACGGTGCCAAGGCAACGCTGGCGGACAGCGTCGCTCTGGGCAGCGGCTCTGTAGCCAACCGTCAGAGCGGTGCCAAGGGCTATGATATGCTGACAAAGGGCGATACCACCAATACGTCTGCGGCATGGGTGTCTAATGCCAATGCCATCGCTGTGGGCAACGGCAGCACGCTGACCCGCCAGATCACCGGCGTGGCCGCTGGCTCCCAGGACACGGATGCCGTCAACGTCGCCCAGCTCAAGGCAGCGGGTTTCAAGGTCACCACCCAGAAGAATGGGGATATTTCCAGCTCCATCCTCAATGGGGATACCTTGGATTTCGAGGACGAGAACAATGCCATTGTCTCCACGTCCAAGGACAGCAAGACCATCACCGTCGCCGTCAGCAAGACGCCGACGTTTGACAGTGCTACCTTTTACAATCCAAATCCGACGGCAGGCCAGAACAACGAAAAGGTCACCATTGCCAATGGGCAGATCAGCGCCTTCAATTCGTCGGAACAGAAACGCGCTGTCATTGGCGTGGACAATGAAGGCAATGGCAGTCTGTCCTTGGTAAACAACGATCTGTCTACGGTACAGGTCTACACGCAGAACTCCAAGGATAAGGGCAATGACGATATCACCCGTATGTACTACGTTTCTTCTTCCGGCAACGGCGGCGAGGTGCAGGGCATCCATACGATTGCCGTCCTCGACGATGGCATCAACTACGCCGGCGACAATGTCAAGCCGAACACGTCGGAGAAGGTCGTGGTCAAGCACAAGCTGAATTCCACCATGGACATCACCGGCGGCGCAGATACCAGTAACCTGTCCGATAATAACATCGGGGTCGTGGCTACTCCGGCTGTGGAAGACGACCAGGGCAATATCACCCAGAAGGGCAAGCTGGAAATCAAGCTGAACAAGGATGTCACCGGCCTTAATACCGTCACGGCAGGTACGGCCAAGATTGGCCACAATGATGCCGGCACGCTCAAGACTACTCAGAATGGTGCCGAAACTGGCAAGTATGCCGACGCCGGCGACTATGTCACGGGCCTGACCAATAAGGATTGGACTACCAATAATCCGACCTATGTCAGCGGCCGCGCAGCGACCGAAGATGAGCTGGCAACGGTATCCGGCGACGTGACGACGAATGCCAATAACATCACCACGAACGCCACTAACATCCAGAACAATGCGGATACCATCGCCAAGGGCCTGAACTTCACGACCAATACTGTGGACGCCAACAACACCTCGGATAACTATAAGGGCTACAAGGTCGTAAACCGCAAGCTCGGCGATACGATCTCCATCAAGGCAAACGATGCGGATACTTCGCGTCATTATGCCACCACGAACCTGACTACGGAAATCGATAACACTGGTAATATTACCATCAAGATGGATGAAAGCCCGACCTTTACGGAAGTAACGGCCAGCAGTTTCAACCTGAGTCCGAAGGATAATACAACAAAAGATGAAAAAGGAAATACCGCATCTGCCCAGCTGAATGCCCATTACCGGGATGCTAGCCTGAATCCGGATAAGAATGTGAAAATGGCCGACGGCAGCACTGGTATGGTACGTCTCCACTACCATGACGGCGAACGCACGGTCCACGACCTGGCCACCATGGATGACGGTCAGATTTACGTTGGGGACATCAAGACCGACGGTAGTCTCGATACTACCGGCTTTGGCCGCAAGATGAACGAGAAGACCACCATCAACGGCGGCGTGACCAATAAAGACAACCTCTCCGATAATAATATCGGCGTTGTTTCTGATGGCACCAGTACTCTGACGGTGAAACTGGCCAAGAACCTCAAGAATCTGGAATCCGTCCAAGCGGGCAAAACTACCATTGACGACAAGGGCCTGACCATCAAGAAGTCCGACGATGACAGCAGCAAGAACGTGGTCGTTCTGGGCGATAAAGTGGCCTTCGGGGACAACCAGGTCAACAATATGGGCAGCGGTGCGTCTAAAATCACTGAGGATGATAAGGGAAACAAAACTTACGAATATAATACCCTCAACAACGGGGCCAATATCGGCGACGTCAAGAATATTGCGAACAGCATCGTCCAGCCAGTCATCGATACGGTGAACAAGGGCTGGGAACTGGATGTCAACAGCACGAAGCAGAAAGCCGTGACGCCTGACAGTCCGAAAGTCAACCTGATTCAGGGCCAGAACATCACCATTACCGGCGATACAACCAACACGGATAACGTGACCGTTGCCACCGCTGATGACGTGCGGTTCAATACGGTCCGCGTAGGCGGTGTCAAGACGGGTAACACCTACAGTGGTGGTATCCTGATTGGCAGCCAGAGCGGCAAGAATGCCGACGGCACGGAAAGTGCTAACTCCAATGAGGGCAACTACATCACTGGTTTGGACAATAAAAACTGGGACAGCGCGAAAATCCAGCATGGTCGTGCCGCTACAGAAGATCAGCTGCTTGCAGTTGCGACGGAAATCAAGAACGGTACGGTCAAGGGCGATGTGTTCGTTACCGGCGGTGCTGTTTCCTACAATGGGGAAGGCAAGGATACCAAACCGAAGGATGGCAAGGGCAGCATCAACCTGACCCGCCAGAACGGCACGGATGTGTACATTAACGGGCTCCATGACTACTATGTCACCGGCGGCACGGTTACCAATGACGGTAAGACGTTGGAACTGACCCGCAACGACAAAGATGATTCCGGCAATCCCCAGAAAATCAGTGTCGACCTTAGCAATGTGCTGAGCAATGACCTGCATCTGGTGAAGAATCCGGCGACTGGCTCCAATGGCCAGTACCAAGTCGATACGACTAATGGTACGGTGACACTAAAGGTCCAGAATGCTGACGGTTCGAAGACCAGCGACATTACCATCGGTGGCTTTGAAGGACTGGGCCAAGGCCTCAAGTTCGGCGCCAATAAGATGGCAAAAGATGGCGGTGGCAACCCGGTAACCAACCAGCTGGGCAGCACCATCAAGATCACGGGCGATGGTTCGAAGACATTGGATCAATATTCCGGCAAGAACCTGCTGACTTCTGTAGAGCAGGATGACAAAGGGAATACCACCGTTCATGTACTTATGGACAAGAACATCTCCGCTGACGGCGTGACCGTCGGTCAGGCAGGCAAGGATGGTGTAGCCGGTGCGGATGGCGAAGTCGGCAAGGCCGGCACCATCGGTATCAATGGTAAGAATGGTGTGAAGGGCGACGATGACAAGGAAGGTATCACGACCACCGTCATTCACACTGAAAAGGGCCAGCCCGGTGAAAATGGGGCAATCGGCAAGCCCGGTGTGGATGGCAAGGATATTACCCGCATTGTTTACCAGAACGGTACAGAAAACCAGACCGTGGCCACTCTGGACGATGGCTTGAAGTTCAGCGGTGATGACAATACGGTTATCAAGAAAAAACTCAATGAACAGCTGGAATTCGTGGGCGGCGCAGATAAGAATAAGCTGACTCAGAAAAACATCGGCATCAATGAACTGGGAGATGGCAAGCTAACCATCCAGCTCGTCGAGAATCCGAATCTTGGCCAGAATGGCAACTTGACTGCCGGAACGGCACAGATTGGCCACTTTGATGGGAATACCCTGTCCATGACCAAAAACGGGAAAGATGCTTCTGGCAATCATGCCACGGCTGGCAGCTATGCAACGGGCCTGTCCAACAAGGACTGGAACGTGTCGGAGCCGGAATACGTCAGCGGACGGGCTGCAACAGAAGATCAGCTGAAAAAAGTCAGCGATGCCATTGGCGAGCAGGTGGCCGCCAAGAGCGATTATCAGCTCGTAGCCAATGACAAAACTACCGATGGCAGCTATACTCCTGATAATGGCACGCTGAAGCTGCAGGTGAAAGATCCGAACAATACCAGCGCAGAGGCAAAGACCATTACCATCAATGACATTGCTTCCAAGTCGAAAGTGGACGAAGCCCTTGACCGTACCGTCAAATATGACATGAAGGACGGGAAAGTGGACAAGACCCATGTGACATTTGAAGCGACAGATGAGAAGGGCAATCCAGTCGATACCCAGGTCAGCCATATGGCCAGCGGTGCATCAGAAATCACGGATGATGGAAAGGGACATAAGACCTACGTCTACAATACCGACAATAATGCTGCCAATATCGGTGACGTCAAGAACATTGCCAACAGCCTCGATGCTGAAGTGACCAAGAAGGGACTGAACTTCAAGGGCAACGACGGGCAGGAAGTCCATCGCGACCTCGGCACCACGCTGAACATCGTCGGCGGCATCATTGACACGGAAAAGCTGAAATCGGCTTCGTCCAAGAATCTCGGTGTCCGCAAGAGCGATGATAACAGCTTGGAAATCGTCATGACCAATACCCCGGACTTTACGAAAGTCACAATCGGTGAAGGGAATGACACGACCAATAAGATTGTCATTGGCGGCCAGCCGAATACTTCTGGCGATACCAATCCGACTAATGGCAAATACATCACCGGTCTTGACAATACGAAGTGGGACGGCGAGCATATCCAGACTGGACGCGCCGCAACCGAAGATCAGCTGAAAGAAGCCATCAGCAAGGTGAATACTGTCACCGATGGCGGTTTCGGCCTGTCGGATGAAACGGGCAACAAAGTAACAAAGCCTCTGGGCGATACCGTCACGGTCAAGGGCGATACGGTCTATACTGCAGATGGTAAGGTTGCCAAAGATGGCAATATCAAAACTACTGCCAAAGACGGTGCTATCCAGATTTCCCTCAACGACCAAATCTCCGTCGGCCAGAACGGCAAAGATGGCAAAGTCACCGTTGAAACCAAGGGCGGTACGACCGTCGTCATCGGCCACGATGGCAAAGATGGTGAAGATGGCAAAGATGGTCTCTTTGTCACCGGCCCGAGTGGTAAGGACGGTAAAGACGGTAATGCCGGTGTTTCCATCACCGGTCCGAATGGCAAGGATGGAAAAGATGGTGTCGACGGCAAAGTCGGCATTGCTGGCAAAGACGGTAAGGATGCTGTTTCCATCGCTGGCAGGGATGGTATCGGCCATATCGGTCTGACCGGCCAGAAAGGCGAAGATGGTAAAGATGGTATCTTCAACGACCTTTCTACAATCCTTGGCACAGCTACGCTGGACCCTGCCAAGAATGAGCAGAGCAAGTCGAATGACACGGTGAGTGCAGATGATAAATCATCCCGCATCCAGTACCAGACGACCGTCACCGACAAAGATGGTAATACTAAAACTGTCATTACCCATGAAGTGGCTACCATGGATGACGGCCTGAAGTTTGCCGGTGATGATGTGAATACGACGGTCGACAAGAAGCTCAACGATACGTTGCAGATTCGCGGCGATGGCACGTACAATGCAGCCACCAAGAAGAGTGACGGCAATATCCAGACCTCTGTCGAAGGTGGAACCATCAAGGTTGCTCTGAATAAAGATATCAACCTGAAACAGGATGGTTCTTTGACCATCGGTGGCGATAAGCAGGATGATTCTACTGAGTCTAAAGATCCGATTGTCATCAAGCACTTCGACGACAAGACGCTCGATGTGATCACAGGCGTCGACAAGGAAGGCAAGCCGATTATTGCCAAGGTAAACAAAGCTGGCGACTATGTCACGGGTCTTGACAACAAGAACTGGAATGTCGACAAACCGGAATACGTCAGCGGCCGCGCTGCTACCGAGGACCAGCTCAAGACAATCAGTGACGCGGTCAAAGAAGCTGCCACTACAGCCGGTAAGCATATCGTCGTTACGGTAGAAAACGGGAAAGCCGCCGGAACTACAGACTATAATGGCGAAAACCTGAAGCTGAAAGTCACGGAGAAAGATGGCCAGAAGACGTATGACCTGAAACTCAACGATAAAGTCACGCTGGGCAAGGATGGTGTCGATGGCTCCATTGGTCTCAAGGGTGCAGACGGCAAATCCAGCATTGGCCTCAACGGTAAGGATGGCATCTCTGTTATTGGCAAAGATGGCCAGAATGGCGTCAGCATCACTGGCTCGAATGGCCTTAATGGTGAGAATGGCATTGATGGCAAGATTGCCATCGGTACGCCGGGCAAAGACGGCCAGCCGGGCAAGGATGCAGTCTCCATTTCCGGTCAGAAGGGTGAAGGCCATATTGGTCTCACAGGTCCTGCCGGTAAAGATGGCAAGGATGCTAGTGCTGATATCCACGTCAAGAATGGCCAGGTCAGTGTCGATGGCACGGATGGTCATGGCGGCAAGGATGGTATGGATCGCGTTGTCTATGAAGACCACAACCATATTACTCATGAAGTCGCTACGATGGATGACGGTATGAAATATGCCGGTGATTTCGGCAAGGGTGCTTCGGTCAAGCTGAATAAGACGGTCAAAGTCAAGGGCAATGCTAAGAAGGAAGCCGACCTTACGGATGGCAACATTGGTGTTGTTTCGAGCCAGAGTGGTGACAATGGCCAGTTGCTGATCAAGCTGAACAAGGACCTCAACCTTGGCAACAATGGTTCTGTCAAGATGGGGAATACGACCATCAACAATGATGGTATGACCATCAGCAAGACGGAATCTGGAAAGACGACTACTGTCACGCTGACGGATAAGGGCCTTAACAATGGCGGCAACAAAATTACCAATGTAGCTGCTGGTACCGATGGAACGGATGCTGTAAATGTATCCCAGTTGAATGACGTCAAGCACTTGGCTGAACAGCATACGACGGTGGAGGCTGGTCCTTCGGGTAACGTTAAGGTTACTTCTGGGACGAATGCAGATGGCAGTAAGAAATATACTGTGGATCTTGCTAAGGATGTCACTTTCGGTAATGCTGGCAATGGAGATAAGACAGTTGCCATCAGCGGCACTGACGGCACGGTTACGGCCGGTACAGGCGACAACAAGGTCACTGTCGATGGCTCGAAGGGCCAGATTGTCGTCGGTGGTGACAATGGCGTCAAGATTGGCAATATCGCCAATGGCGACAGCAGCCTGACCATCTATGATAAGGATGGCAATGCCACTAAAGGCACTGACAAAGCTGGCAAGTATGTCACCAACCTGGACAACAAGACCTGGAATACGGATGGTTCTTATGTCAGCGGCCGTGCTGCTACGGAGGACCAGCTGCATCAGGTAGAGTCGAACGTCAACACGAAGATCGATAATGTCGACAAGCACCATACGGAAGTCACTGTCAATGGCGGCACAACTGCGAAAGCGGACGGCTCCTACACGGATGGCAACCTCCAGATTGCTCAGAAGACGGGTGCCGATGGGCAGAAGGTCTATGACCTGAAGCTCAACGATACCCTGAACATCGGCGGTGTTGGCAAAGACGGCAAGGATGGCCATGTTGGCATCAATGGCAAAGATGGCAAGTCCGGCGTCGGCATTGACGGCAAAGACGGCATCTCCATCAAGGGCAAGGATGGCCAGAATGGTGTGACCATCAAGGGTGTCGATGGCAAAGATGGCACGGAAGGCCATATTGGACTTGTCGGTCCGAAGGGACCGAAGGGTGCTGATGGCAAAGATGGCCAGAACGCATCGGCTGACATCCACGTCAAGAATGGCCAGGTCGGTGTCGATGGCACGGACGGCCATGGCGGCAAGGATGGTATGGACCGCGTTGTCTATGAAGACCACAATGGTACATCCCATGAGGTCGCCACGATGGACGATGGCATGAAGTACAGCGGCGATTCTGGCAGCGCAGCGGTGAAGCTGAACAACAATGTCCAGCTCTACGGCGGCGCGAAGGAGTACGCGGCTGGCGATAACATCGGTGTCGTTGTTTCGCAGGATGGCGATAATGCCAAGATGCAGGTCAAGCTGGCCAAGGACCTCAAGGGTATCGACAGCATCGACGCCAAGACGGTCACGACGGGCAATACCACCATCAACAATGGCGGCCTGACGGTCAAGGGCGATGACAAGCACAAGGACATCACGGTCCAGCAGGGTAGTGTCAACATGGGCGGCAACAAGATTGAAGGTGTCGCACCGGGCAAGGTCGCGCCGGATTCGACGGAGGCCGTCAATGGCAGCCAGCTCGCGCAGCGCGATCAGGCGATTGGCAAGCTCGGTGGCGAGGTCAGCAGCCTCGACCGTCGTGTGGACCGCGTCGGCGCTGGTGCTGCGGCTCTTGCGGCACTGCATCCGCAGGATTTCGACCCGGATGACAAGTGGGACTTCGCTGTTGGCTACGGCAATTACCGCGGCGCGAATGCAGCGGCTGTCGGCGCATTCTATCGTCCGAATGAGGACACGACGCTGTCGGTCGGCGGCACGGTCGGCGGCGGTGAGAACATGGTCAACGCGGGCATCAGCTTCAAGTTCGGCCAGGGCAACCATGTGACGAACAGCCGCGTCGCGATGGCGAAGGAGATTCTCGCGCTCAAGGACTATGTCCAGAAGCAGGACGAGAAGATCGAGAAGCTCGAGGCGCTCGTTGGCCAGCAGGGCACGGCGGCAGCGCCGAAGCGCCGCTCCATCCTGTTCCCGGATGTGCCGGAGAACCACTGGGCTTATGCGTACGTCAAGAAGTTGGCGGACCGCGGCCTGCTCGAGGGCTATCCGGACGGCGAGTTCAAGGGGGACCGCACGATCACGCGCTATGAGTTTGCCGCGATCTTCTCGCGGGCTCTCGAGAACGGCGCGAGCGTCGACAATGACATGGAGCGCATGTCGGAGGAATTCGAGCCGGAGATCCGCGAGCTTTCCCTCAACCGCTTCCGCGTCGACCGCGTCGAGGGCAAGGATAACGACCGCCACAAGATCGAGCGCGTCCGCGTCAACGATCGCGACGAGCTGGTCAAGCAGAAGAATGGCGAGCAGAAGAAGCGCTACCGCGATCTCTACGGCAGCGTGATCGAGAAAGACACGCCGGCTGACGCTGCAAAGTAAAATTGGATAACGATAGGCAAGAAGCCTCCGAGGAGTCTCCCCGGAGGCTTTTTTGCATCTGACAAGGAAAAATGCTTGACACGGGGGCGGGGGTCGGCTATAATAGCCTATGTCAAGCAAAAAGCCTTGGCATGATATCAAGATGAAGGTGGGGCAGGATGGAGCAGCTTTTGTATTTGTCGGCGCTGTTTGATTTCTATGGGGCGCTTTTGACAGAGAAGCAGCAGGAATGCCTCAAGATGCATCTCTTTGAGGATTTCTCGTTGTCGGAGATCGGCGAGGAGCTCGGGATTTCCCGGCAGGCCGTCTACGACAACATCCATCGCTCCGAGAAGGCCATGGAATCGTATGAGGCGAAGCTTGGGCTCGTGGCGCGTTACCAGAAGGAGCGTGCGGTGCTCGCGGACATCTGCCGCTCGGTCAAGGCCCTGCGGACGGATGAGAACAACGCGGCAGTCCGCGATATCCTCGCGCGCCTCGTGCCGTTACTTGGCAGCAGTGAATATGGCCGGGAGGTATGATTTTTGATTTTTGAAAGTTTATCGGACCGACTTCAGGCAACCTTCAAGAAGCTCCGCGGCCATGGCAAGCTGACGGAGGACGACGTCAATGAGGCGATGCGCGAGGTGCGCATGGCACTTCTCGAAGCCGACGTCAACTTCAAGGTCGTCAAGCAGTTCATCAAGACCGTCAAGGAGCGCGCAATTGGCCAGGACATCCTCGAGACGCTGACGCCGGCACAGGTTGTCATCAAGATCGTCGACGAGGAGCTCACGAAGCTCATGGGCGGCACGCAGAGCCGCATCAACATGAGCCCGAAGCCGCCGACGATCATCATGATGGTCGGTCTGCAGGGCGCCGGCAAGACAACGTCTGCTGGCAAGCTCGGCCTCGCGCTCAAGAAGCAGGGCAAGCGCCCGCTGCTCGTCGCGGCGGACATCTACCGTCCGGCGGCCATCACGCAGCTGCAGGTCCTCGGCAAGCAGCTCGACATCCCCGTGTTCTCGATGGAACAGGGGACGGATGCGGTGACGATCGCGAAGAACTCGATCGATTACTCGCAGTCGCATGCCTGCGATGTCGTCATCATCGATACGGCGGGCCGCCTGCAGATCGATGAGAAGCTCATGCAGGAGCTCTGTGACATCAAGTCGGAGGTCCATCCGCATGAGATCCTGCTCGTCGTCGATGCGATGACGGGCCAGGAATCCGTCAACGTCGCGCAGTCGTTCAACGACGCGCTCGGCCTCGACGGTGTCGTCATGACGAAGCTCGACGGCGATGCCCGCGGCGGTGCCGCGCTCTCCGTCAAGGCGGTCACGGGCGTGCCCATCAAGTTCATCGGTCTTGGCGAGAAGCTCGAGCCGCTCGAGCCGTTCCATCCGGACCGCATGGCGTCGCGCATCCTCGGCATGGGCGATGTGCTCTCGCTCGTCGAGAAGGCACAGGCGACTTTCGACATGGAAGAAGCCAAGAAGATGGAGAAGAAGCTGCGCAAGGACGAGTTCACACTCGATGACTTCCTCGCGCAGATGCAGCAGGTCAAGAAGCTTGGCTCGCTCGACAACATCTTAGGCCTGATTCCGGGCATGGGCGGCCTCAAGAAGCAGCTCGCCGGACAGGACATCGACCTCGACGGCAAGGAAATCCGCCAGATCGAGGCGATCATCAAGTCGATGACGCCGAAAGAGCGCGCCAACATAAACATCATCAACGGCAGCCGCCGCAAGCGCATCGCGATGGGCTCCGGCACGCGCGTGCAGGACGTCAACAAGCTCCTGAAGCAGTTCGGCGAGATGAAGAAGATGATGAAGAAAATGAAGAAGATGCAGAAGGGCAAGAAAGGTCTGCCGAATCTCGGTGGCCTCGGGCTCCCGAAATTGCCGTTCATGCATTGATATATTTCCCAATTCCAATTTGAAAGGTGGTGAATTCACATGGCAGTAAAGATTCGTCTGAACCGTATGGGTGCAAAGAAGAATCCGTTCTATCGCATTGTTGTCGCGGACTCCCGCGCACCGCGCGATGGTCGTTTCATCGAGGTCCTCGGTAACTACGATCCGTCCCAGAACCCGGCAGTCGTCAATGTTGACGAGGAGAAGGTTCTCGATTGGATGGGCAAGGGTGCTCAGCCGACGGACACCGTTAAGAATCTCTTCAGCAAGAAGGGCCTCATGGCTAAGTTTGCTGAGGCAAAGAACGCTAAGAACTGATTGAGTGAGGCTACAGCATGAAAGAACTTGTTGAAGTCATCGCGAAGTCCTTAGTGGATCATCCCGAAGATGTCCGCGTCGAGGAAAAGCAGCAGGACCGTCAGGTCACGCTCGAACTCCACGTGGATGAGGATGACATGGGCAAGGTCATTGGCCGCCAGGGCCGCATCGCGAAAGCCATGCGCACGGTTGTCAAGGCCGCAGCCACCCGGGAGAACAAAAAAGTCTCGGTTGATATCATTGAATAAATGAAATCAGAAGAAGAGCGGCATCGCCCACACAAAGACTGTGGGCTTTGCCGCTGTTTTTGTATTTCAAGTTCGAGCAGAAAAGAGGAACAAACATGGATACGATTTCGCTCAAGATGCCGGTGACGATCAAGGCAAAGGTCACGGAAAAGCTCAAGGAAAAGATGCTCAAGGAACTCACGGAAGGCATCCAGCGCGCGGAGCTCGAGCTGCAGCAGCTCGACATCCAGGAGAAGCGCGTCCTGCAGGAGAACGGCCCGGCCAATGCCGATGACCCGACGCCGCAGGAGATCCAGCGCCTGCACGCCATCCAGCAGCACTTCGGCCAGGAGCGCCAGAAGCGTGCGGACTACCGCGCACAGGCTCTCGCACAGAAGGAGCAGACGGAGAAGCTCAAGATCGGTTCGGAGATCGTGCAAGGCACGCTCGAGCGTCAGGTCGATGTCAAGGTCGGCGACGACATGCGCGAGCTCATGAATGTGGAAGTGCTGGTGGAAGATGACAAGATTATCGCCATCCGCGGCTAAGAAAAATGCGGCCAAGGACCGTGTGACGATCGGCAAGGTCGGCGCGGCGCACGGCATCCACGGCGAGATGCGCATCATCCCGCTGACGGACTTCACGGAGCGCTTCGCCGATATGAAGGAAGTCATGGTCGGCGACGAGCTGCTGCACATCGAGAGCTGCAAGTACCACAAGCAGTTCATCCTGCTGAAGTTCCGCGAGTACCCCGTGCGCGAGGACGCGATGCGCCTGACGGGCCGCCTGCTGACGGTCAACCGCAGCGAGGCCGTGCCGCTTGAGGAAGGCGAGTACTACACGTTCGACATCATCGGCCTGACGGTCTACGATGAGGCGGGCACGGAGCTCGGCACGGTCGAGAACGTCCTGCGCACGGGCAGCAACGACGTCTATCAGGCGCGCCGCCCGGACGGGCGTGAACTCTTGATTCCCGCACTCAAGGCGGTCGTCAAGGAGATTGACGTCGCAGGCGGCCGCATGGTCGTCGACCTGCCGGAGGAGACGGACGATGCGCATTGACATGATCACGCTGTTCCCGGAGATGTTTGCGGGGCCGTTCGGTGCGAGCATCACGAAGCGCGCCGTCGACAAGGGCATCCTCGACATCCACTTCACGAATTTCCGCGACTACTCGCACGACAAGCACAGGCATGTCGACGATTCGCCGTTTGGCGGCGGCGCGGGGATGGTGCTGAAGCCGGAGCCGATGTACCGCGCCGTGCGCGCGGTGCTCGAGGAGACAGCGGCGCATGCGGCGAGCCGCCGCGTGCTGATCATGGACCCCGCGGGGCCCGTCTTCACGCAGGCGAAGGCCAAGGAGCTCGCGGGCTATGAGCAGCTCGTCTTCATCTGCGGCCACTACGAGGGCTTTGACGCGCGCATCTACCCGCTCGCCGACGAGGCCATCTCGATTGGCGACTTCGTGCTGACGGGGGGCGAGCTGCCCGCGATGGTCATCACGGACGCCGTCTCGCGCATGCTGCCGGGCGTGCTCGGCGATGCGGAGTCGGCGCCGACGGACTCGTTCTACGACGGCCTCTTGGGCTTCCCGCAGTACACGCGGCCGCGCGACTTCGAGGGCATGGAGGTGCCGGAGGTGCTGCTCTCGGGCGACCACGCGAAGATCCGTCAGTGGCGCCACGAGCAGTCGCTCAGGCTGACGCAGGAAAGGCGCCCCGACCTCTTGGAGAAGAAGGAGCTCAGCGACAAGGACCGCGAGCTTCTCGGGCGCTTTGCACAGTCGGAAGAACAGTCGGAATAACCGCACGCGATCTGCTTAAAATCCGCGCCTTTGGGTGCAAGATTCCACTTGTTTCAACGAGTTGAATCTGCTAAAATAAAGCTAAAGTTAGCAGAAAGGCCATGGCTTCTGGAGCCGTGGCCTTTTTGGTGAAAGCCATAAAAAGAAAGGCAGGTTTTGGTGGATTGGAGGAAAAGCTGAAGCTGTACGGCTTCAATAACCTGACGAAGGCATTGAGCTTCAACATCTATGATATCTGTTATGCGAAGTCGGCGCGGGAGCAGCAGGACTACATCAAGTACATCGACGAGCAGTACAACTCGGAGCGCTTGACGAAAATCTTGTCGACGGTCACGGAGATGATCGGCGCGCGCATCCTCAACATCGCGAAGCAGGACTACGACCCGCAAGGCGCGAGCGTGACAATGCTCATCGCGGAAGAAGACGCGGTGACATCGGGACGCAAAAAGCCGGTCGAGTCGGCCATCCTCGGCGACACGATCCTCGCGCATCTCGACAAGAGCCATGTGACGGTGCACACGTACCCCGAGTTCCATCCGGGCACGAGCATCGCGACGTTCCGCGTCGATATCGACGTCGCGACGTGCGGGGAGATCACGCCACTCAAGACGCTCGACTACATGATTGCGCAGTTCGACTCGGACATCATCACGATGGACTACCGCGTGCGCGGCTTCACGCGCGACCTCGACGGCCGCAAGCTCTTCATGGACTCGAAGATGCGCTCCATCCAGGAGTTCATCGCGCAGGAGACGCTCGACCGCTACGACGCCGTCGACATCAACCTCTATCAGGCGAATCTCTACCACACGCGCATGCTCATCAAGGAGCCGCAGCTGCAGAACTACCTGTTCAACACGGACATCTACGAGATCCCGCCGAAGGACCGCCTCGCCATCAGCAACAGCCTGCGCCGCGAGATGATTGAGATCTACAGCGGCCGCAATCTCTACTGAAAAAATGCGATAAGGATAAGGAAGTGAAAGACAGTGGGACGATATCTGACTCAGGAGAGTGCACCGATTCTCGAGGCGCTCGAGCGCATGAAGCGTGCGCGCCTCGTGCCGTTTGATGTGCCGGGCCACAAGCGCGGCCGCGGCAATCCGGAGCTCCGGGACTTCCTCGGGGAGAAGTGCCTCGACGTCGATGTCAACTCGATGAAGATGCTCGACAATCTCTGCCATCCCGTCTCGGTCATCCGCGATGCCGAAAAGCTTGCGGCGGAGGCCTTTGGCGCGGCTCATGCGTTCTTCATGGTCGGCGGCACGACGTCGGCCGTGCAGGCGATGGTGCTGACGGCGGTCGGGCGCGGCGACAAGATCATCATGCCGCGCAATGTGCACCGCAGCGCCATCAACGCGCTGATCCTCTGCGGTGCCGTCCCGGTCTACGTCAACCCGCAGATGGACCACACGCTCGGCATCTCGCTCGGCATGCGCGTCGAGGAAGTCAAGGACGCCATCAGGCGTCACCCTGACGCCAAGGCCGTGCTCGTCAACAATCCGACGTACTACGGCATCTGCTCGAACCTGCGCGAGATCGTGCGCCTCGCGCACGAACACGGCATGATGGTGCTCGCCGACGAGGCGCACGGCACGCATTTCTACTTCCACGACAAGCTGCCCGTCTCGGCGATGGCGGCCGGCGCCGACATGGCCTCGATCAGCATGCACAAGTCGGGCGGCTCCTTGACGCAGAGCTCGATGCTGCTCTGCGGTCCGAACGTCAATGCAGGCTACGTGCATCAGGTCATCAACATCACACAGACGACCTCGGGCTCGTACCTCCTGCTCTCGAGCCTCGACATCAGCCGCCGCAACCTCGCCCTGCACGGGCAGGAAATCTTCGATAAGGTCATCGGGCTCGTCGAGTACGCGCGCGACGAGATCAACGCGATTGGCGACTACTACGCCTACAGCCGCGAGCTCATCAACGGCGACTCCATCTACGACTTCGACACGACGAAGCTCTCGATCTTCACGCGGCCGACGGGCCTCGCGGGCATCGAGATCTACGACCTCCTGCGTGACGAGTACGACATCCAGACGGAGTTTGGCGACATTGCAAACCTCTTGGCCTACGTCTCAGTCGGCGACCGGCCCAAGGACATCGAGCGGCTCGTCGCGGCGCTCGCGGAGATCCGGCGCAACTACCGCAAGGACTCCTCGAAGATGCTCAAGGCCGAGTACATCGAGCCGGAGGTCGTCTACGGGCCGCAGGAGGCGTTCTACGCCGAGAAGGAGTCGCTGCCACTCGAGTCGACCTCGGGCCGTGTCTGCAGCGAGTTCGTCATGTGCTACCCGCCGGGCATCCCGATCCTCGCGCCGGGCGAGCGCATCACGGACGAGATCCTGACCTACATCCGCTACGCGCGCAAGAAGGGCTGCCAGATGACGGGCCCCGAGGACATGACGCTCGCGCGGCTCAATGTCGTAAAATAATCGTGAAATAGAGGGGGGATTTTATGGAACTCTGGTTTACCGAACACCACACTCCGAATGTCCGACTGTCCATCAAGGTGGATCGCCAGCTCTACTCGGGCCGCAGCGAATTCCAGCGCATCGACATCTTCGACTCGAAGGAATTCGGCCGCTTTTTGACGCTCGACGGCTACATGATGCTGACCGAGATGGATGAGTTCATCTATCACGAGATGATCACGCATGTGCCGATGTGCGTCAATCCCGACGCGCACGACATCCTCGTCATCGGCGGTGGCGACGGCGGCACGGTGCGCGAGCTCTTGCGCTATCCGACGGTGCGTCACATCGACCTTGTCGAGATCGACGAGCTCGTCGTCGAGGTCTGCAAAAAGTACCTGCCGCAGACGGCGGGCTGCCTCGGCGACCCGCGCGTCACGATCCACTACGAGGACGGCCTCAAGTACGTGCGCCACGCGGAGGACGCCTACGACCTCATCATCGTCGATTCGACGGACCCGTTCGGCCCGGGCGAGGGCCTCTTCACGAAGGAGTTCTACGGCAACTGCTACAAGGCGCTGCGCGAGGACGGCATCATGGTCAACCAGCACGAGAGCCCGTTCTACCAGCAGGACGCCTACGCGATGCAGCGCGCCCACAAGCGCATCGTCGATTCCTTCCCAATCAGCCGCGTCTATCAGGCGCACATCCCGACGTATCCATCGGGCCACTGGCTCTTCGGCTTTGCCGCTAAGAAGCGCCATCCCGTCAAGGACGTCAACTGGGTGCGCTGGAACGCCATCGGCCTCAAGACGCGCTACTACAACACGCAGCTGCACGCGGGCGCCTTTGCCCTGCCGAATTATGTGGAGGAGATGCTAAGAGATGTTGAACCGGAATCGTAATGTCGAGACCTTCCTCGGCTGTGAAAACGACTACGAGGAGAGCCGCATCGTGCTCTACGGTGCGCCATTTGACTCGACGACGTCGTACCGGCCTGGCACGCGCTTTGCGAGCCGCACGATGCGCGCGGAGTCGTACGGCCTCGAGACGTACAGCCCGTATCAGGACCTCGACCTCGAGGACGCAAAGGTCTTCGACGGCGGCGACCTCGAGCTCTGCTTCGGCGACACGGAGCGTGCGCTCGCGGACATCGAAGCGTGCGCTAGAGACATCGTCGCGGACGGCAAGCTGCCGTTCCTCATTGGCGGCGAGCATCTCGTGACGCTGCCGGCCTTCCGCGCCGTGCAGGCGAAGTACCCCGATGTCGCCGTCATCCACTTCGACGCGCACACGGACCTGCGCGAGGAATACCTCGGCAACCGCCTCTCGCACGCGACGGTCATCCGCCGCATCTGGGAAATCATCGGTGACGGCCGCATCTTCCAGTTCGGCATCCGCAGCGGCGAGCGCGCGGAGTGGTACTGGTCGGCCGAGGGCCATACGAAGATCCAGAAGTTCAGCTTCGCTGGCCTTGATGAGACGATCGCAGCGCTCAAGGGACGTCCCATCTACCTGACAATCGACCTCGATGTGCTCGACCCCTCGTGTTTCCCGGGCACGGGGACGCCCGAGGCGGGCGGCGTGCGCTTCACGGACCTTCTCTCTGCCGCGCTGCGCACCATCCGCGGCTGCCATATCGTCGGCTGCGACATGGTCGAGCTCTCGCCGCCGCTCGACCCGAGCGGCATTTCGACGGCCACGGCTTTAAAGCTCCTGCGCGAGATGCTGCTGGCGCTCGAGAAGCCCTACCTCAAGTAAGTAAGTCTATTTATCTATATAATCTCAATCTAGGAGGCATAAACATGGGAAAAGCTTTGATCATCGGCTGCGGTGGTGTCGCGAGTGTCGCCATCCACAAGTGCTGCCAGAACTCGGACGAATTCAGTGAGATCCTGATCGCATCGCGCACGAAGTCGAAGTGCGACGCGCTCAAGGAGAAGCTCGAGGGCACGACGAAGACGAAGATCCGCACGGCGCAGGTCGACGCGGACGACGTCGAGGCGCTCATCGCGCTGATCGAGGACTTCCAGCCGGACGTCGTGCTGAACCTCGCGCTGCCGTATCAGGACCTGCACATCATGGATGCCTGCCTCGCGACGAAGACGAACTACGTCGACACGGCCAACTACGAGCCGGAGGACACGGCGAAGTTCGAGTACAAGTGGCAGTGGGCCTATCGCGAGCGCTACGAGAAGGCCGGCATCACGGCGCTCCTGGGCTCCGGCTTCGACCCGGGCGTCACGGGCGTCTTTGCCGCCTATGCGCTCAAGCATCACTTCGATGAGATCAACTACATCGACATCCTCGACTGCAACGCCGGCGACCACGGCTACCCGTTCGCGACGAACTTCAACCCCGAGATCAACATCCGCGAGGTTTCGGCCAACGGCAGCTACTGGGAGGACGGCCACTGGGTCGAGACGAAGCCGATGGAGATCAAGCGCGTCTACAACTTCCCGGAAGTCGGACCGAAGGACATGTACCTCTTGCACCACGAGGAGCTCGAGAGCCTCGGCCTCAACATCCCGGGCATCAAGCGCATCCGTTTCTTCATGACGTTCGGCCAGAGCTACCTCACGCACCTCAAGTGCCTCGAGGACGTCGGCATGACGTCAATCGAGCCGATCGAGTTCGAGGGCAAGAAGATCGTGCCGCTGCAGTTCCTCAAGGCCGTGCTGCCGGATCCGGCGAGCCTCGGCCCGCGCACGAAGGGCAAGACGAACATCGGCTGCATCTTCCGCGGCAAGAAGGACGGCAAGGACAAGACGTACTACCTCTACAACGTCTGCGACCATCAGGAGTGCTACAAGGAAGTCGGCTCGCAGGCCGTCTCCTACACGACGGGCGTGCCGGCCATGATCGGCGCGATGCTCATCATGAACGGCACCTGGAAGGGCCCCGGCGTCAAGAACATCGAGGAGTTCGACCCGGACCCGTTCATGGAGGCGCTCAACAAGTGGGGCCTGCCGTGGAAAGAGAGCTTTGATCCGGAGCTCGTCGACTGATGGGAAAATTAGCATCGCTTTACCGCAAGGAGTTCTTCGAGGTGCCGACGCCTTCGTACGTCATCGCAAAGGACCTGCTCGAGCACAACCTGCGCATCCTGCATGAGGTGGAGGAGAGCACGGGCGCGCACGTCCTGCTCGCCCAGAAGTGCTTCTCCATGTACCACTACTACCCGCTGATCGCCGAGTACCTCTCGGGCACGACGGCCAGCGGCCTCTACGAGGCGAGGCTCGGTCATGAGGAGATGGGCAAGTTCGGCAAGGAGACTCATGTCTTCTCGCCGGCCTACAAGGAGGCCGAGTTCGCGGAGCTCACGAAGATCTGCGGCCACATCGTCTTCAACTCGTTTGCGCAGTGGAAGAAGTTCGGCCCCGCGGCCCTCGCGGCCGGCGTCTCGTGTGGCCTGCGCATCAATCCCGAGCGCTCGACGCAGGACCACGCCATCTACGACCCGTGCGCCGCGGGCTCGCGCCTCGGCGTGCGGCTGCGCGACTTTGATGAGAGTGCCATCGAGGGACTTGAGGGCCTGCACTTCCACACGCTCTGCGAGCAGGGCGCCGACGCGCTCGCCGTCACGCTCGAGGCTGTCGAGGCGAAGTTCGGCAAGTATCTGCCGCAGATGAAGTGGATCAACTTCGGTGGCGGCCACCACATCACGAAGGAAGGCTACGATATCGCGCTCCTCAAGAAGTGCATCCGCCACATGCAGGAGACGTACGGCCTGACCGTCTACATCGAGCCCGGCGAGGCCGTCGCGCTGAACGCTGGTTTCCTCGTCGCCGAGGTGCTCGACATCCAGCAGGAGAACGCCATCGCCATCCTCGATCCCTCGGCCGCCTGCCACATGCCCGACGTCATCGAGA
>ERZ773202.774-NODE-774-length-26090-cov-6.005685_pt1 | contig 26090 bp, 25 predicted proteins | sample MGYA00580998_ERZ773202 | MGnify/ENA primary metagenome ERZ773202 (study PRJEB29015, sample SAMEA2737803) | human gut metagenome | biome: human gut; feature: human-associated habitat; material: faeces | place: China | collected 2012 ...
TTTATATCTTATCGCATCGAGCGGAGCTTGTCAAGAAGTTTTTTCTTTCTTTTTTCAAGTTCTTTTGAGCTTCCTGCAAATCCCTTGCCAATCAAGGCTTATGGGCTTTTTGCTTTGGCCGTATCGCTCAGCGACTTGTATTATATTACAGGATAGTGACCGAGTTGTCAACACCTATTTTGAAAAAAGATAAAAAAGAAGACTGCCCATGAGACAGTCTTCTTTTAGCAGCGTCCAGATGCTATCCTCTGCTTACCAGATGGTCTTCATCATCGTGCGATAATTCTCGTTGAGGAACGTGATCATGACGTTGAACATGCCGTAGACCATGTCTCCGATCTCCTCGGCCTTCTCGTCCGGCGTGATCATGCAGATGTCGAGGATCAGCGAGCCCTCGCCATCGAAGTAGAGCTTAAACGGCTTGTACTTGAGGTTGAGGTCATTGGCCAGCTTGAGTACAGCCAGTTCATTCTCCTCCGTCTTGCACTTCGGCGAGACCTGCACGCGAATCATGGAGAAGATGCTGCGGTCCAGCAGGACGAGCAGCGGCAGCTGCTGCCCATCTACCTCTACATGCGAGCGGAATACCGTCGTCTGCTCTGGGTCGTTCTCAATCGTCTCCGATACGAATGCCTTGATTTCTTTCGCATCCAGGAAATCCTGGAATGCTCTTGCTTTCGTTGCCATTTCTGCCATCACGATTCCTCCTCTATTGTCTACTGCTATCCATTTATTTGATTATCTTTTTCGACAGTTCTAGGATTCGACGTAGATGATAGATATTCCTGCCGGATTCTCAAAAACAGAACAGAGACTCTAAAACATATTGATTTTAATTTTCCTTTACATCTCAAAAACTAGAGAGATCGATGGACTTGAGGCTGTCGACAATCCTATCGCAGATAGAGAGGTCCTGATTGGGGCTGTGCGGGCTCTTGAAACCGATGCAGGTCATGCCGGCCGCCTTGGCCGCCCGCGCACCGTTCGCAGCATCCTCAACGACGACGCAGTCCCGCGGGTCCACGCGCAGGTAAGCAGCCGTCTGCAGGTAGATGGCTGGATTTGGCTTCGACTCGGGTAGATTCGTGCCGCTCATGAGCAGGTCGAAGTGGTCGCGAATGCCGAGGTCATCGACGACGAAGGCGATGAAGTCATCACTCGACGAGCTCGCGATAGCCGTCTTGAGCCCCTGCGACTGACGCAGCTCATTCGTCGCGCGAATCAGTTCCAGGCTGCCCGCAATCGGCGTGACATGCGTCTCATGCAGAATCTTATTGAACAGGTAGGCCTTGGCCTTCGCGAGCTTCTCTGCTGCCGGCTTGACGCCGAACTGCTTCCGCAGGTCCTCGAAGATCATGATGTCCGTCATGCCCTGATAGCGCTGGAAATACGATACTTCGAGCTCGACGCCCATCTTCTTCATGACATACTGTTCTGCCTGCATGTGCACCGGCTCTGTATCGGCGATGACGCCGTCCATATCGTAGATAAATGCCTTCATGAAAATGCCTCCATTCGTGTCGTGCCCCTGCCACACAGGCGTGGCAGTCAGGCAATAGAACAAGAAGCCCTCTGCCAACAGGCAGAAAGGCTTCTCGTGTACAATCTGATTCAGATATCTTATGCGGTTCTCTTATTCAACCGTGACCGACTTTGCGAGGTTACGTGGTTTGTCGACATCGCAGCCGCGCGTGATGGCGGCATAGTAAGCGAGCAGCTGAAGCGGCACGACCGTCAGCAGCGGCAGCAAGAGTTCATCCGTCTCCGGTACCATGATGACATGGTCGACGTACTTCTCAAGCTCCGTATCGCCTTCTGCCGCGATGCCGATGACGACAGCGTCACGTGCCTTGACTTCCTTGATATTCGACAACGTCTTCTCGTAGACGCTCTTCTGCGTCGCCAGAGCGATGACCGGCACGCCCTCGACGATCAGGGCCAGCGTGCCGTGCTTGAGCTCGCCGGCTGCATACGCCTCTGCATGGATGTACGAGATCTCTTTGAGCTTCAGTGCGCCCTCGAGAGCGACATCATAGTCGAGCAGACGGCCGATGTAGAAGACATCCTCATTGAAGCCGTACTTCTTCGCGAACGTCTTGATCGGATCGACATCCGAGAGTTCCTCGCTGATCTGTGTCGGAACATTCTTGAGCTTCGCGATGAGCTCTTCGAGGCGCTCCGGCGTCTGCGTCTTCTTGATCTGCGCCATGTAGAGGGCGAGCATGAAGAACAGGATGAGCTGCGTCGTGTACGCCTTCGTCGAAGCGACGGCGATCTCCGGGCCAGCCCAGGTGTAGAGCACCTGATCTGCCTCACGGGCAATCGAAGAACCGACGACGTTCGTCAGAGCGAGCGTCTTAGCGCCGAGGCGCTTCGACTCCTTGAGTGCGGCGAGCGTATCGCTCGTCTCACCCGACTGCGAGACGACGATGAACAGCGTGTTCTCGTCGACAATCGGGTTGCGATAGCGGAACTCCGAAGCGACATCGACCTCGACCATGACGCGGGCAAGCTTCTCGATGTAGAACTTGCCGACGAGGCCGGCATGGTATGCCGTACCGCAGGCAACGATGTAGATCTTGTTGAAGGAGTTGAGGTAATCTGCATCCCACTTGAGTTCGTTCATGACAATGGACTTGCCGTCCTTCGCGATGCGCTGGCTCATCGTGTCGCGGACTGCCTTCGGCTGCTCATTGATTTCCTTGAGCATGAAGTGCTCGTAGCCGCCTTTCTCAGCCGCCTCAGCATTCCAGTTGACCTCAAAGACCTTCTTCGTCACAGGCTCGCCGCGGCGGTTCGTGATCTTGATGGAATCCTTCGTGACGACAGCGAGCTCACCATCGTTGAGGATGTAGGTGCGGCGCGTGCGCGCGATGATGGCCGGGATATCCGACGCGATGAAATTCTCGCCCTCACCGATGCCGATGACGAGCGGGTTGTCCTGCTTCGTGCAGATGAGCTTGTCCGGCTCTCTCTTGCTCATGAAGACGAGCGAGTACGAACCCTCGATGCGGTGCAGCACCTCGCGTACCGACGAGACGAAATCGCCGTTGTAGACCTCTTCAAGAAGGTGTGCGACGACTTCCGTATCCGTCTCCGACTTGAAGACATGGCCCTTCTCGATGAGCTCTTCCTTCAGGCCGAGATAGTTCTCGATGATGCCGTTGTGCACGACGACGAAGTCACCCGAGCAGTCCGTATGCGGATGCGCATTGCGGTCCGACGGACGGCCATGCGTCGCCCAGCGCGTATGGCCAATACCGATCGTGCCCTGCGGCATATCTTCCTTGATCTTGTCGCGCAGTGCCGAAAGGCGGCCGACGCTCTTCTCGACGCGGATGTGATTGCCGTCATAAACGGCGATGCCGGCCGAATCGTAGCCGCGGTACTCGAGCTTCGAGAGGCCCTCGAGCAGGAAGTCCGCTGCCTGCTTGTCACCGACATAACCAACAATACCACACATGATACATACCTCCTGGTATTCCTGCAGCAGGTCCCCGAGCCCGGCTTTGTCCCAAGGGATCACTCCCCTGCTTTCGTCAGGCTCTCTCGACTGGGACGGCCGGAAGGCATCCGCTGACATCTCGACAACCTTCTCCTCGTCCTCCCCGACTGGAAACCCATTCGGGGAACTAGCGCTAAGAATTGCTTCTTTTCGGTAACAACTCTGCTGCATCCTTATGATTTTCTCCAGAACCGCCTCAGGCGATTCTGATACGATGATATTCTAGCTTAAAACCGCCTTATTGTCAACAACTGCCCACTCCAGCTGGCTTTTTCAAACCTTCGCCATAAAAAAAGACCCCGTCCGGAAAAATCCGAACGGGGTCTCTGATTCAGTTTGGAGGATGTAATTTCAGGGGATTACATCATGCCCGGCATGCCACCCATGCCCGGGGCAGCCGGTGCCGGTGCTTCTTTTTCCGGCTTGTCGGCGACGAGCGTCTCCGTGGTCAGGACCATGGAAGCGATCGAGGCAGCGTTCTGCAGCGCGGAGCGCGTGACCTTAGCCGGGTCGACGATACCAGCCTTGAGCATATCAACGTACTCGTTCTTGAGTGCGTTGAAGCCGATGCCCGTGCCAGCCTTCTTGACGTTCTCGACGACGACAGAACCCTCGAGGCCTGCGTTCTGAGCGATCTGGCGGACCGGCTCTTCGATGGCGCGCTTGACGATGTTGACACCGACCTTCTCGTCACCTTCGACCTCGAGCTTGTCGAGTGCCGGCAGGATGTCGAGGAACGTCGTGCCGCCGCCTGCGACGATGCCTTCTTCAACAGCAGCGCGCGTAGCGTTTAGAGCGTCTTCGATGCGATACTTCTTGTCCTTCATCTCGACTTCCGTAGCTGCGCCGATCTCGATGACAGCAACACCGCCGGAGAGCTTTGCGAGGCGCTCCTGCAGTTTCTCGCGATCGAAATCGCTCGTCGTCTGGGAAATCTGCTGCTTGATCTGAGCAACGCGCTCAGCGATGGCTTCCTTGTCGCCCTTGCCGCCGATGATCGTCGTCTCATCCTTTGTGGAGACCATCTTGTGTGCCTGGCCGAGATCAGCGAGCGTGACGCTGTCGAGCTTGCGGCCGAGCTCTTCGCTGATGACCGTGCCGCCCGTCAGCGTAGCGATATCCTGCAGCATGGCCTTGCGGCGGTCACCGAAGCCCGGAGCCTTGACAGCCAGAGCCTTGAACGTGCCGCGCAGCTTGTTGACGACAATTGTCGTCAGTGCTTCGCCGTCGACATCCTCAGCGATGATGGCGAGCTGCTTGCCAGCCTTGACGACCTGCTCGAGGATCGGCAGGATGTCGTTGATGGCCGAGATCTTGCGGTCCGTGATGAGGATGTACGGATCGTCAAGCGTTGCTTCCATCTTGTCCGTATCCGTAACGAGGTACGGGGAGATGTAGCCGCGGTCGAACTGCATGCCTTCCTTGACGGAGAGGTTCGTGCGCATCGTCTTGGACTCTTCAACCGTGATGACGCCGTCCTTGCCGACCTTCTCCATGGCCTCAGCAATCAGCTTGCCCGTCTCTTCGTTAGCGGAAGAGATTGTAGCGACCTGAGCGATGTCAGCCTGGCCTTCGACCTTCTTGGACTTTGCCTTGATCTCATCGACGAGCGTCTTGACGGCTTCGTCAATGCCCTTCTTGATGATCATCGGGTTCGCGCCAGCAGCGACATTCTTCATGCCCTCGTGGATCATGGCCTGTGCGAGGAGCGTTGCCGTCGTCGTGCCATCGCCAGCGATGTCGTTCGTCTTCGTGGCGACTTCCTTGACGAGCTGTGCGCCCATGTTCTCAAACGGATCTTCGAGCTCGATGTCGCGTGCAATCGTGACACCATCGTTCGTGATCGTCGGAGCGCCGAACTTCTTGTCGAGGACAACGTTGCGGCCTTTCGGTCCAAGCGTTACCTTTACTGCGTTTGCCAGTGCATCAACACCGCGGCCGAGTGCGCGGCGTGCTTCTTCGTCAAACAGAATCTGCTTTGCCATTTATATTACCTCCGAGAAAATTCGTATCTGGTATTTCAATCGCGGGACGGTCAGATGACTGCGAGGATATCGCTCTCGCGGACAATCAGGTAATCCTTGCCTTCTACCTTGACCTCAGAACCCGAATATTTGGAGAAGATGACGCCATCGCCAACCTTGACTTCCATAGCAGCGCGCTCGCCATTATCGAGCAGCTTGCCAGCGCCAACCGCAACGACCGTGCCCTTCTGCGGCTTCTCTTTGGCCGTGTCCGGCAGCACGATGCCGCTGGCCGTCTTTACATCGCTCTCTGCAACTTCGATGACAACTCTTTCGCCCAATGGCTTAATCATAGGTATCTTCCTCCTATAAAATAAATTTACATGTTGATGGTGTTAGCACTCACTAGACCCGAGTGCTAACTACAGTCTTTATATTACCCCGTCTAAGTCAAAATGTCAATATCGAATCCATAAAAAAGTCAAAAAAACAAAGGCCAGTTCAAACTGGCCTTTGTTTGCATGCATATTGGCGTATCTCAGATAATCCAGTTGTTCGGCGTCATCATGGAGTCGAGCATCGAGTGGTGCAGGATGGCTGCAGCAATCTGCTGGGAATCAGCGCCTTCCTCTGCGCCGGCAAGCTCACGGAAACTCTGGACGCCTTCCGGCAGCGGCTGATCGCTATCGAGTACGAGCAGGACGACGAGGCCTGCCTGAAGCAGATGACGGAGCGCCGGTGCTGGGTCCTCGCCCTCCCCCGGATGGTAGAGGTAGGTGTGGCGGCCGTTGCGCACGAGGTAGTACTCGGCCTCCTCGATGGTCGCAAGCGCGATGCCATCCTTCGCGGGCTCAAAGGCAATGGCTTGCGGGGCCTGCCAGTTGAGTGCGCTGCGCATCTGCTGATTGGCTGCGAAGTGGCGCTTGGCCGATGCATCGGGGATCTCGCGCACGACGCCGCAGGCCGCTGTCATGTTGCTGATGCGGTCGATGAGGATGAGCTCGCCCTGCGTGCGGTGATGGTCGAACGTGTCGAGCACGATTGGCTCCGTCACGGCAATCTCGCAGACGGCGATCTCGTTCTTCTTGAGCCCCGTCGCCTCGACGTGCTCGCCCGTATTGATGTCGATGCGGTAGTCGATTTTCGTCAGGATGCCCGGGATCTTCTTCGTGCCGAGGAAGACCATGAAGTTCTTGCCGATGGTCAGCGGTACATCGTCCATCCAGAGGATCTCTGCCTTGAAGTTGGCGGCCTGGCGGACGTGGCTGCCCTTCTCGAGCACGCAGCCGCGCGAGACGTCGACCTCGCGGTTTAGCTGGATCGTGACCGGCTGTCCCTTGAAGGCCGAGTCTGCTTCGCGGTCGGCCACGAGAATCTTCTTGACCTGCGCTTCCTCACCGCTCGGCTGGGACGTGACCGTGTCGCCGACGGCGATGCTGCCGCTCTCGATCTGGCCCTGGAAGCCGCGGAACTCGTGGTTCGGACGGCAGACGCGCTGGACCGGCATGTAGAAGCCTTCCTCCTGCACGGCGCTGACATCGACCTGCTCGAGGTAGTCGAGCAGCGTCGGACCGTCGTACCAGGTCATGTTCGGCGACTTCTTCGTGACGTTGTCGCCCTCCGTCGCCGAGACGGGGATGAGCTTGACATCGTGCAGATGGAGTTCCTGCTGCAGTTCCGCGATCTGCGCTTCAATCTCTTTGAAGCGCTGCTCCGAATAGCCGACAAGGTCCATCTTGTTGATGGCGAAGACGAAGTAGCGGATGCCCATGAGCGCGCAGATGCGGGCATGGCGGCGCGTCTGCGTCAGGACGCCCTGCGTCGCATCGACGAGGATGACGGCGAGGTCGGCAAACGAGGCACCGCAGGCCATGTTGCGCGTGTACTCCTCATGGCCCGGCGTGTCGGCACAGATGAAGCTGCGGTTGTCCGTCGTGAAGTAGCGGTAGGCGACATCGATCGTGATGCCCTGCTCGCGCTCCGCGAGCAGCCCGTCCAACAGCAGCGAGTAGTCGATGGCGCCGCCGCGGCTGCCGACCTTGGAGTCGAGCAGCAGGGCCTTTTCCTGGTCCGCATAGATGAGCTTGGCATCGTACAAGAGATGGCCAATCAGGGTGGACTTGCCGTCGTCGACGCTGCCGCAGGTGATGAATTTGAGTAAATCGTTCATATCAGAAATAACCCTCCCGTTTCCGGCGCTCCATGCTGCCGGCTCCCTCGTGATCGATGACGCGGCTCGTGCGCTCCGACTCGACAGCGCCGAGCGTCTCCTCCACGATCGCATCCAATGTGTCGGCATCCGACTCGACAGCGCCCGTCAGCGGGTAGCAGCCGAGCGTGCGGAAGCGGACCTTCTTGTGCTCGATGTCCTCCGGCTTGAGGTCGAGCTTCTTGACGATGCGGTCATCGTCGATCATGATGAGATTGCTGTCGCGCTCGATGACCGGGCGCTCCTTCGCGAAGTAGAGCGAGACGATCTCGAGGTTCTCGCGGCGGATGTACTGCCAGATGTCCTTCTCCGTCCAGTTGGACAGTGGGAAGACGCGGATGCTCTCACCCTTGTTGATCTGCGAGTTGTAGAGCTTCCACATCTCCGGGCGCTGGTTCTTCGGGTCCCAGGCCTGTGCCGCATTGCGGAACGAGAAGACGCGCTCCTTCGCGCGCGACTTCTCCTCATCGCGACGCCCACCGCCGAAAGCCGCCGTGAAGCCGTACTTCGTCAGCGCCTGCTTGAGGGCCTGCGTCTTCATGATGTCGGTGTAGGAGGCGCCGTAATCGAACGGGTTGACGCCCGCTGCGAGCCCTTCTTCGTTCTTGTACTCGATCATGTCGAGGCCGTACTTCTTGGCCTGCGCATCGCGGAAGGCGATCATCTCGTGGAACTTCCACGTCGTGTTGATGTGCAGGAACGGGAAGGGCGGTTTCTCCGGATAGAATGCCTTGAGGGCCAGGTGCATCATGACCGTGCTGTCCTTGCCGATGGAATAGAGCATGACCGGTTTCTCGGATTCAGCCGCGACCTCTCGGATGATGTAGATGGCCTCGGCCTCAAGTGCATCGAGGTGCGATAATTTTCCCATATGTATTGACTCCTTACTCAGTATTGGTTGGCGTTCTCACGGTCAATCGTGATGGTGACGTCGTGCTGGTCGGGCTTGCGGATGTGCCAGTGATAGTAATGGCCCTGCCGCTCAATCGTCATCGTGCTGCCGCTGCCGCCGAGATCTGCGCCGAGGAAGTAACCGATGGCGCTGACGGGGCATACCTTCATACAGGCCGTGCAGCCCCAGCAGTCGCGGACCTCGCGAATCTTCGCCTTGCGGCCTGCATCTATCTCCTGCATGAGCAGAAGGTTGCCCGGGCAGGCTTCCGTGCAGCGGCCGCAGCCGATGCAGCGGTCTTCATGGACGCGTATGCTCATAATGACCTCCTTTGACCAGCGGCCTTCTATATATATGGAAGGCTCCATGTTCTAAGCGTGAATTGATGTAGCAGAGCCCGTCTTCGGACTGCTGCGGATAGTCGGCGTTCTCGCCGAACGTATGCCAGCGCGTCTCCTTGCGCGCGAGCAGATGCGCTATGAGTGCCCGGCAGACCGTCAGACGCTCGCGCAGCTCGTAGATCTTGAGGAGCTCGTAGGGACCTTCGGCTGCGAGCTGCGGCAGCAGCGTTTCGATGTGCTGGATCCTCTCATCGGCCAGCTTCAGGCGGCTCGCGTTGTAGCGGTAGTCCATATGGATGCCGCCTGCGTACTCGTCCATGGTCTTCTGCATGGCCTCTTCGAGCTGCTCCACCGTCAGGTTGCCCGGCTCGCGCGAGAGATACGCTTCATAAGCTTCATACACTTCGCCTTCGTCTTTCACCGCTGTTCCAGGCGCAGGCTTCTCCTGTTCTGCTGCAAGGTAGGCAGCCAGCGCATCTGCGGCAATCTCCCCTTCTGTGAGAGCGCCCGTCACATACTTCTGCGGGGCACCGCCCGCGACATCGCCGGCGGCAAACAGGCCGTGGATGGTCGTCTCGCGGTTCGTCGAGACCCAGAAGCCGCTGGCCGTATGGCCGCCGACCACATAGGGCTCCGTGCCCTCGACCTCGACCGGCTGCTCCTTCGGCCCCTTGCCGCTCTCGATCCACTTGAGCGTCTGGGCCGGCGCCATGTTGAGATAAGCATGGTAGAGGTCCGACTGCTGCTCCGCCGTGATGTGGCGCGTATCGAGGTAGCAGGGGCCGTTTCCCTTGCGGTTCTCCTCCACCGTGCCGAAGATGCGCTGCGGCGTCGTGAGCCCGTACTTCGTCTCGTAGACCTCGCCCTTGGCATTGACCTGCTTGGCGCCGACGCCCTGCGCGATTGTGCCCGTCGGTGCGATCGTGTCCTTGCAGCGCAGGGCGACGAAGCGGTGCTCGAGCGTCGTCATCTCCGCGCCGGCCCGGATGCCCATCGCATAGCCGGCCCCCGTGTTGAACGGCGGGTACCACATCTTGTGACGCGAGAAGCCAGGGTTGTTGGGCCGGTAGAGCCCCGCAGCGCCGCCCGTCGCAATCAGCACAGCCTTTGCCTCGATGTCGTAAGCCGTGCGCTCGCGGACCGAGAAGCCCCAGGCGCCGTGCACCGCGCCATCCGTGACCTTGAGGTCCGTGATGTTGACGTGGTTGAGCACCGTGACGTTTTCCTGCTCGCGCACGCCCTTGGCCAACAGCGGCTTGATGTTCTCGCCGTTGATCTTGACGTTGCGCCAGCCGCGCGTGACGTAATGGCCTTCCGCATCCTTGAGGATCACGAGGCCGCGGCGCTCGAGGTCCTCGGTGACCGCATTGACCGACTCTGCAATCGTCATCATGAGGTCATCGCGGATGATGCCCTCCGCATCGCGGCGCGCATACTCGACGTAATCGGCCGGCGTATGGCCGTTCGAGATGTAGGCGTTGAGCGCATTGACACCGGCCGCGAGGCAGCCGCTGCGCTCGATATTGGCCTTCTCGACGACGAGCACGCGCAGGTCTTTCTCGGCGCCGAGCCGGATGGCCGCATAGCAGCCCGCCGTGCCGCCGCCGATGATGAGGACGTCCGTTTCCAGATGACGCCGCTCGAGCTTTCCATTCTTCATACAATCTCTCCTAAACAGCAAGTCTTAAATCGATAGAAAATAGCAATCCGTCAGATGAGGATGAGTCCGAGCCCTGCGGCAGCCGAGACGAGCATCGGCATGGTCATCGCCTTGCGGCGCGCGCAGAGCAGGTAGAGGCAAAAGAGCGCGAGCCCGACGGTCAGGCCGAACACGGCCGCCTCCGGCACGGAAAGCCCTGCACCGATCTCGAGATTCGTGCGCAGCATCGATAGTGCAACATTGAGCAGCAGGCCGCTGATGATGGGGCGCACCCAAAGGCTGATCTGGCGGAAGACCGGCACGTCGTGGAAGGTGCGCAAGAGGCGCGCGACGAGGCCGAAGATCAGGCCCGATGCCGCCACACTGACGGCAAAGCCCGCCAAAGCGAGGATGAGTCCAGAGGACGTGCCGCCCATGCGGAAGCCTGCCAGATAGCCGATGCCCGTCAATATCTTGCAGAGTATCGATCCGGGCAGCGCATTGGCCACGGGGACGAGCTGGCCGTAGAAGTCAGCAGCCGCCACCGTACCGCCCTGCACGAGCAGGCCGTCGGCAATCGTCAGATAGGCATCGCCGCCGCCGAACGAGAGCAGCGAGGAGAGGAATCCCTCACCGAGGAACGAAGAGCTGCCCGGCAGCATCATCAGTGCCGGCAGTGCAAAGAGCAGTGCAAAGGCCAGCCAGATGAATGCTTCGCGCAGTGTATCCTTGAAGAGTTTCACACCATCGACCGCTTCATTGCCAGAGCGGAAACTGCGGACCAGCCCGCAGAAGCCGAGCACCGTCATCAGAGCAGCTGTGGCATCGTGAAGGAGCGGTGCAGAGAGCGCGGGGAGCTGGCTGCCGCTAAACAGGAACGCAGCCGTGAACACCGCCGCTAAGATCCCCTTCTTCCTCGAAAAGCCGCTGCCGAGGAAGATGATCAAGAAGAACGAAAGGCCGAGGATTGAGATGACGGACAGATGGAACACGGGCTGCATGTGCAAGCCGAGCAGCGCGTAGAGGTTCTTCTCCGACGAGAGCAGGAAGACCGCAATCATCGCGAGGCACATCGCGCGGAACGCCTGCTTGCCAGCCTGTTGCATGGCAGCGGTCGTCTTGACGGCATAGGCCAGCAACAGGCTGATGATGAACGCGCCGAGGCCGATGGAGATGTAGCGGATGCCGAGCAGAGCCGCCCCCTGCTCGCCCGTCAGCACGGCGAGAATCAGGACGGTGAAGAAGGCGCCCGGCAACGCCATCATGGAAGCTGCCATGAGCATGCCGGACGCGCCACCAAGGCGCTGGCCGATGCCGGCCGCAATCTCGACAGGCAGCGCGCCCGGCGTGATGCAGGCCGCGACGACATCCTCATCGTATGCGCGCTTCGTGACGAGCTTGCCGTTTTCTACGACTTCCTTCTCGATGACGGGAATCAGCGCATTGCCGCCGCCAAAGCCAATCGTGCCGATGCGCAGCATGCTGAGCCCTAAGCGCACGATATCCGCGTACCCGCGCCGCATGCTCTGATACATCCCATTGGCCTGCACAGAAATATGTTCCACTGCCATCACCTCACAAGTCATCTACTCATCTACTACACATCTACAAAGCAAATTGAAAAACAAAAAAGGTCCTAAGGCTGGCGCATTACGCGCCTGCCTTAGAACCTCCATTTTTCTGGTCAGTTCTCGTCAAGCTCTTGAGTTCAAAACTTCAAACGATGTTTTTATCTTAACCTAGATAACATAGTTTGTCAATATGTAAACCAAAATTTTATGATAGAATCCTGCATCAGACCTTGCCGCCGGCCGCTTTGACGATGGCCTCGGCAACTTCCTTAACGGTCAGGCGCTTCATCATCGCGTACTGCTGGATGCGGCGATAGGCCTCCGGCTCCGACAAGTGGTGCGCTGCCATGAGGATGCCCTTGGCGCGGTCGAGCGTCTTGCGCATGGCCAGGGAATCGCGCAGGCCCGCGAGTTCCTGCTCGAGCCCCTGCATCTCCCGCCAGCGCGACATGGCGATCTCGATGGCCGGGAAGAGATTCGTCTCCTGCACCGGCTTGACGAGGTAGCCGAGCACGCCGGAGTCCTTCGCCTTCTCGACGATCTCCGGCTGACTGAACGCCGTGAGCAGTAGGACTGGCGCGAGCTTCTCCTCCGAGATCTTGCGCGCGGCCGTGATGCCGTCCATCTGCGGCATCTTGATGTCCATGATGACGAGGTCCGGGCAATGCTGCCGCGTCAGTTCCACCGCCTTGCGCCCATCGATGGCCTCGCCGACGATCTCATGACCGGCTTCTTCGAGCATTTCACGCAAATCCATGCGGATGATGGATTCATTATCTGCAATGACAATCCGTAACGTCTCATGTGCCATAAATTATTCCAGCCTTTCCCGTGCAATCCTTTCAGTAACAATCACAAAAACAATCAAAAATCAAAATGACCTTCCGGCCTGCTCGCATACTCAGCCCTCATCCGTCGGATTGGGCTGTACTTTGGGGATGCAGAGCCTTGCATGCGTGCCGTGCCCCGGTCCCCTCTCGTCGTTCTCGATGGCGAACGTGCCGCCGAGGTCCCCCTCGACGAGTGTCTGGACGATGGTCAGGCCCAGCGACTTGCGCGGCATGTCCTCAAATCCCTCCGGCAGGCCCACGCCGTCATCGTAGAAGTCGAGGTGCCAGTGGTCCGCATCTTCCTGGACGGCCAGGCCGATGAGGCCCGATTTCCTGCCCGTGAAGGCGTGCTCCATCGCGTTGAGCACGAGCTCGTTGAGCACGAGCGCCACAGAGCTCGCGCACTTCGACGGCAGGATAAGGCGCGGCCCCTTGAACTCCGTCCGGATCAGGAAGTCCCGGTCGGTCATATTGCGCGCGGCCAGGTCGAAGATGTGTCCCATGACTTCCTGGACATCGATGTCCTCACTGCCCTGCTGCGAGAGGTACTCGTGGACGACCGAAATCGAGAGGATGCGGTTGACGCTCTCCTTCAGTGCCGCCTTGACCTCTGCCGTCTTGGCCCGCCTTGCCTGGATGCGCAGCAGGCTCGCGATGGCCTGCAGGTTGTTCTTGACGCGGTGGTGGATCTCCTGGATGACGGCCGACTTGATACGGATTTCCTTGTCCTTAGCGCGCGTCTCCGTGACATCCGAGATGATGACGATGCGCATGCAGAGATTGCCGCCCTCGCGGACGACGATCTCGCGCCGTATGAGGATGAGCCCGCCCGCCGTGATCTCCTTCTGCCACGGCCGATCCGTCTCCACCGTCTCGCGCGTGACATGCTGCGTCATCTGGCGGTCAAAGAGATGGCCGCCGCGCAGGCTGCCGACGCCGAGCACGCGGTAGATGCGCACGGCCGCGGCATCCGCGAAGACGATGCGGCTGTGCGCATCCGTTATGATGATGCCATCGCTCGCCGTGATTGGGCGGAACTGCTCTGGATTGAGGATGTGGCGCGCATGGTAGAGCACCGCGACCGCCGCATCGAGGAGATGCGAGTAGCCTTCGATGGAGAGCTTGTCGAGGTCGACCTCGAAGTTCAGCACGCCGATGACCTTGTCGCCATCGTGAATGCCGAACGTGAACATATCGACCATCGAGCCGTAATTCCACTCGCGCTTGCCGCGCGCTGGTTTGCCCGTCTGGAATGTCTCTTTGATGAGCGGCTCCTCGATGGAGCGCACGCGGTGGCCGACTGCGCTGTCCTTGCCTGGCAGGTAGACCGTATGCGGGCGCTGCTGTGCCACGATCAGGAAGGACTCCGGGTCCTTCGTCCTCACGTAGACCTTGAGCTCCCCGTGTGCGAGGTCCGCCAAAAACGGGAAGACGATTGCCATGCGAGAGAGCAGGCTGATCTGCAGCATCGTGAGCCGCGTCTGCTCCCGGCACAGGCGTGTAATATCATCCATCTTATCCGCACCTCTCTTTTACAGATTCATGTTCTAAGTATAGCAGAAAACGCATACTTTGTAATGTTAAAAATAAAAAATACACATAATAGAAAAAAAGAGCCGCTGCCCGAAGGCAGCAGCCCTTTCATCTATTTATTGACTCTCGATTCATTCGCGCTCTTCCAGTCCGAGGCCCGGCACCGCATTGAGGTAGAGGTCGCTGAAATCGTCGTGCTTGGCCTGATAATAGCCGCGGCACGCGATCATCGCAGCGTTGTCCGTGCAGAGAATGCGGTTTGGATAGAAGAAGCGCACGCCAGTCTCTTTGGCGCGCTCGCGCAGGCGCGCCTCGAGGCCGCTGTTGGCCGCGACGCCGCCGGCCAGCACGAGCGTATCGCGCCCAGCGCGGCGCACGGCATCAAAGGCCTTCTCGACGAGCACCTCGACGACGGAGTGCTGGAACGAGGCCGCGATGTCGGCCTTGCGCAGCTCGTGCCCCTTCATCTTCTCGCTGTTGATGTAGTTGAGCACAGCCGACTTGAGCCCGCTGAAGCTGAACTCGTAATTGCCCTTCTCCTCGAGCGCGCGCGGGAAGTCGATGGCGAGCGGGTCGCCTTCCTTGGCCAATGCGTCGATGCGCGGGCCGCCCGGATACGGCAGGCCCATGACGCGGGCAATCTTGTCAAACGCCTCGCCCGCCGCATCGTCGCGCGTCTGCCCCATCATGTGGAAGCTGTCGTAGCCGCGCACATCGACAAGTGCCGTATGGCCGCCCGAGACGACGAGCGCCATGAAGGGCGGCTCGAGCGTCGGCTCTGCGAGAAAGTTTGCAAAGATGTGGCCCTCGAGATGGTTGACGCCGATGAGCGGCTTGTCGAGCGCAAAGGCCAGCGCCTTGGCCGCCGAGACGCCGACGAGCAGGGCCCCGACGAGACCGGGGCCGTACGTCACAGCGACCTGGTCGATGTCCTTGAGCGTCACGCCGGCCTGGCGCACGGCCTCATCGATGACGGGCATGATGTTGACGATGTGCTTGCGCGAAGCGATCTCTGGCACAACACCGCCAAATTTCTGGTGAATGGGGATCTGCGTCGAGATGACGTTCGACAGGACCGTGCGGCCACCGCGCAGCACGGCGGCCGACGTCTCATCGCAGCTCGACTCAATGCCCAGAGTCAGGATTTCTTCTTCCACTCTATCTCTCCTCACGCAGCAGGGAGTCCCTGCTGTCACAATTTCGTGTTCCACATGATGATGGCATCCTCGCCATTGTCATGGTAGTATTTCTTGCGGACGCCGGCCTCGCGGAAGCCGTAGTGCGCGTAGAGGGCGCGCGCCGGTGCATTCGACGGGCGCACCTCGAGCGTCATCGCCGTCACGCCGCGTTCCTTCACCAGTCTGATGAGCTCCGCCATGAGGCGCGTGCCGACCTTCTGACCGCGATAGTCCGGCGCGATCGCGATGTTCGTGATCTGCGCCTCCTCGAAGGAAATCCAGCAGCCCGCATAGCCGATGACCTGTTCCCCGTCGAGCGCGAGCAGGTAGCACGTGTTCTCGTTGGCCGCCTCCTTCCAGAAGGATTCGCGCGACCACGGGATTGCGAAGCACGCCTGCTCTACTGCCTCGACGGCGTCGGCATCCTCCGGCTTCATCTCGCGGAAGGTCAGATTCATTTCGCGGCCTCCGGATGGCGTTTCTCCCAGAGGACTTCCGCCTCACTGCGGCGGATGTAGACGGGCTCCATGTTCATGACATTGTCCGTGTGGCCTGCGGCGAGTTCCTGCAGGCCGAGCATGGCGACACAGGCCGCCCGCGGCATGACGAGATGCGCCGGTGCGACTGTGACATTCGCTGGCAGGTCTACCTTGCCGCGGATGCGGCGCGCCGCGATGTCGCCGAGCACGACGGTTTCACGGCCCGACTCAGCGCACTCCGCGAGGATCTCTGCAATCGGCAGGACCTCAACAGGATTGACAACCGTCAGGGTCCCCTTCTCCCACTCATAGCTCTCGCGGTAAGCATTGCCCTTCTGCGCGTCCAGGAGGCTCACGATGCGGAGGCCCGGCACCGGATAGTGATAGGCGAGCGCCTTGAGCGTCGAGACGCCGACGATTGGCAGATTCAGCGCGTAGGCCATGGCCTTGGCCGCCGCGAGGCCGATGCGCAGACCCGTGAAAGAGCCCGGGCCGATGCTGACCGCGATGCCCTCGAGCTGCTCTTTCCTGACATTTGCCATGCGCAGGACTTCCTTTATATGAGGCATCAGCGTTTCCGAGTGCGTGAGCTTGGCCTGCATCGTCAGCTCCGCTGCGAGCTTATCGGCCGAAGCCACGGCGACACTCGAGACCTGCGTTGCCGTATCAATGGCTAAGATAGACAAATGACTCCAACTCCTTTATGAATTCCTGATAGCGCTCTCCGACACTCGCGAAGGTGATGTGGCGTCCATCGCCATCGTCCGACTTCTCGATGCGGACGACGACGCGCTCCTCCGGCATGCACTGCGGGAATTTGTCCGACCACTCGATGACGACGATGCCCTCCGGGTCCTCCGTGTATTCGTAGAAACCGATATCCTCCAGCTCCTCCTCCGTCTCAAGGCGGTAGAGGTCGAAATGGTAGATGGGGCAGATGCCCTCATACACATTCATGAGGTTGAACGTCGGACTCGTCACTTCGCCCTCGACCCCGAGCGTATGCGCAAGACTCTGGACAAACAGCGTCTTGCCGGCACCGAGGTCGCCTTCGAGGCAGAGCACGGTTCCCTCCCGGATCTTTTGTCCAACAAGCTCAGCTAAATGGGCAGTCTCCTCGGGAGAATTCGTTGTACAGGTAAACATTTTAGTTTCGTATCGCTCCTATATATAATCTATACTCAAAAACATGCGGATTCAGTTTTCCATTATATCACAGAGACATCATTCGGTAAATTGGCTGCTGTTCTTCATTTCAATAATTATTATCCGTAAATAATATATTTGATAAAATGAGATATATGTAGAATTTAGAAGTTTTATGGAGAATAACAGAGATATTCTCCATAAATCAACCCATATCGACATTCCTATTTACCGCCATATGCCGTATAATCAAAGCATAGCAAGTGAGCAACACCGGTGAGCGGCAAGCGATGAGCGATAAGCCGCCGGTACCCACCTACGATGTGTATGAATATCAAGATATATTAGGAGGCTAACATTATGAAAAAGTTTGTTTGCACGGTTTGCGGTTATGTTTACGAAGGCGAAGCAGCTCCGGCTGAGTGCCCGATCTGCCATGCTCCGGCATCCAAGTTCGTCGAGCAGAGCGAGGATATGACGTTTGCAGATGAGCATCATGTCGGCGTTGCCAAGGACGTTGATCCGCGCATCCTCGAGGGTCTCCGCCAGAACTTCACGGGCGAGTGCTCCGAAGTCGGCATGTACCTCGCTATGAGCCGTCAGGCTGACCGTGAAGGTTATCCGGAAATCGCAGAGGCTTACAAGCGCTACGCTTTTGAGGAGGCTGAGCACGCTTCCAAGTTCGCTGAGCTCCTCGGCGAGGTCCTGACGGACAGCACGAAGAAGAACCTCACGATGCGTATCGATGCAGAGCACGGCGCTTGCGCTGGCAAGAAAGAGCTCGCAACGCTCGCAAAGCAGCTCGGTCTCGATGCTGTCCATGACACGGTTCATGAGATGGCTAAGGACGAGGCTCGCCATGGCCGCGGCTTCAAGGGCCTCTTCGACCGTTACTTCGGCAAATAATCTCGGACAAAGCTCCACAAAACTCCTAAACATCATATAACCCACACAGAGACGACCTGTCCTGCAGCGCATCCGCAGGACAGGTCGTCTTGCATATAGTAAAAGAATTTCTTGTTTTTTTATGCAGCCTATTGAAAAACCGTGCGAAAAGTCTTATACTATGCGTAACCTGAAAATGCAATGGAGCAAGGGGACGGACAACGCCGTGCCACTTGCTCCATTTTTTCAGCGCGAATGATTCCAAAACTGTCAAGACTGTAATGTATAGGAAGGGTTGTGTTATGAGAAGCTTTATCCTCAACGAAAACGAAATGAATGAACTGGCCAAGAGACAGCCGACGCCATTCCTCGTGCTGTCCGTCGACAAAGTCGCGGAAAACTACGCATTCCTGCGCAAACATCTGCCGCGCGCCGGTATCTACTACGCTATCAAGGCCAATCCGCATCCGCGCGCACTCGAGCGCCTCGCCGCGCTCGGCTCGCACTTCGACGTCGCCTCGGCCGGCGAGATGGAAATGCTCCATGCAGCCGGCGTCGACGGCTCGCGCATGATCTATGCCAATCCGGTGCACGATGCGCGCGGCTTCGCGGCGGCCTCCCGCTTCGGCGTCAAGCGCTTCACGTTCGACGATGAAAGCGAGATACCGAAGCTCGCGGCCGCTGCGCCCGGCGCCGATGTACTCGTGCGCGTGCAGGTCCACAACAGCAAGGCGCTCGTCGACCTCAACACGAAGTTCGGCGCGCCGCTTGGCTCAGCCCTGCCGCTCTTGCGCAAGGCCGAGCAGGCCGGCCTCCACGCCAAGGGCATCTGCTTCCACGTCGGCAGTCAGTCCCTGTCCACCGCGGCGTACGAAGAAGCGCTGCTGCTCGTTCATCATCTCTTCCTTGAGGCTGAAGCCTCCGGCATGCACCTGACTGATCTCGACATCGGCGGCGGCTTCCCGATTCCATCAGCCGAGGGGCTCCACGTCGACCTCGCCGCCATGCTCGAGGCCATCAACCGCCAGCTCGACCGGCTGTTCCCGCAGACGGCCGTCTGGACCGAGCCGGGCCGCTTCCTCTGCGGCACAGCCATGAACCTCGTGACCTCCGTTATCGGCACAAAACAGCGCGGCGCGGTCCCTTGGTACATCCTCGACGAAGGCATCTACGGCGTCTTCTCTGGCATCCTGTTCGACCACTGGACGTATCCGCTGCACTGCTTCGGCAACGGAGCGAAAATCCCGTCGGTATTCGCCGGCCCGAGCTGCGATGGCATCGACGTGCTCTACCGTGACTTCCCCGCACCGAAGCTCCCGATTGGCGCAAACGTGCTCGTCAGTGACATCGGCGCCTACACGACCGTCTCGGCCACGCGCTTCAACGGCTTCGAACCCGCCGCCGTCCTCGTCTGGGAAGACCAGGCCGACCTCGTCGCCAAGCGCTGCAAGCTCCGTGAAACCGATGAGGCATCCAGCGCATCGATTGCACAGATGCCCTGATACAAAGCGATACAGCTGACACACGACAAAAGACTCCGCCCCTTCCGTCATTCCATGACGGAGGAGCGGAGTCTTTTTTTATCTGTCGTTTATCTGCTGCAATCAGACAATCTTCGTCGACCAGCTCTCGATGTTCCAGACTGTGTCGACGAGGTCTTCGTAGAAGTCGGGCTCATGCGAGACGAGCAGCAGCGTGCCCTTGTACTCCTGCAGGGCGCGCTTGAGCTCCTTCTTGGCCTCGACGTCGAGGTGATTCGTCGGCTCGTCGAGCACGAGCAGATTGACAGGCTTCTGCATGATCTTAGCGAGTCGGACCTTCGCCGCCTCGCCGCCCGAGAGCGCCGTCATCTTTGTCGTGATGTGCTCATTCGTCAGGCCACACGAAGCAAGCGCCGCGCGCACCTCGAAGTTCGTCATGCCTGGATAGGCCTGCCAGAGCTCGTCGAGCGCCGTGTTCATATTGCCCTTGGCCTCCTCCTGCTCGAAGTAGCCGACCGAGACGAACTCACCCTGCTCGATTGCGCCCGAGAACGGCTTGATGAGGCCAAGCAAGGTCTTTAAGAGCGTCGACTTGCCGAGGCCGTTCGTGCCGCGGATCGCGATCTTCTTGTTGCGCTCGACCTTGATGTCGACGGGCTTCGTCAGCGGCGTGTCGTAGCCGAGCACGAGACGCTGCGCCTCGATGACAAAGCGCGAGGGCGTGCGGTCGGACTGGAAGTGGAAGTGCGGTTTCGGCTTCTCCTGGCGCTTCGTCAAGACCTCCATCTTGTCGAGCTTCTTCTGGCGGCTGTTAGCCATGCCGCGCGTCGCGACGCGCGCCTTGTTGCGCTGGATGAAGTCCTGCTCGCGCTTGATCTCCGCCTGCTGGCGCTCGTAGGCCGCCTCTTCCTGGCGGCGCTTCAAAGCGGCCATCTCCTCGAACTTCTCGTAGCTGCCCGTGTAGCGCGTGAGCTTGAGGTTGTCAACATGCCAGATGACGTTCGTCACCGCATTGAGGAACGGCACATCATGCGAGATGACGATGAAGGCATTCTCGTAATTCGTCAGGTAGTTCTTGAGCCACTCGATGTGCTCGGCGTCGAGGTAGTTCGTCGGCTCGTCGAGCAGCAGGATCTCAGGGTTCTCGAGCAGGAGCTTCGTCAGGAGGACCTTCGTACGCTGGCCGCCCGAGAGCTCATCGACCTTGCGCTCGAGCCCGATGTCGCGCAGGCCGAGGCCGCCCGCGACTTCCTCGATGCGCGCATCGATCGTGTAGTAGCTGCCCGCCTCGAGGATGTCCTGGATGTCGCCGACATCCTTCATGAGCTTGTCCATCTCCTCCGGCGACGCCTCGCCCATCTTGTCGTAGGCCGCGAGCATCTCCTGCTCGAGCATCACGAGATGGTCAAACGCCGTGCGCAGCGTCTCCCGGATCGTCATGCCCGGCTGCAGCACCGCGTGCTGGTCGAGATAGCCGACCTTCGTGCGCTTCGCCCAGGTCACCTGCCCCGCATCCGGCGTCAGCTTGCCCGTGATGATCGACATGAACGTCGACTTGCCCTCGCCGTTCGCACCGACCAGCGCCACATGCTCCCCCTTCAGCAGGCGGAACGACACATCCTCAAAAATCTCCCGCCCGCCATAGCTGTGCGAAAGATGCGAAACCTCCAATACGCTCATCTCATGCTCCTTTACATAAAAAAACCTCCTGCTTTCACAGAAGGTCTATTTTCAGAAAAATGGTCGGAACGACGGGATTTGAACCCACGACCTCTTCCACCCCAAGGAAGCGCGCTACCAAACTGCGCTACGTCCCGACGACAAGTTATATTATACGATAGAATCGCTGTCTTGTAAAGTGGCAAATGCGCGGCGCATCAGATGAAGTACTCGATCGTGTCCTGGGCGGTCTTCTTAGTGTGCTCGTTGAAGAGCAGGACGGCTTCGCGGTCTTCGATGGGGCCGAGGGCGTAGGGGGCGTTCTCCTCGCGGTTGAAGCACGCGGCGGGCACGATGCGGTTGTACGCCTTGGGATGCTGTAGGGTCATCGCAATGCCGGTGCCCTGGAACTCGTCGGACTCCTCGGGCACGTACCACGGGTCAAACATCAGGATGCTGCCGTCCGCCGTCTCGCCCGTCAGTAGGGCGTAGTGCTCGACATCGTAGAACAGGCGCACGACGGCGACGCCGCCTCGATGCAGGGCATCGTTGATGAAACTCTCCTGCCCGATGTAGACGGACTTGCCCGCGAGGTACTGGCTCGAGAGCGGCAGATTCGTCGCGCGGCCGAAGCCGTCGAGCCAGTTCGAGAGGAACATCATCGCCATGCGGCTCGTGCCCGCGCGCCCCGGTTCGCCCTTCTTGCTGTAGCAGTCGAGGCTGTAGAGCATGACATTGCGGATGATCTCCGGCGGGATCTCCTCGCGCTCAAAGAGATAGCTGACTGCATTGAGCATCGTCGTCGGACCGCAGTCATACTCCGAGAACTGATAGCGCAAAGGGCTCTTCATAGATTCTATTCTCTCCTATCTAAAAATGCTTGTGTTCAGCGCAACGAGCCGAGGTAACGCACGCCGTTGATGTACGGCACGCCGCTGAAATTGAGGAATGTCGCCGTCGACGCGATGACCTTGCGCAGGTAATGCTTGCCGTAGTCGCTGCCAAAGCTGAACCAGCTGCTCATCGACTGCAGGACAATCGGCGTACCATCATCATCCTGGCCGAGGTACATCATGACATGCGTGTTGTTGGCGAGCAGGGTGCCCGGCACGCACGCCTCCAGTGCGGCCAGCCGGTCCGCCTCGCCCATGCCCGAGAGGTCGACGACCTTCGGCATCGACTTGGCCTGCTGATCCGCATCGCGCGGCAGCTCGATGCCCATGCTGCGGTAGACGTCGCCGACGAACGAGGAGCAGTCGACGCTGTCGTCGAGGCCGCCCCAGCCGTACTCATCGCCGAGGAAGCGGAAGCCCTGGCGCACGAAATTGTTCTCGGTGCAGGGCAAGAAGCCCTCATGCAAGGTGTCATCAAAGGCAGCGGGACGCTTGACGATCTTCAGCGCGCCGTTATCGCTGACCGGCATCAGCAGCACCTTTACCCCATTCGCACCTGCGGCGAGCGGGATTTTGGCGCCCATCTGGAAGAGCAGCGACTCCCCTGCCCCATTCGCGATTGTCGTCTTGTTGGCCGTGACGACAGCGAAGTCAGCCGGATGGACGAAGCTTTCCCAGGTCGTGCGGTCGGTCTCGGCAAAGTCGGACTTCGCGAGCCAGCCGTCATAGAAGCGCGTGCGGACGAAGGCGAACTTCTTGTCGTAGCTATCACCGAGCACGGCCACCGGCTCGGCCGGGTCGAGGGCCGTCGCCTGCAAGGTGTCGTAGTGCACGTCGCCTGCGCTCTCAAACCAGCCGGCTGCCTCCGGCAGCAGGCGCAGGTTGGCGCGTCGCGTGACGACGCCGTAGCGCACCGTCACTGTCTCGGGAAGTGCCGCGATATTGCAGTTCTTGCGCGCAAACGAGTAGCTGTAGGCCGTCAGCGCGCTGCCGTTCTTGTAGAGGTCTGGCTGCGAAGCCGTATCAAAGTCGCCGATGGCCTGGACCTTCTCGATGCGCTCTTGCACCTCGGCGCCGGAGACCGACTCCGGCATCGCACTAAGGTCTGTCAGTGTATCGCTGCGGCGGCGGAGCGATTCATTCGTCGCTTCGACCTGCGAAGGCGTCAAGAGGACCGTGTCGCCCTGCGGGTTGCGCTGCGTCCAGTAGACAGCTGTCGCGCGCGCGTCCGTGATTTCTGGCGAGGCCTCTGCCAGCACCGTGCCCGTCAGCAAGACGGCCAGCAGGAAGACGGTCGGCAGGAGGCGTTTCAGGATAACTGTCATCGAATCCATCCCTTTCTATTTAGTCTGCTCGAGTTGTTCTGCGTGTATTGTATCTATTATAGCGCAGAGCTATGCCGCTGTCATCTCAGATGTTCCAGATGTTCTAGATGTTTTATCGTCTTTTTGTTATAATGAAAGCAAGCCGTCACGGCGTGTATCAGCAGGTACGGCAGTGACGGCTTTTTATTTGGCGCAGAGGGGGACGGGCACGATGACGATCTTAGAAGAAATCAAGGCAAAACGGCAGCAGCTCCGGCAGTCGCCGGGCGAGGCCATATCGAGAGAAGGGGGCCTCGTCATCGTGCCGGATGCGACGGCCTTCCGCCACATCCTCGCTGTTGGCGACATCCACGGCAACTGGCTGCGCCTGCTGTCGCTCTGGCAGCACGTCCCCTATGACCCGCAGCAGGACCTGCTCCTCTTCCTCGGCGACTACATCGACCGCGGCGACTACAGCGCCGAAGTCCTGGAGATGGTCATGGAACTCGCCGAAAAGAGCCCGCATGTCATCACGCTGACGGGCAACCACGAGGCCATGATGCTGCATTACTTCCAAGACCACAGCATCCGCGAGCCGATGGACCTGAATCACGGCTGGATGCGCAGCGGCGGGCAGGCGACGTTCGCGAGCCTCGCGCGCGTCTACCGACAAGATCCCGGCCGCTACCACGCGATGCTCGAGTTCGTGCTCTCTCTCGACCACCTCGCCGCTGTCGGCGAGGACTACATCTTCACGCATGCGGGCTTCCTGCCCCGTCAGTCCTACGAGGAGCAGGTCGACGACATGCTCTGGATCCGCACGGAGTTCTACGAAGAATATGCGGGAGACGAGACCGTCGTCATCGGCCACACGCCCGTACAGTGCTTTGACGTCAACCGCCACCATCCCCTGATGTTCCGCAACCACATCATCGACTGCGACACAGGCTCCTATCTGCCCGGCGGCCACATCAGCTGCCTCAATGTCAAGAAGATGACGTGCTGGCAGAGCGACCCCGACGATATGTTCCAAGAGGACTGAATCAGCGCAGCGGAATATTGCTCTTGCTCACGCGTTCCGCGGCATTGGGGATGCCGAGCTCTTCGAGCATGCGTACGAAAGCCAGCTCGATGACCTCGGCGTACTGGCTCGGGCCGATGATAATCTCCTCAAGCGCCTCCTCGAGCGGCACACCGGTCTGCGGAGCAGACGGGCTGCTGAGCGGCAGCTTGTAGATGACTTGCGGGATGCCGTCGACGACGACGATGTCGTGGTGGAGGTGGCTGCTGGACGACTCATGGTAGACAAAGCGCCATTCGCGCTCCTCGTTGAAGCCCGGGTTCTTGATGGAGAACAGCGAGATCATGAGCATGTTGACGAAGTATTCGAGCACCTTCGCAGGCTCGTAGCGCTTGAGAGCGTCGAGATACGTCTCGATGTTGTCGAGCATCCAGTCAAAGCCCTCCGTGAACTGCGTCTGCGTGAGGTATTCGACCGGCGTCAGGCGCAGCGGCAGGGGCTCGAGGCGCTGGAAGATGGCCGTCGGCTTGAGGACAAAGGCCACGCCCGTCTTGCGGCCGTAGGCGCGCCACATCGAGAGCCGCCCCTTGCCGCGCTCGCGCGGGCGGTGCTCCGAGACGCAGGCCAGATAGGTGTTCGTGATGAAGCGCTGCTCATTCTTGTTGAGATCGCTCATCATCGAGTCGAGCACGTTCTCGCCCCAGTCGAGGCGCGCCGCGAGATGCTGGATGCGCTCGCGCCGGTAGTCGGAGCCGTAGACCGTCTTGTTGAGCAGCTGGATGCCGTAGTCGATCTCGCGGTAGTCATTCATGCAGGCCGCCGCGCGCATCCAGAGCGCATGCCCCTTGAGGATGTTGATGCCCGTGCCCGCGCTCGTGTAGTAAGCAAAGCGCATGCGCTCGAGCCGCGTCTTTTCCAGGCGCCGCGCGTAGATGGGCTGAAAGATCTTCAAGAACGCGCCGAGTTCTTCATATCGCCTTAGTTCCATACTGCCTCTCTCCCCTTCCGACTTTTCGACTTGCCGACGATTCAATCGAGCCGATTATCCAACAGTCGGATAATCTGACTGTCCGACTGTTGACCATCGATTCCCAATCCGTCCAACCGACATTCATCATGTCTTTATTATACCACAGAAACCAGGAGGTTTTTTCATGAGCAGACGCCCCAAGATCAAGATCACCATCACCGACCGACGCGGCAAGAAGGGCTGCCATCGCGGCCATCATGTCGGCGAGGTATTCGACTTCGACGAAGACCGCGGCAAGATCTGCCCGATGGCCATGCACTGCGCCTTCCCCTACATCGACATCCTGCGCTACGGCGGCACCATCCCCGGCCAGGAAAAGGGCAAGGCCGAGTTCTGCTGCTCCGATGCCGACACCATCATGGTCTTCGAGGCTGAGATTGTCGAACAATAATAAATTAGTATCCTGATTATCAAAGAGCCTGCTCAAAAAGAGCAGGCTTTTTCGTATTCTTGACTGCATTCAAAACATCACGACTCCTGCCCGGCGCGATTTGTTGCGGTTTATATGATCCTACTAATCATTCAACGGG
>ERZ773202.777-NODE-777-length-25980-cov-3.421832_pt1 | contig 25980 bp, 22 predicted proteins | sample MGYA00580998_ERZ773202 | MGnify/ENA primary metagenome ERZ773202 (study PRJEB29015, sample SAMEA2737803) | human gut metagenome | biome: human gut; feature: human-associated habitat; material: faeces | place: China | collected 2012 ...
GAATTTTCAGTTCAGAAAATTCCTACCCGTGAACAGTTACCATAGCACTACATAAGATACTCGCCACAAGCCCCGCGAACGTTGCAATCAGCGCCCCCGCAAGCGTCCATCGCGTCTTTGAAATCCGCACGGTCAGATAGTAGACACTCATCGTATAAAAAACCGTCTCCGTGCAGCTCTCAAGAACCGACACCATCATGCCGAGCCGCGAATCGGGTCCATACGTTTTAAAAATATCTAAGAGCAGCCCCGTCGCCGCCGAACTGGACACCAGACGCACCAGAAGCAGCGGAACCACCTGTGCCGGTATATGCAGAAATGCCGCCGGTCCCGCCAGCACCCCGGAGAGGAAATCGAGAAAACCGGAGGTCCGAAGCACGCCGACCGCCGCCATCAGTCCCACCAGCGTCGGCAGGATTCCAGCCACCGTTTTAAGCCCCGCAAGCGCCCCTTCGATAAAATCATCAAAAACCGGGCGTTTCTGAAGCACCGCAAACCCAACGATATAAAACAAAACAACCGGAACCAGGTATTCAGAGAGGTAATTGATGCAGCGCATTTGACGGCTCCCGTGTCTATACTTGTTTTATATGTATGGTTTGAATCCGCGTTCTATGATAACGGATCTGTTTCCAGCGCCCCTTATTTTAACAAGGGCATTATAGGGGATAAATTTGTTTTTTGTGTGAAATTTCCCCCCCTACATGACGCCAAATTGCGTTTTCTATTTCCAGCCATCCTTTTTTATTGATTTATATTGCTTTCTCCTGCACATCACGCGGCACACCGCCACTCCTGCCAGAGTGCTGATACAGGTCGCCAGGAACGCCGGGCCGGCCACTGCCAGCGGGTGCGTCGATCCGTACTGGCTCCGGTAGGCAATCATATTGATAGGAATGAGCTGCAGCGATGAAATATTTACGACCAGAAACGTACACATTTCATCGCTCGCCGTTCCCTGTGTGACCGCCGCCGGATCCCCCGCCGCTCTCCGTTCCTCCTCCAGTTCTTCCAGCTCCTTCATCGCCGTAAGCCCCGCCGGGGTCGCCGCCCAGCCAAGCCCCAGCATATTGGCAATCATATTGGCGGCCATCGAAGAAAGCGCCGGATGACCCGCTGGAATGCGCGGAAAGAGGAAATGAAGCACCGGCCGCATCCCCGCCGACAACTGCTCAATCAGCCCCGCCCGCCGTCCGATCTCCAAAATTCCCGTCCAAAACGCCATCACCCCCAGCATCGTGATTCCCAGCGAGACTGCATCCCCCGCCGCTGCAAGCATTCCCTCCGTCACCGCCCCCAGCGTCCCATGCACCGCCGCCCAGCCAAGCCCCGTAAGCATCATAAACGCCCAGAGTGCATTTAACATGCATCTACCTCCCTACTGTCATATGGTACGCTCAGAACATTTTATACTCAGACAAGTATAAAAAGACGCCAAATATACACCATCATAAATAGATACAATTATATCGTTTCTTTTCGTCCATTCCGCTTGCATTTCAGAATTTGGATCTTTAAAATAAGAACTATCATCTCCTTCACATGACAGACATTCTTTGAAAAAGGCCATTTTATATGGATTCTCCTGCCAAAAACCGTGAAGACATTGAAATATGATTTAATATTATGAAAACGAGGTATTCAGAATGAAACAATCCGCAGATTTAAAGCGTCTCCTCACCTCCATCGATCACAAAAGCTATCCGGCTTACAAGGACGTGCGCGGCGCTTATGATTTTAATACGTATATTTTATCCATCGACCATGTACAGGGTGACCCGTTTGCGTCCCCTTCCAAGGTCAGTATCCAGGTCCGCCACGCGAAAGCCGGATTTCCGGCAGAGCTCTTTGATACGCCGTGGAAAAAAACAGCGCTTGAAGATTACCTGCTCCGCTGTTTTTCCCGTGAAATCGGTCGTCTTTCTTTCAAGGCAAAAGGTTCTGGAAAAAGTGGTCTGATCGCCACCAGCCGCCCCGGTCAGGAGGTCCTCTCCCGGACCGCCTGCGAGATCGGGAGAAATGAGATTACAGCCCGTTTTGAGGTTGGTTTCCCGGCATTCGGGCGCACCATCAACTCAGGTGAACTGATCCGGATTTTCTTTGATTTTCTTCCAGGCTGTGTCGAAAACGTCTTTTTCTACCGCCGCCAGAACAACGCCGAAATCAAAAAACGCATCACGCTGGCAGACGATCAGCATTTTATCCGCAATGAGTTAAAACGCTTAGACCTCGTCTCCTTCGTCGCAGACGGCTCAATCCTGCCGCGTGAAACCGGCGTCTCCGACCGTCCGATGAAGGGCAGTGTGGCGTTCCATTCCCCGGATTCCTTAAGAATCACTCTGAATCTTCCGGGACACGGTCCGATCTCCGGCATGGCAATCCACCGCGGCATCACCCTGATCGTGGGCGGCGGCTACCACGGCAAATCCACACTGCTAAAAGCGCTGGAATCCGGCGTCTACAACCATATTCCAGGGGATGGACGTGAATATGTCATCACCGATGAAACCGCAGTCAAGCTGCGCGCCGAGGATGGACGCAGCATCAACCACGTTGATATTTCCCTCTTTATCCGGGATCTGCCGAACAAAAAAGACACCACCTGCTTTTCCACCGCCGATGCCAGCGGCAGTACCTCCCAGGCGGCAGCCGTGATCGAAAGCATCGAAGCAGGAACCCGCGCTTTCCTGATCGACGAGGACACCTCCGCTACCAACTTCATGCTGCGGGACGACCTGATGCAGCGCATCGTCAGCCGCGATAAAGAGCCGATCACCCCGTTCATCGAACGCGCCCGCGATCTCTACAAACAGGCAGGCATCTCCACCGTCCTCGTAGCTGGAAGCTCCGGCGCCTACTTCTTCATCGCAGACACTATTATCCAGATGGATGCATACCGCCCGTTTGATATCACGGAGATGGTAAAAAATGCCTGCGAACACGAGGCTTCCAAACCCGCTATCCAGGCGCCTGGGTTCAAGCTCCCGACAGCTGGACGGAAGCTGGCGGCTGGCGGAACGGGACGGGCTGTGGGCGCGATGGCGCTGAATTTTGGCGACAGTAACGCAGAAGCTGGCGGTGAATCTCAGGAAGAGGGCGAAAACAGCGGTCGTTCTGGACGGTTTGGCAATCGCGGCGGCAGCGCCTCCGATGCAGGACGCTTTGAACGCGGTCGCGGAGGACGCCGCGAAGCTGACCGAAATTCCGACCGGAACACGCGTATCAAAGTCCGTGTCCACGACAAACACTCTTTCCAGGTTGCCAAAGAGCCGGTCGATCTGCGCTTCGTCGAACAGCTTGCCGACAGCGAGCAGACCGCCGCACTCGCCCAGATGGTGCGCTACTGCCTGGAAAAAGGGCTTCTGGAGCGCTGCACCGTACAGGAAACGGTTGCCACACTCTTAAAAGCCTATGAAGCAGACGGGCTCTCTGTGTTCAGCGATGCTTCATATGCCGCCATGGGACTGGCAATGCCGCGCATGCAGGAGATTTATGCTTGTTTAAATCGTTTTAGGGGATGATTGGATACACAAAAGAGGGCTGCATTTTGCAAACCCTCTTTTTATATTTTTGCATTTTATATCAAACTATTTGCAAGTTTCATCTTGGCTCATCCCTGAACCCTGCCAAAATCTATCCTACCCTTCGCACAGCGCCCGCATCACGCCCTCAACCGTCTCTATCTTCTCTGCTCTCCACGCGTTTCCGCCGCAGAAAATCAGAGCATGCTCCTCATCACCGCGGGCGGCATTGACGAGTGCCTGCGTGATGCAGTACGGGATCTTCGCCGGATCACAGTGTTCCAGACACTGATAACAGTGTGTCACTGCCTGTCTTCCTTTTTCCAGTTCTTTTAAGAACGCATTCTTAATCGCGCGTCCCGGCATGCCGACCGGACTTTTGACAATCACGATGTCCTCTTCCTTCGCATCCAGATATGCCTGCTTATATGCCATCGGTGCATCGCATTCCTCGGTTGTCACAAAACGGGTTGCCACCTGCACGCCGTCCGCGCCAAGCTCCATCTGGTGCATCACATCCGCATGGTCGTAGATGCCGCCAGCCGTCACAACCGGAATCGATTTGCCATATTTCTGCGCGTATTTTTTAACCAGCGCGATAATTCCCCGCACTTCCTCGTCATATTCCGCCTGATGGAATGTCTCGGCTGCGTGCGGCGTGTCTACCTCCAGCTCGGTCAGCTTCTCACGGTCAAATCCCAGATGTCCGCCCGCCAGCGGTCCCTCAACGACCACCAGATCCGGTGCGGTCTGGTACTTGCGGTCCCACATCCGGCAGATGACCGTCGCCGCCTTAACGGAGGAAACGATCGGCGCAATCTTCGTCGCCGTCCCTTTCACATACTCCGGCAGGGAAACTGGAAGTCCCGCGCCCGATATGATCAGGTCAGCGCCCGCCTTGACCGCCGTTTTAACGTACTCCGCATAGTTTTTCGTCGCCACCATGATATTAAAGCCCACGATGCCGCCCTTCGCGATCGCGCGCGCCTTCTGTAACTCTGAACCGATCGCGCGCAGGTTTGCCTCCTGCGGATGCTCGGCAAAATCCGGCTCCCGGAAACCGATCTGGGCAGTGGAAATAATGCCGATGCCGCCAGCCCCCGCCACGGCTCCTGCCAGCGAGGACAGGCTGATGCCAACCCCCATACCGCCCTGGATGATCGGAAGCTTCGCCGTCAGATCACCAATTTTCAGCGGTTTTAACTGTGATAAAATTGTACTCATACGATCTCCTATATTCACAAAGGGGACCGCCGCGCGGCAACCCCCTTTCAATATCTATTTTTAGATTTTTCTAAAGCGTTCATACCGCTGCTCCGCGATCTCATCCGGCGTCTTTTCCGCGCAGGACTGGAAGAACTCGCGCATATGGCGGTCGATGATGCGTCCGATCTCCTCGATGTTGTCATCGGTTGCCGGCTCATCCTCGCAGATAATGCGCTCGATCATGCCAAGCTCATACAGGTCCTCTGCCGTCATCTTCATGACCTTCGCCGCCTCGCTGGCTCTCTTGGCATCTTTCCACAGAATCGAAGCAAAGCCCTCCGGAGAAAGGATCGAGTAGGTCGCATTCTCCATCATCCATACCTCGTTGGAAACCGCCAGCGCCAGTGCGCCGCCGCTGCCGCCCTGACCGGTGATAATCGCCAGAATCGGCACCTTCATATCCGACATTTCAAAGAGGTTGCGGGCAATCGCCTCGCCCTGGCCTCTCTCCTCTGCCTCCATACCCGGGAATGCACCTGGCGTATCGACAAAACAGATGATCGGACGGTTAAATTTCGCCGCCTGTTTCATCAGACGGAGCGCCTTTCTGTATCCTTCCGGAGACGGCATGCCGAAGTTGTGCTTCATGCTGTCTTTCGGGGATTTACCTCTCTCCTGTCCAATGACTGTGACCGGCATTCCATAGAAGGATGCCACACCGCCGATGACCGCCATATCATCGCCATAATACCGGTCGCCGTGGAACTCGGTAAAATCGTCAAACAGGATCCGGATATAATCGCTGGCGTTCAGACGTCCGGCGCTACGGGACTGGCGTACTGCCTCCCAGGCGTCTCTCTCTCGGCCTGCGATCTTATTTAAGGTCTTCTGGCGCATGATACCGGAGAACGGTGCTTTCCGGCTCTTTAACTTGCCTTCCTCCACAGAAGCTGCTTTTTCTGCCCTGGATGCAGATGCCGCTTCTGTGTGGTTCTCCGCCTCGTCGTTCCATTTCTCCCAGCCATGCTCCTGGCTGTGAAGCTTCAAAATCTGTCCCAGAACACGCTTCTGATCTTTTCTTTCCACGATCTGATCCACAAAACCGTGTGTCAGCTGGAACTCGGCTCTCTGGAAGCCCTCCGGGAGCTTCTGGCCGATCGTCTGCTCGATGACACGCGGACCCGCAAATCCAATCAGCGCTCCCGGCTCTGCCAGGATGATATCGCCCAGGGACGCAAAGCTTGCCGTTACGCCGCCGGTGGTCGGATCCGTCATAAAGCTTATGTAGAGAAGTCCCGCCTCGGAATGACGTTTTAAGGCTGCGGAAGTTTTCGCCATCTGCATCAGGGAGATCATGCCCTCCTGCATTCTCGCACCGCCGGAAGCCGCGTAGATGATAACCGGAAGCCGTTCCTCGGTCGCACGCTCTACCGCACGGGCAATCTTCTCGCCCATGTTGTGACCCATGCTGCTCATCAGGAAACGGGAGTCGCAGACCGCGATCACAGTCTCATAACCGTGAATCTTTCCTTTACCAGTGACAACCGCCTCATTTAAATCAGTTTTCTCTCTGGCTGCCTCAACCTTGCCCTCATAGCCCGGAAATGCAAGCGGATTGACCACAGACATCTCCTTATCCCACTCTTCAAAGGTACCTTCATCGATCAGCATCTCAATCCGGCGGTACGCATGCATCCGGAAATATCCGCCGCAGCGCGGGCACACATACAGGTTGTCCTTGACATCTTGCACCAGAATTGGTTTCTCACATTTATTACACTTACGCCATAAAGAACGCAGACTTTCCGGCGTCATCGCCGTCGGACGGCTCGGAATCTTCTCCGGTTTTTCCTGTGCTGCCTCTGCCGCCCTTTTATCTGCTTTCGCACTCTCCGCACGGCTTACGCCGGCAGAACCGTGGTCGTTTGTATTGATCGAAGTATACGATTTCTTAAACAGATTTTTAAACATCTCTTATTCAACCTCACTTATTAGCCAATCATAAACGTCAGCTCTGCGGAAACAGCCAGCTTGCCATCGACGGTTGCCGTCGCACTTCCGATGCCGACCGGTCCTTTTCTCTTGATGATATGGCACTCCAGCTTTAACTTGTCGCCCGGAATTACCTTTTTCTTGAATTTTGCGTTGTTGATTGCCCCGAAATATGCCGTCCTGCCCTTATTTCCTTCTTCACTTAAAATCGCAACCGCGCCGACCTGCGCCAGCGCCTCCACGATCAGGACGCCCGGCATGACCGGCTCCTGCGGAAAATGACCTGCAAACCACGGCTCGTTGTATGTTACATTTTTATATCCAACCGCGCCCTCGCCCGGTGTCACTTCCTCGATACAGTCGATCAAAAGAAACGGATGACGGTGCGGGATGATCTCCTGGATCTCTTTAATTCCCATCATAATTTCAGTTACCTCTTTCGCTTTCCCAATTTAGTCCTCAAATTTCTTGATTACCAGGCTGGCATTGACACCACCAAATCCCAGAGAGTTGGTCAGGGCATAGTGGATATCCATCGGAACACCCTCGCCCATCGTGTAATCCAGATCGCAGCCCTCGCCTGCCTCTTTTAAACCTGCGGTTGCGTGTACAAATCCATCCTCAATGGATTTCACGCAGGCGATAAACTCAACACCGCCCGCTGCACCTAAAAGATGTCCAATCATCGACTTAGTGGAGTTAATTTTTACCTTGTAAGCGTGATCGCCCAGCGCTTTTTTCACTGCCATCGTCTCAAAGAGATCGTTATGGTGTGTACTGGTTCCATGTGCATTGATGTAATCAATCTTCTCCGGTGCGATACCTGCATCCTTGAGCGCCATCTCCATCGCATACGCTGCGCCGCTTCCATCCTCTGCCGGGGAAGTGATGTGGAATGCATCGTTGCTTCCGCCGTAGCCGACTACCTCTGCCAGAATCTTTGCGCCGCGCTTCTGCGCGTGCTCTAAGGACTCCAGAACTACGATACCAGCGCCCTCGCCCATGACAAAACCATCGCGATCCTTATCAAACGGACGGGATGCCGTCTCCGGGTCATCATTGGTAGAAAGAGCCGTCAGAGCCGCGAAACCTGCCATACCGAGCGGTGTGATCGCAGACTCAGTACCACCGGCTACCATCACGTCTGCCTCGCCGTACTGGATCGAGCGGAACGCCTCACCGATAGAGTTCGTACCCGTCGCACAGGCAGTTACCACGTTGATGGATTTGCCCTTTAAACCATAATGCATTGCCACATTGCCGACTGCCATGTTGCTGATCATCATCGGAACGAGCAGCGGGTTCACGCGGTTCGGTCCTTTTTCCAGCATTTTTTTGTGCTCACGTTCCATCGCCTGTAAGCTTCCGATACCGGAACCGATGCTGGTTCCCACGCGGAACGGATCCTCTTTTTCCATATCCAAACCCGCCTGTGCGATCGCCTCACCGGCTGCCGCTACCGCATACTGGGAAAACGGCTCCATACGTCTCGCTGCCTTCGGATCCATGTATTTCTTCGGATCAAAATCCTTCACCTCGCCTGCCAGCTTTGCCTTATAATCGGTTGTATCAAAATATGTGATCGGCGCGATACCGACTTTTTTATCCTTTAATCCCTGCCAGAAGCTTGCTACGTCATTTCCAATCGGAGTGATCGCTCCCAGACCGGTTACTACTACACGTGTCTTATTTCCCATCTAAAAACCTGCCTTTCTATCGTCACAGTACACACGTTGTGCAAACTACGACACGATTTTGCCGATGCTTCGCATTCCAAATCGGCAAAATCTGCTGCCACTACGTTATCGTACGCCACTTTCGGTTCCAAAAGTGCCTATCTGTAAAGCACCGTTTCCCTACATCGCCATTCCGCCGTCCACGCACAGAACCTGTCCTGTGATGTAAGCTGCGCGGTCAGAAGCCAGAAATACGGCTGCCTGCGCTACATCCTCGGTCGTACCGAAACGTTTTAACGGAATCTGCTCGCCCATCGCCTTCTTCACATCGTCCGGAAGAACGGCGGTCATTTCCGTATCAATAAATCCCGGTGCAATCGCGTTGACCGTGATACCACGGCTTCCAATCTCCCTTGCCACGGATTTGGTCAGTCCGATCACGCCCGCCTTGGACGCACAGTAATTTGCCTGTCCCGCATTTCCCATCACGCCGGAAACAGAGGAAATATTGATGATGCGTCCGCCCTTCTGCTTTAACATCTGGCGGGATACGTGCTTAATGCAGTTAAATGCGCCCTTTAAGTTCGTATCGATGACGGCGTCAAACTCTTCCTCACTCATCTTCATCAGAAGATTGTCACGGGTAATGCCCGCGTTATTGACTAAAATATCAATTCTCTTATAGCGGCTGATAATGTCCTTTAAGAACACCTCCGCCGCGCTGTAATCCGAAACATTGCACTGAACGGCTTCCGCCTGTCCGCCCGCCTCGGTAATTTCCTTTACGACATCCTCTGCTTTTGCCGCAGAGCCATTATAATTGACGATCACCACAGCGCCCTCTTTCGCCATCGAAATAGCGATCTGACGACCAATGCCACGGCTGGCACCTGTCACAACTGCTACTTTTCCATTTAACATCCAAGCGCCTCCTTTACTTTGTCGATATCTTCCAGTTTCTCTATATTGAACGCCTTCGCGTTTTTGTCGATTTTACGCATGAAACCAGTCAGGGTCTTACCCGGTCCGATCTCAATAAATGTGTCCACACCGTCTGCTAACATCTTCCGGATCGTCTGCTCCCAGCGGACGGAGGAAGAAACCTGCTTCATCAGAAGCGGCTTTACATCGGCTGCATCGGTCACATAATCTGCCGTCACATTCGCAATATACGGAATCTCCGGTGTATGAATCTCAACGGTATCGAGTACCTTTCCAAGCTTCTCGCCAGCTCCCACTAACATCTTGGAATGGAACGGTCCGCTTACCTTTAACGGAAGAACGCGTTTTGCGCCCGCTTCCTTCAATTTCTCTCCTGCCTCGGCAACCGCCTCTGTCTTACCAGAGATAACAATCTGTCCCGGGCAGTTATAGTTGGCAATCTGCACGCCCTCGATCGTCGCGATCACCTCTTCGATCTTCTCTGCATCCATCGCCAGTACGGCAGACATGGCGCCCTGACCAACCGGGACTTCGCCCTGCATCAGGATACCTCTCTGCCGCACGGTACGGATGGCATCTTCGTCAGACATAACGCCTGCAGCCGCCATTGCAGGATACTCTCCCAGGCTCAGGCCCGCAGCCACATCCGGGCGGATTCCGGTACGTTCCATGAATACACGCATCATCGCAAGGCTGGCGGTTACCATCGCCGGCTGCGTATACTCCGTGATATTCAGACGGTCCGTCTGCGCCGGATCAAAGCAAAGATCGGTCATTGAAAACCCAAGGATCTCGCTTGCTTTCTCAAACATCTCGCGTCCCGTTTCCGTTTCCTGATAAAAATCCTGTCCCATGCCAGTGGTCTGTGCGCCCTGACCCGGAAAAATAAATGCAATTTTGCTCATAGCGTTACACTCACTCTCTACTTTCTGCCCAAAAGCGTCTCCGCCTGGGCCATCATTTCTTCAATCATTTCCTTACAGGTCTGCTCTTTCTTCACCATACCTGCAATCTGTCCAGCCATCACGGTTCCGTTGTCCACGTCACCTTCCATGACTGCCTTCCGAAGCGTTCCAAGTGTTAAATACTCCAGTTCCTCGAACGGGCGTCCCTCTTTTTCCAGCTTCAGATACTCTCTCGTCATCTTATTTCTAAGACAGCGGATCGGATGTCCGTGACTCATACCGGTTACGGTCGAATCAATGTCTTTCGCCTTGATGACTCTGTCCTTGTAAGCCTGGCTTACGATGGATTCCTTCGATACGACGAAGCGGGTTCCCATCTGGACCGCCTCTGCGCCCAGCATAAATGCCGCCGCAATGCCGCGTCCATCTGCGATACCTCCGGCTGCAATCACCGGAATCGAAACCGCATCGACTACCTGCGGAACGAGTGTCATCGTCGTCGCCTCGCCGATGTGTCCACCGGACTCCATGCCTTCTGCAACGACTGCATCTGCGCCGCTCTTCTCCATCAGACGTGCCTGTGCAACCGAAGCGACAACCGGAATTACCTTAATGCCGGCTTCCTTCCACATGCCCATGTATTTGCCTGGAATACCGGCGCCGGTCGTTACGACCTTGATGCCTTCTTCCACAACTACCTTTGCCACGTCATCCGCATACGGGCTCATCAGCATGACATTGACACCAAACGGCTTCTTTGTCAGCTCTCTCGCCTTGCGGATCTCCTCGCGGACAACCTCACCTGGTGCATTGGCGCCGCCAATTAAGCCCAGACCGCCAGCTTCAGAAACGGCTGCTGCCAGATGATGTTCTGCCACCCATGCCATGCCGCCCTGAATAATCGGGTATTCAATCCCCAACATTTCTGTGATCTTTGTTTTCATTATGCCTCTACACCTTTTTCTTTTAAGTAGTTCATAACATCGCCTACAGTTGCCAGGTTCTGCAGATCCTCAGCCGGGATCTCTACGGAGTACTCGTCCTCCAGAGCCATAACCAGCTCAAACAGATCCAGAGAATCCGCACCCAGATCATCCTTGAAAGAGGAAGCCTCGGTAATGGAATCTGCGTCTACGCTCAGCTGCTCTGCAATAATTTCTTTCATTTTCTCTAACATCGTTTCAATCTCCTTTTTAAATGAATTTTCTTTTTGTGACCGCAAAAATGCAATCACTGTTCTTATATTTTATCAAAAAATGGGATAATGTACATTAGTTTTGCTATATATTTTTTTGCCTCTCCAGGCACCTACCAGGTCATCAATGCCGCGCCCCAGGTAAGACCCGCGCCAAAACCTGCCATCACCAGCGTATCGCCGCGTTTTAAGCGTCCGTTCCGGTGCATTTCATCCAGGAGAATCGGAATCGAAGCCGCCGACGTATTGCCGTAACGCTCGATATTGACCGGAATCTTGTCCATCGGAACCTTCAGACGGCGCGACGCCGCTTCCAGAATCCGGATATTCGCCTGATGCAGCAGATAATGCTGTACCGCCTCGCGGTCCGTTCCGGTCTCCTCCAGAATCGCATTCACAATCTCCGGTACCTTCTTCACCGCAAACTTGAAGACTTCCTGACCGTCCATCTGCATAAAACCAAGCTCCGGCTTGCCGCCCGTCAGGCAGTTTTCAAGACTTCTCGCCTGGCAGTACAGAACATCGTTCTTCGTTCCGTCGCTGCCGACCAGCGTCTTCACCACACCCGTCTCGTCCGCCCGGACAACCGCCGCGCCCGCGCCATCGCCAAACAGGATGCAGGAACTGCGGTCCGTCCAGTCTAACACCTTGCTCAGTGTCTCCGCACCGATGATCAGCGCCGTCTTATAGATGCCCGCCTGAATAAATCCCTGCACAATATGTAAGGCGTAAATAAATCCGGAACATGCCGCCGTGATGTCAAACGCCACCGCATGTTTCGCCCCGATGGCTCCCTGTACATCCGCCGCCGCACTCGGGAACGCCCGATCCGGGGAAGACGTCGCCACGATCACGATCTCAATCTCCTCCGGAGAAATGCCCGCGTCCGCGATCGCGCGCTTCGCCGCCTCTGTCGCCAACGCCGAGGTTCCCTCGCTCGTCGAGACATGTCTGGCTCCAATACCCGTCCGTTCCCGGATCCAGGCATCATTTGTATCAAGAAATTTCGTCAAATCCTGATTCGTCACAACCTGCTCCGGCGCATACGCGCTAATTCCAATGATTCTAGCTGTCATTTTCTCGTTTAACTCCGCTTCTTCTATAAAAGATAGTTTTAATTTCAAATGGTTTGATATTCAAATTAATTTAGAGTGTAGCGGAGAATCTGGGGTTTGTCAAGGATAACTTGTAAATGAACGGCAGGATTCTGGTGAGAAGACGCAACCCGGACAGAGAAGAGCCGCCCCCAATCTTCTCCTGAAATACGCAAAAATAAGATTCCATGGTTTTCTTTTTCGTTGTATAATTATAGGACATAGGTATCTTTATTGTATCTATACAGAAATTTGTATACTATATTATCTACATATTACCCTATTAAAAGGAGGAGTTGCTATGCAGAGTATTCTTGTATGTGACGATGATAAACAGATCGTAGAAGCGATTGACATATACTTAACCGGTGAGGGATTTGAGGTTATCAAGGCGTATGACGGCGCAGAGGCGCTGGAGCTTTTAAAAACGCACACCGTGAATTTGATGATTCTGGACGTTATGATGCCGGGGTTAGACGGGATCCGGACGACGCTGAAGGTGCGTGAGACCAGCAGCATCCCGATCATTATCCTTTCCGCGAAGTCTGAGGATGCGGACAAGATTCTGGGCTTAAATATCGGGGCAGATGATTATATCACGAAGCCGTTTAACCCACTGGAACTGGTCGCCCGCGTGAAATCTCAGCTCCGCCGCTACACGCAGCTGGGAAATATGAACAATCAGATGGGCAACCACGTATTCAAATGCGGCGGCCTGCAGATCAACGATGAAAATAAGGAAGTAACCGTGGACGGCGAACTCATCAAGCTGACACCGATCGAGTACAACATCCTGCTTCTGCTCGTTAAAAACGCCGGAAAAGTCTTCTCCATCGACCAGATCTACGAGGCGATCTGGAATGAGGAGGCGATCGGCGCGGACAATACAGTTGCGGTTCATATCCGCCATATCCGCGAAAAGATCGAAATTAACCCGAGAGAGCCGCGCTATCTGAAGGTTGTCTGGGGTGTTGGATATAAAATTGAGAAGCAGTAAAAATGTGAATCATCCATCTAACAGAAGTTAGGAGTTGCAAAATTTATGACAAAACTCTCACATATTCCGATGCAGATCCAGAAATGTATCGCCAGCCTCGCGCATCTGTTTTTCCTGATTCTGGGGCTGACTGGTATCTGCCTCATGTATATTCACGGAAATTTCGGTCTGGGGCTGACCGGCATTGGCTCGGTTCCTTATGAGGACACCGCAGAATTTAACACACAATTTAATAGCGATCTGAACGATATCTTCCTATATATGGACTATCAGGACGTCTTCGGCGCCGACAGCTCGATTGACCTCTCGCGCCGGATGCTCAAAATGACCTTTGGACCAAGCGAGACCGAAAATTTTTCCCTGTCCTCCCTGATTTCCTATCTGGAATCCATGGGGTACCAGCTCGACGACGACTTTAACTGCCAGAAGCTTTCCGAACCGGAAGACGGCATCAAGAGCCGCGAAGGCTACGTCGAATGGTCGGTTCAAGAGCCGCAGCGGATCTACAGCTACCGTTCTGCCAGCCAAAAGCGCAGCACATTGGAGGACGCGGCGGTCGAGATCATGGACACACTGCATCGTTATTACACAGTGTATAACCGTTTCGTCGCCAATCCGTCCAACCTGCATTTTAAAATCCAGTACACGGAGCCGGATTCGGATCTGAACGAAACAACCCAGTTTACAAACACCGATTCCCTGACGCCGGAAAATGTCAAGGAATACGGGTGCTACGCGTATCTGCCGGGCAATTCCGTTTTCTACGATACCAATATGAAAGCGATCCCGCTCAGCAGCATTTCCGCACTGGCATCCAATAACCCGTACACCGGCAGCGATTATTATCTGCTGGTCGGAATCGATACAAATTATCCAGTCACTGACCTTTACGCACGGGCGCATACCGCATACCTGCACCGGCAGCACCTGTATCTGACCGGATTTGCACTGACGATCTTCGCAACGATCGGACTGCTTTTGAGCTTCCTGTTTCTGTTCCGGGTGTCCGGCTACCAGAGTTACCGCAGCTTCGACGTGACACTGCACGGCTTCGACAAGAGCGGCACCGAAACCGGCATCATCTTTTTTGCCGCCATGACCGCGATCGCCCTGGTTGTAAGCGACCTGATTCTCGTCCGCATCCTGCATCTGGTCATTCCATCGCAGTATTGGTACTTCTCCGATCACAGCCTGCAGGCGCTGGTCCTGTATCTGGGCGGACTGCTTCTCTTTTTCAGCCTCCTGCGCCGCTACCGCGCCGGTACTCTGTGGACCTCCAGCCTGATCTGCCGGATTCAGAAGAAAATGTTGATCCTCAAAACACGGCAGAACTTCCGCAGCCGCCTAGGCATCGGATTTGTTCTCTATCTTGCAATCAACACAGCGCTTATCAGCCTTGCCTGGTATTTCTGGGACCGCGTGTATGCAAGTTTATACGTTGTTTACCTGCTGACAGGTCTGACTGTGCTGGTATTTCTGCTGTTTAACCTGTGGATCTTTTACATACTGTTCCGGCAGGCAAGCGAACAGGAATCCATCCGCGATGCCGTCCGCCAGCTCTCCGCCGGGGAGACCAGCTATCAGCTTGATCTCGATGAATTTGACGGTCCGGAGCTCACGCTGGCAGAGGGACTCAACAACATCAGTTCCGGTCTTGAAACCGCCCTTCAGGAGAAAATGAAGAGCGAACGCCTCAAAACCAACCTGATTACCAACGTTTCGCACGACATCAAAACGCCGCTGACCTCGATTATAAATTATGTAAACCTAATGAAACGGGAACATATTGAAGATGCGCGGATCAACGCCTATCTCGATGTGCTCGACCAGAAATCACAGCGTCTCAAAACACTGATTGAAGACCTCGTCGAGGCATCCAAGGCAAGCTCCGGCAATGTGAAGCTTGAATTTACCGACATTGACCTCGTCCAGATGGCATTTCAGACCAACGGCGAATTTGAAGAAAAACTGGATGCCAGACATCTGCAGCTCATCATCAATGCCCCGCGGGAACCGCTGATGATCCGCGCCGATGGACGCCGCCTGTGGCGCGTACTTGAAAACCTGTACAACAACGTCTGCAAATATGCGATGGAGGGCAGCCGCGTCTACGTAGACCTCGCCCGCGTTCCCGGAAATCCAGAAACCGGTACTGCTGGTCAGGCAGTCTTCACCATCAAAAATATATCTGCCAATCCGCTCAACATCCGTGCTGACGAGCTGACTGAGCGCTTCGTGCGCGGCGACGTCGCCCGCACCACCGAGGGAAGCGGACTGGGACTATCGATCGCCAAAGATCTGACGGAACTGCAGAAAGGGCAGTTTAGTTTGTATATCGATGGGGATCTGTTTAAGGCGCAGGTGACGTTTGATTTGGTGGAGAAAACGACGGAGAAGACGGTGGAAGACGCAGAAATAATAGAAGAAACCGATGCTTCCGAAGCGGCTGAAAAGCCGAAAAAGGACGATGAACTGAAAAAAACAAATATACCGGAAGAAGCTACTATTCAAAAAGAGGTAAACGGCGAATCTTCCGAAAATGCTATCAATGAAACCATAAACACTACGGAAAATTCAAGAAATGAATAAAAATTTATGAATTGAGGACTTTATCCTATGAAACGCACTCATATCATGATCGCAGTCTTCTTCGCCTGCATCCTCTCCCCCAACCTGCTGTTTCCTATCCTGAAAACCACAGCCGATGAGGGCACCGGTGAAAACCGCAGTCTGGCGGCATTTCCAACTCTGTCGCTGGAAACCATCGATACCTTTCCATCCGGTGTTGAGGACTGGATCAACGACCACGCGGCGTTCCGCAACCGCTTCTTAAGCCTGAACGCCCGCTTAAACCTCTCCTTATTCCAGTTCGGAGACTCGCAGGACGTCATCACCGGAAAAGATGGCTGGTACTTTTACACGCTCGGAAGCTCTGTCGAGGACTTCCTCGGCACCAACCGTTTTTCCGCCGGGGAACTCCAGATGCTGGCAGACAAACTCCAGACCGTCCACGACGCCTGGAAAGAAAAAGGCACCGAATTTATCTTCCTGTGTGCTCCCAATAAAGAAGGCGTATACAGCGAATTCCTCCCGGATGGCTTCACCGCACCGGACGGACCTACCCGCCGCAGTGAACTGCTCGATTATCTGGAAATACACACAAATGTCCCAGTTGTCAATCCATACCCGGAGCTCAAAAACCGCCGGGACTATCAGTGGTATTTCAAAACCGACACCCACTGGAACGATGCTGCCGGATTTCTCGTCTCCGGGCAGATCATCGATGCCGCTGGCGGCACCTCCACGCCGATCGAAAACGTCACTGTCACCTATGAGCCGCGCGATCCGGGCGATCTGGCAAACCTGTTCCACATGCCAGAATCCATGTGCGACGATACCAAAGCAGATGTATCCGGGTACCGAAACAATGTAACCATCCACTACGACAGTGCCACCGACGATGGCAACATCGCCCACATCTCAGCAGACCAGGCGCCCGACCCGCGCCGCATCGCGATTTACCGTGACTCCTTCGGAACCGCCCTGTTAGCAGGACTGCCGAAATACTTCGCGCATACCGATTTCTATCACTGGCAGGCATTCGAGCCGGAATTTTTGAACGAAAATAAGCCGGATGTGCTGGTGTATGAGGTGGTGGAACGGGATTTGGGGAGAATGATGGAGGATTTGGAGAAATTGATGCCCTAGAAAACCTTGAACTTCTATTTATCTAACATTATAATAAGAACATTATAAACTAGGAGTAGTGTATTATGGCAACAAAAAACGCAAAAGATAATTATCCAGCTGCTGCATTGCGTCATTTTCATGACGCTGAAATTTTAAAAAATGTTCACTCATACGAAAATGCATTTTGTCATTATGCATTCTCCGTAGAATGTGCTCAAAAAACTCTACTCTATTGGCATAATAACAGCACGCCGTCCAAACATGGAATAGTGGATGACTGGAACGATGTCTCCTTGCTTCTTCAAGCCCGGAAAACACTTGACAGCAGTCTCGCATGCACCGTACCCGCCACACCATTTCCACCAAAACTGGCCAAAGATCATCCTCAAAGACGATATCAAAAATGTTTTCATATAAACAAGAAGGATATGGATGATGCCCAAAAATTCGCCCAAAACATGGAGCAAACAATCATAAACATGATAATTGATGGATTGATTCATGTATAAATGGAGGCTATTAAAATGATCAATTTTGAAAATTCTCTCAATACAGCCAAACATCAGCTACTTGCATGGAGTTCCTATGCTAAGTTAACAGAAATCACTCTTGTACGCGATGCCAAAGGGCAAATTTCTATATATTTAATGCCTAAATCAAAACCGAAAATCGATTCAGACGAGCTTCGAGCTATCACCAACACTTTAGCAAAAACCTTAGGCTCTTTTTTTAGTGGTACACTTTTTATTGAAAATGCTGAAGAATGGACCAAAGATTTATTTAAAAAGATCCGCGAACTTCGTATAGAAGATCCCAATCCCCCAGCAACAACCACCTCTCCCAAATGGTATCTTATAGAACGCGGTATTGCAAAAAAAGCATGGATTCAGTGTTCACAAAATGAAAATTCCGCATGGTCCTATGAATCCACACAGCCTGGCAGTAAAAAAACACTTCCTAAAATTGTCACTTTTTACTCATACAAAGGCGGAATGGGAAGAACTACTGCATTGACTGCAGTTGCATTTGAACTTCTCCGACAACATAAAAATGTTTTAATGATTGATACGGATCTAGAAGCCCCCGGATTATCAACCTTCTTTTTCCCAGCAGATGATGAGGGCCTTATAAATAAAGGGACTGTCGATTACCTCCAATTAAAAAACATGGATAAAAATGCGGTTATTGACATGACCGAATATATCATTCCCCTTATAAGCCCCTCATATATTGATAGCGATATGGGAAAATTATATTTAGTAAGTGGTGGTCAGTTAAATGATGAATTCTTATTAAAATTAGCCCGCATTGATACTCAGGAATTAAACGGAGAAAAATTAAAAGCTCTTTTTATTCAGCTTTTAAAAGACTGCTACAGTGCTTTGGAGAGTGATGGAGGAATTGATTATATTCTGATTGATTCCCGAGCAGGATTTCATGATATGGCTGGTATCGTTACTGCCCAGCTTCCTCATGGGGTTGTGCTTTTTGGAAAAGATAGTTTTCAATCCTGGTTTGGAATCCAGCAGGCAGTACGAACCATCGCAACCAGCCAGACAGATAAACCATTTGCAATCATCGTCGATAGTGGCTGCGGCTTTAATGGTCTTGTGTCTGAAGAAGAAAAAGATAATTTCAGAGCTAAATCTTATGAAATATTTTGTACCAATTATTACGATAACGATATTCAGCCTGGGCTCAACGCTCATGGAGAAGCTCACGATCCAATTTTTATCCGTTATTCAGCTACTTTAGCCGGGGATATCCCTCTTTACGATGGAAAAAAAGTCGTTGAATTAAAAAAGCAATTATCCGATTGGTCCTATAAAGAGCTGACCTACCGGATTATGGAACAATTTGGAGAAAGTCCAATGGGAGGTTCTGAATTAAATGAATAGAAAAATCTTACTGGAAACTTTTGAGCAGCTTGGAGGAACAACCGAATATGAAACAGAAGATATCCGAAGTTTTCTCCAAGTTAAACAATACCAGGAGCTACAAGATCCTTCAAAATTTTTAATTGTTGGCGGGCGCGGAGCTGGTAAAACACGAATATTTAAAACCTTTACCGGTGAAGACGGATTTCGACGTGTCATAGGAGAAAAAAAACCTTTTGGTCAACCCAATTACGAAAATACGGATGTTCTAATCGGATATGCAATTGACGACTTTACCATGCCTAATCAGACAATTTTAAAAAAATCAAAAGACGACAATGATACCATGGCTTTTTGGATTGGTTCAATCGTTATAAAGTTATTTAATTATTTTTTCAAAAACAGCACAGAGGAAGTTTTGGCAGTTGCTAAAGAACTATTCAGCGAGCAGGAACTCACATTATTGCAGCAAAAAAACGCCTTAAAAACTCCAAGTAAATGGATTCCTCTCTATCAGCAGAACTCGGAAAACTGGGAGATTTTTTTAGATGAAATTGATCAATTTCTTCTTCAGGAAAACCGGTGGATTATCTTTGCCTATGATCAAATCGATCGTATAAGTACAGAACATAATGTTTTATATTCCTATATACGGACATTAATCACCTATTGGTTCTCTGTCAGCACTCGCTGGCGAAGATTAAAATCCAAAATATTTATCCGTACTGATTTGCGTGATTCAGAAAGCCTCCAATTTCCTGATGCATCCAAACTTGGAAGCCGGCAAATTGACTTGAGTTGGAATAGACTGTCCTTATACCGCTTATTAATCCGACGTCTTTCCAATGCCAAAACAACCGAACAAACTCAGGAAATGCTTGCATATATGTCAGATATTCCAGGATTGGTTCAGGAAAATCAGGCCATTGGTTATCTTCCAACTGAAGATGAAGAAAGATTAAAAACTTTTATTATAAAGTTAATTGGGCGCTACATGGGATCATCCCCCAAAAAAGGCGACAGCTATTCCTGGGTTCCCAATCATTTACAGGACGCAAACGGGGATCTTGCTCCAAGATCTTTCCTAAAATGTTATGCATGTGCAGCGCAAACCATGCTTCGGACAGAAAGTTCCAAAAGCTCATCCTCTTTTGCACTATTAACCCCATCCTCCATTCAAGGCGCCATCCAGGAAGTTTCTGCCGACCGTGTTGACGAATTAAAAGAGGATTACCCTTGGATTGAAAACTTAAAAAATGTACTAGAAGGCGGCACACTTTTAATGCCCCTCAATGACTTTAAAAAGAGACTAAAAGCTCTTTTAAATGCAGAATCTGAAAACAAGCCCCCCGTCAGCAACGTAGACGAATTAATGAATCTTCTTCTAGCTCTTGGTATCATTTTAAAAGGAACCGATGGCAGAATCAATATGCCTGAAATCTATCTTCACGGCTTCGGACTACGGCGTAAAGGTGGACTACGGCGTTTAAAAGAATAGAAATTCACTAATTTATGGATACACCAATAGAGTTATTATCTCTCTTGGTGTATCCATAAATAGTATCTATCCCTACAGCTCCCTCTTCACCAGCTCCAACGCCGAAGCAATCACCGCATCCATATCATAATACTTATACTCGCCCAGACGGCCGCCAAAGATCACTTTATCTTCTTTCTTGGCCAGCTCTTTGTACTTCTCATACAGCGCGCCATTCTTCGCATCATTGACCGGATAGTACGGCTCATCGCCTAACTTCCACTCAGAACTGTACTCACGGCTGATGACCGTCTTCGGCAGGTCATTGCCATCGGCATCCTTGCCAAACTCAAACCATTTATGCTCGATAATACGCGTCCACGGAGTCTCCGCATCTGTGTAGTTGACTGCCGCATTGCCCTGGAAATTCGGGATATCCAGCACTTCGGTATCAAAGCGCACAGAACGATACTCCAGAACGCCCAGCGAATACTCAAAATACGCATCGATCGCGCCGGTGTAAACTACTTTCTTTGCCATCGCATCCCACTCGGCCTTATTCTCAAAATAATCCTCTTCCAGGCGAACCTCGATGCCGTCCAGCATATTGGCAACCATCTTCGTATAGCCGCCAACCGGGATTCCCTGATACAGGGCGTTGAAATAGTTGTTGTCAAAGGTCAGACGAACCGGAAGACGCTTGATGATGAAGGATGGAAGATCCTTGCACTCTCTTCCCCACTGCTTCTGTGTATAGCCCTTGATCAGCTTCTCATAAATATCCGTGCCAACCAGGCTGATCGCCTGCTCCTCCAAGTTCTTCGGCTCCGTGATGCCTGCTGCCTTGCGCTGTTCCTCGATCTTCGCCGCTGCCTCCTGCGGAGTCACGACACCCCACATCTTGTTGAACGTATACATATTGAACGGCAGGGAATACAGCTCGCCGTGATAATTCGCCACCGGGGAGTTTGTAAAACGGTTAAACTCCGCGAACTGGTTCACATAACTCCAGACCTCTTTATTATTCGTATGGAAAATATGTGCGCCATACTTGTGAACCTGGATGCCCTCCATCGGCTCTGTATACACATTTCCTGCAATATTCGGACGGCGGTCAATTACCAGAACCTTCTTGCCCGCTTTCTTCGCCTCATGGGCGAATACGGCACCGTAGAGACCGGCGCCTACTATTAAATAATCGTACATGTTGGTTTTCTCCTTGTCACGTGTTGTTATACTTGTGATTTATTTATAACATACAACGACAATTTAAACAAGAACATCCCGTCAGCTTCAAGCATTCCCCAAAACAAACTCTCAATTTGGACACAATACCTTATTAATACCCCATTGCACTCTATGAGACGAACTTAAAACGAACCAATCATTTGGTTTTAAAAAAAGATCCTTTGTTATGCGGGGTCCTCTTGTATCTGTTGTTATTCCTGCCATCGCCTTTATATATCAAATATACTCACTTCTATCGTCTCCGTTCGGTTCTTTACCAGAAAACTTTCAAGATTGTCTCGGTGTTTTTTCTATCCGATTTCCACCACAAATTCTCCTGTACCATCTATATCCCTCATACGCGTTTTAAATGCCCCGTAGCTTTCCGTCCCAGCTATGGTTCTTCTATTATTTGTTATTATTCCCGGAACATATCCGGAATACTTTTTAAGTAAATACCTTCTAATGTCTTTTGTCGGTACTATGTCTATGATATCCTCCAGTGATCCCACATGAAGTATTTTCGCTTCATAATTCAATTCTGAAGGCAGCCAGCAGACTCTCCATTCCTTTTGCTTTGCAAATCGATCATATTTATCAAGACAGCCTCTCCAATAAATATCCTCTATTCCATCAAGCATAGAAACATCGAATGTTCCATTCTCCGAAAGCCATTTTTTACTGAATTCTTTATTATCACCGCATCCGGATGATACCAATGAAACACAATGCTTACTTAATGTGGATGGATCCACTCTATCCTCCAACTCATGATAACGAATATCTCCCATGATACAATGATCGCCCAACTGCTTCACAGCAGCTATGATTCTTCTTCGAAACTCCACCTCATTCTTAATCACTATAACCGTATCACCAAAGTCATTCATAGAAACGGATGGAAGCTGCACTGTATGCGTCAGATGCGGTGACAACGCAGCATTTTTAAAGCTCACCCTATCAGCCAGCTCCCGCCCCAGCTCTGCATCAGACGTCAATTCTTCTGGTGTAATCATAATTCCCATGTCTTTCGCAAGATAGCTTACATTCTCCTCGTCCAGCAAACCGGTTAAACTATCCTCCGCATCAATCCTGAAAAAACAAAGGATATTGCAATATTTATATGCCGATAATCTGAAACGCACATCATGTATAACATGATCTACATGATCTCTCATATCGCCAAATACTTGAGAAATTTTATCTCTGGGTATCTGTGCCATAACACCTTCCGAAAAATCCTGTCTTCCTTCCGCTGCACCTTTCTCCTTTAATCTTTTTCGTATCTCCGCCTCCGGCAGCTTAACAAGCTCTGGATCATATGGCAGTCTACCCTTCGTAAGATCCCAAAAACTTGATATGGATGACAGATACAAATCTCCTGTCCTATAAGAATCAGCAAACTTACTGTCCGTAAAACGAATTAATGTACTCTGCATAGGATACCTCCTGAAAAAAGCTGATCCACAATTTAATAGGTTAATAACTCATTAAATACCTTTATAGCAAATCGATCCGTCATACCCGAAATATAATCTAATATTGCACGAATATATGTTTTCTCATCGCCCAATACACCATATATTTTTTCATTCTCACAATTCAAAGAAATATCTTTCAACTCTCCCTCCGGTATAATATCTTTGCAACAATAACATGCTAACCATTTCTCAAAAGAATCCATTAGAAGCGGATAATAGTTCTTGTTTTTTTCTATCTCGCTCCACGAATTTTTGCCGTCATAGGTACTCTTCAAAACCGTAAAAATTTGATTAATAACCAACTCCGAATACTCTTTAAACGGAATTAGTCTTTCATGCCCATAAATATGCGTGTAATTGAAATCTTTAATCATATTAATTTGATCTAAAAATTTAGGACTCAAGCATATTCCTTTTTCTGGTGAACTATTTTCACAAACATCAATGATTAAATTATGCATAATCACTGTTGTATTTAAGACGTTTTCGTCATTAGCTCTTGCCATTTTCAGCAAATCATTTTTTGTCTTCTCATCAAGAAATCCCAAATTAATCGCATCTTCTATATCTCTTCCAATATATGCAATCTTATCCGATAATTTTACCACACAGCCTTCCCATGTTGCCGGCTGGTATTCTCCTGCTTTTGTAAATTCGTTTAAGTCAAACAATTCCTGCCTGGGCTTTAATCCATTTTCATCCACCTCTCCGCAATGTGATATGATTCCATCGCGAACTGCATACGTCAAATTAAGATTTCTACTTTTTTTATAATTATCTTCCAGCAACTCAATCTTGTCCACAAACCGCAAACCATTTTTCTCATGCCAAAAGTCCTCTTTTAAAAATTTTTCACTCAACGCTCTAATAACTAATTCTCCTTGATGTCCAAACGGAGCATGTCCCAAATCATGCCCCATAGCTATCGCCTTAGTCAACTCATCATTCAGGCCTAAACTCTTTGCAATAGTATTACTAACTGATTCGACATGTGCAACGTGTTCCATTCTTGTACAAATATGATCATTGTCAATATTAAAAAATACCTGCGTTTTGTGTTTCAAACGTCTATATGCCAAGGAATGTAAGATTCGTGTATAATCCCTCGCAAACGGACTCCGCACATCATCCTCTCTAGAGTACAAACTCGCTCTTCGCTCTGTTAGTTTTTCCCAATTACTGTTTCCTGGTGTTGCAGCTACTGTTTTGAAAGTATCCTTTACCATTTTACGTCCCCCTTTTCATCAAAAGATTGCTCCTGCATTGTCCTTACTAAACGTACTGAACCGAACGCAGTTGCACATCAAGCCGTCATTCTAGCACTCCAAGTATGCAAGTGCTAATATCTTACAAAAAACTGTATCACATTCATATTCAAAAGGCAAGCATGTTTTTCGTTTTAAACGATTTTACCGTCTTATATGTTTTTAATGGCGTGTATTTGTACAATTTCAAATCTTAAAAATTGACTTTTTCGTCTTTTTAGTGTACACTTTTACCAAATCATATTAAAGAAAGGACCACAAGATGCTTATACGATTTTCTGTTTCTAACCTTTGATGGAAACCAAGAACTTTCCCTGGAGGCGGGCAAAGCCCGTAAATTTTCTGATCGGCTATACGTCAACCGCCGCTTAAAAGTTGTAAAATGTGAGGCGCTGTTTGGAGCCAATGCCTCCGGAAAATCGAATCTGATCGATGCGATCCGCTTTGTAAAAGATACCGTGGAAGACGGTTTTCCCAGAGGTTTTTCAAACAAGTATTACCGGCTGAAAGAAGAAAACCGGCTAAAACCATCTGTATTCGAACTGGAACTGATTTGTAATGAAAAAAGATTTATTTATGGGTTTTCAGCTGTATTAAATAGTGGATGTATAGAAGAAGAATGGCTTTATGAACTTACCGCTTCCGGTATTAAGAAATGTTTGTTTCTGCGAAATGTCAACACACAGGAATTCCATGTCGGAGAATCTTTTAAGGGAAAAGAAACGATTGCTAAGTTAAAGAACTACGGGGAAGACAGTATCGACGATCACGAACACCTTTTCCTCACCATCATAAACATGGGAAAAGGGAAAATGTTCCAGGATTACAAAGAACTGCGTATCCTGAATGATATCTTCCTATGGTTCGCCATAAAACTAAATATCAGTATTCCGGAAGGTGTCTTAACCGGATACCCTTACTTCAAAAATTCAAACCTGGAAGAAATCTCTGAATTATTAAATGCTTTAGGAACCGGCATCACCAACCTTCGAATTGTCGAAGTTCCCACTGATATCGTAAAAAACAAGATACCGGAAGATATCTATAATAAGATAATCTCAAACCTAGAGAAAGACAATGCCCGCATAAAAAAAGAAGGGCAAAACAGACATCCCTCCATCGTTGCACGTGCATATAAAGAATTTTATACCTTTGAAATTGATCAGGACGATACTATCACGATTCGAACCATCGAATTCAGCCATGAGACAAACGGCATCTATTTCCGCCTGAACGAAGAATCCGACGGAACCGCCCGTTTACTGGATTTAATCGAAATCCTGTTCCAGATCTCAAATGATAATATCTATGTTATCGATGAGATCGATCGCTGCCTGCACCCGGCCATGACCACAAAAATCATAGGTTTATTTTTAGAAATGGCGAAAACAAGAAATACGCAGCTGATTATAACAGCGCATGAATCCAGATTATT
>ERZ773202.780-NODE-780-length-25942-cov-5.194731_pt1 | contig 25942 bp, 23 predicted proteins | sample MGYA00580998_ERZ773202 | MGnify/ENA primary metagenome ERZ773202 (study PRJEB29015, sample SAMEA2737803) | human gut metagenome | biome: human gut; feature: human-associated habitat; material: faeces | place: China | collected 2012 ...
GACGAAAAATTTGACGACGCATCTGTCGCACAATCTTTGTGCGGTATTGCCTTGAGTGTTCAGAACAAACTGTAGGCTCTGTAAAAGATAGTCGTTCTAGGTTTCACCTGGAACGGCTGTTTTTGTTTTCATGTGACAACACCGCACAAAGCCCGCCTGACGGCTTTGTGCGGTGTTGCCATGGGTGAGCTGTGTCATGGAAACCGAAACATCTCCTCATCTGGTATGCAAAAAAAATGAAAAACTGGCAATTGCAGCAATGCCAGAATTGTGGTATAGTGAAGATAATCTCTCCGGTACCAGCCGGAGCAAACTACTATTCTGGAGGAATTATCATGGGAAGTCGTTATGAACTGAATAAAAATCTGGCACAGATGCTCAAGGGCGGTGTCATTATGGACGTTACCACACCGGAACAGGCAAAGATTGCCGAAGCAGCCGGTGCCTGTGCCGTTATGGCTCTGGAACGCATTCCGGCAGACATTCGTGCAGCCGGCGGCGTGTCCCGTATGAGTGATCCGAAAATGATCCGCGGCATTCAGGAAGCTGTCAGCATTCCGGTTATGGCAAAGTGCCGTATCGGTCATTTCGCAGAAGCACAGATCCTGCAGGCGATCGAGATCGACTATATCGACGAGAGCGAAGTGCTCTCTCCGGCAGATGACAAGTACCACATCGACAAGACCAAGTTCGATGTGCCGTTTGTCTGCGGTGCAAAGGATCTGGGCGAGGCTTTGCGTCGTATCAACGAGGGTGCTTCCATGATCCGTACCAAGGGTGAACCGGGTACCGGTGACGTGGTTCAGGCTGTCCGCCATATGCGTATGATGCAGGCAGAGATCCGTCGTCTTCAGTCTATGGCAGAAGATGAACTGTTCGACGCTGCCAAGGAACTGCGTGTGCCGTATGATCTGGTGCAGTTCGTCCACGACAACGGCAAGCTGCCGGTAGTAAACTTTGCAGCAGGCGGCGTGGCTACTCCGGCAGATGCGGCTCTGATGATGCAGCTGGGTGCAGAGGGCGTATTCGTTGGTTCGGGTATCTTTAAGTCCGGCGATCCGGCAAAGCGTGCCGCAGCGATTGTCAAGGCTGTCACCAACTATCAGGACGCAAAGATGCTGGCAGAACTGTCCACCGATCTGGGCGAAGCAATGGTCGGCATTAACGAGCAGGAGATCTCCCTGCTGATGGCGGAGCGTGGTAAGTAATGCGAATCGGAATTCTGGCACTGCAGGGTGCATTTGCAGAGCACCGCATGATTCTGGAGAAACTGGGAGCAGAAAGCTTTGAGATCCGGCAGAAGCGGGACTTGGAACAGCCGATGGACGGGTTGATCATTCCCGGCGGGGAAAGCACCGTCATGGGAAAGCTGCTGAAAGAACTGGACTGTTATGACGAAGTTCGCAGCCGCATCGAGAATGGTCTGCCGGTATTCGGCACCTGTGCCGGTCTGATTCTGCTGGCAAAAGAAGCAGAGGGCGGCAAGGTGCAGTTGGGGACAATGGACATTGCGGCTCGGCGGAACGCCTACGGCAGACAGCTGGGCAGTTTCGCAGTGACGGCAGAAATGAAGGGCGTGGGAGAAGTTCCCATGGTCTTTATCCGTGCCCCGTACATCACCGCAGTTTCCGGCACGACAGAGGTTCTGGCAGAGGTAGAGGGCAAGATCGTTGCCGCCAGAGAGGGAAACCAGCTGGTCACAGCGTTCCACCCCGAACTGACAGCAGACACCCGCGTGCATGACTATTTCCTGCATATGATTGCAGAAGCAAAAGCGTAAAGATAACACACACCGCATAGTTTCCGTTTTTTCGGAAAACACATGCGGTGTGTTTGTTGTGTATCGGGGGAATGCCCTCTGCTGTATTTCCCAGCAAAAAAGCCCTTGACAAATGCGGCATTCTGGCGTATAATAAAAGTAAAGAGAGGGCATACCAGTAGACGGTCTGCTCCCATGTTAAGTTATCAAGAGATAACCGTCCAAGTTAGCAGCTCAGGGCGGTTATTTCCGTTTATTGTCGTTGTTATGGAAAATATCGTGCATCAATGCTATAATAGCAACGATCAGGATACTGTACTGAATCAAATCTGACCAAGTTACGTATTCCATACCACTCACTCCCTTCTGGGAGCTGGAATAGACCGCCTACCGTTATTGGTATGCCCTCGAATGTTAGTATACCATACTTCGACAAAAATGTCAAATGCAGCTTGCTATTTTCGGGCAAGTCAAAACTTCAAACGCAAAAGAGAGGACAACCGTCAACCGGTCTGTCCTCTCTTTTATATAGTACATATTTCATGCCCCTTGTCTGTCAGGGGATTTTTGTGCGGTATTGCCTTTGATATTCTTTTAATCCTGCATGCCCCGAAGGATCCAGTCGTACATGCCCTGATACTGCAATGCGGAACTGCCCCACGAGAAATCCTGTTCCATACCGCGGCAGAGAATGTCGTTCCAATCCTCGCGGTGGTCGAAGTAGATCTTCTTCGCATAGTTGATGGTATACAGCAGATCGTCTGCATTGTAATGGGCAAATGTGAAGCCGGTGCCGGTCTTTTCGTATTCGTTATAGGGTACGACGGTGTCTTTCAGTCCGCCGGTTTCCCGTACAATGGGCACAGTACCATAGCGGAGCGAGATCAGCTGGGTCAGACCGCAGGGCTCAAACCGTGACGGAACCAGCATCGCATCTGCCGCAGCATACAGCTTGTGTGCCAGCGGATCGGAATAGAAAATGTTTGCAGAAACCCGATCCGGATACTTGTTCTGATAGTACCGGAACATGTTCTCATATCGTGCTTCACCGGTGCCGATGATGACAAACTGGGTGAACTCGTCGGTAATGCGGTCGGCGATCCAGTCTACCAGGTCCAGACCCTTCTGGTCGGTCAGACGGGAAATAATCGCGATCATGAACTTGTTCTCGTCCTCCGGCAGCCCCAGTTCTTTCTGGAGAGCCAGCTTTGCCTGCTTTTTCTTTTCCACAGCGTCCTTGACGGAATAGTGTACATCGATCTTTTTGTCGGTCTGGGGATTGTAGACCTCGTAGTCAATGCCGTTCAGGATACCGCGGAGCGAACGGGAGCGTGCACAGAGCAGACCGTCCAGCTGTTCGCCGTAATAGGGGGTCTTGATTTCTTCGGCATAGGTTTCGCTGACGGTCGTGATGTAGTCTGCGTAGACCAGACCGCCCTTGAGCATGTTGGCATCGCTCTTGAACTCCAGCTTATCCGGTGTGAACATGTAATCCGGCAGGTTGGTGTTGTAGACAAAGTGACGAATGTCCCATACGCCCTGAAATTTCAGGTTGTGAATGGTCATGATGCTCTTGGTGCCCCAGTAAAAGCTGTGGGTGGCAAATGTGCTCTTGAGGAATACCGGAATCATACCTGTCTGCCAGTCGTGGCAGTGAATGATGTCGGGGTGGAATCCGATGACAGGCATTGCTGCCAGAACTGCCTTGGAGAAGAAAATGAAGCGTTCAATATCCCACTGGGTGGAGTCGCTGTAGGGGCGGTCACACTTGAAATAATACTCGTTGTCGATGAAGTAGAAGTGTACGCCCTCATAGACATATTCCATGATACCGACATGGACATTTTCCACATGTCTGCCGTAGTCCATGTAGAAATGGCTGACATAGCGGAACTGGCTGCGGTATTCCCACGGGATACAAGTGTAGTTGGGAATGACAACACGAACGTCATACTCGTTGTGATTCAGACTTTTAGGCAGTGCACCTACAACATCGGCAAGCCCGCCGGTTTTGATAAAGGGAACGCATTCGGAAGCCGCAAATAAAATATTTTTCATCTTGCAATCTACTGTGCCACAGGGCACATACTCCTTTCGCATGTATCATAGGCAACACCGCACAAGCCTGTTTGCCGGCTTTGTGCCACAGTCTGTGTGCAGACTGTTCAGCATATGCATCAACATCTGAGAATGTATCCTGCACACAATCGGTGTACCGTGTCGCCTGTACTTTTATTATACTCTTTTTTTTGCGATTCGTCAAGAGATTTCGCAAAAAATGAGAAAATATTTCCACAAAAACACGTCGCAATTTGTCGGTGTTGTACAGAAATCAACAGGATTTCATGCGGTATCTATGCGGAACGTCCAGCCAGTCTGTCTATATGGTATCGTTCAGCACTTCCACCTTGACTACCTGTTCCAGCTGCACCGGAGAGGTTTCCTTTGTGTCACCGGTGTAGGTGATTGCAATGGTGTCCCCTTTTTGCAGGGCAGAGAGGGCAATCTTGGTGTGGTGCCATGTGATCGGCGTATCCTCGGACAGGGTAAACGAAAAGCTGCCCCGTCCGTTGATGTCGTTGACTTCCAGTCCGTCAGCACGAACCTTTCCGCCGCTGATCTGAGAAATTGTTGCATAAATGGTGGTGCAGTCCTGCACGTCAATGACTTGTTGCTGTTGTTTCAGAGTCTGGGCTTTTCCCAGAAAGAATCCGCCTGTGCCACCGCCCAGCAGTAATACCAAAGCCGCCGCCAGTGCACCCCATTTCCCCTTGTTTTCCGCACTCATTCCGCACGCTCCCGCATCAAGGCAATCTCTGCGGCATAGCCGTCGTCCTCGTTAGGCGTTTCCAGAATGAAAGGCAGATGTTTCAGGGCAGGGTGGTTGATCACTCGCACCAGTGCTTCCAGTCCAATATAGCCCTGCCCCAGCTTCTGGTGCCGGTCTTTGTGGGCACCGCAGGGATTCATGCTGTCGTTCAGGTGCACAGCGTACAGCTTGTCCAGCCCAATGACTTTGTCAAACTGGGTCAACACGCCGTCCAGATCTTCCGCAATATTATAGCCTGCGTCCCAGATGTGGCAGGTGTCCAGACAAACGCCCATTTTTTCGGTCAGCTGAACGCGGTCGAGAATGGCACGCAGCTCCTCAAAGGAACGCCCCACTTCGCTGCCCTTTCCCGCCATGGTTTCCAGCAGGACAGTGGTGGTCTGCTTCGGTGTCAGCGTCTGGTTCAGGGCATCGGCGATCTGTTCAATGCCGACTTCTGCTCCCTGTCCGGTGTGGCTGCCGGGGTGGAAGTTGTAGTACTGGTGCGGCGTATACTCCATGCGTTTCATGTCGTCCTGTAACATGTTCAGCCCGAACTGCCGAATGTCCGGCTTGGCGGAACAGAGGTTCATGGTATAGGGAGCATGTGCTACCAAATGGTCGATGTCGTGTTCCGCAGCGAAGGCGAGAAATGCTTGTACATCGCTTTCCGCAATGGGCTTTGCCGTGCCGCCTCTGGGATTGCGGGTGAAAAAGGCAAACGTGGTTGCCCCCAGCTTGACAGCATGTTTTCCCATTGCCAGATAGCCCTTGGACGAGGGCAGGTGGTTTCCGATTCGCAGCATCATTTAGTCCTCCTTGGTGGTAGTAACTGCCGTTTCGGCAGGTTCGGTGGTGACAATGTCCTCCGGTTCCGTGGTGTTGTCCAGATCGTCCATAACGCGGAGAAGTACCTTTTCTGCCACGTCATAGGTTTTCTGCATTTTTTCCTTGCTGTCCGAAGTCTTTACCGGTGCACGCAGACCAATGGAAAGGTCGCGGTCTACATTTCCCGGATAGTCGATCTTCGTGGCAAAATCCGTGTGCCGCAAGTAATAGCCGTTGCCGCGGATATTTTCGTGACCAGTGTATTTTTCGCTAAGATCTGTCAGGGTTTCGTCTGCCATGATGTATTCGTTTGCCTTGGCATCAGTAATCACCATGACCGCTTCGCCCATCTGGAATTCCGCGGAAAGCTTGGTGGAATTGCCGGTGAAATAGTCCATGTCGTCAATGTTGTCGCTGACAGGAATGGGGTATATGTCCACATGTACCTTGCCGTCCCCGTTTTCATCGTCGGTGAATTGCTCCAGATATTCTTCCAGCTGCTGGCGGTGGTTCTGCATTTCCGTGTCGTCGGTAATCAGCAGTACGATCATATCCGGACGGACTTTCGTCACATAGTCCACGATTAGGAACACGAAAACGCCTACGATAAACACGGTGATTCCCAGCCACCACTTGCTGTGGTACAGGAAATTGCCGAGTTTCTTCCAGAAAGACATCTTGGGCTTTTCCTCTTTTTCCTCGTAGATGGTGTCGCTCTCGGTGATAACGCCCTGTTTCAGCCGCATCAATTCAATGCGGTCCTGCTGGATCTTCTTGGCGTATTCCTCTTTTTCCTTTTTCTCCCGTTCCGCGAGGAGTGCCTGCCGGCGTTCTTCCGCCTCCGCCTCTTTTTCGGCTTCTTTGGCATCGATTTCCCGCATGGTTTCAAGGAGAGATTTGCCCTTTTCCTTTTTGTGCTTTTTCGGCCGTTCCGGCGGCGTACCGGCAGAATGGTTTTGTTTTTCTTCTTCCTGCATCAAGTGACCTCACTTTTTGAGAGAATCAAAAAGGGGAAAACTCCCACAGATACCATCGATCTGTACGAATTCCCCCCTTATCGTTTCATGTGTTCGGAAATTTCATTTCAAAGTCGCCAGACGCTCTTTGTGCGGTATTGCTCAAAGGTATCTGCCTGTCAGAAATGAAATCATTATGCTTCGGTTTCGTCTTCCCCGGCATCTGCTTCGTCCTGTTCCTGTCCCAGCTTCGGCAGCGGCCGCATGGTGGGGAACAGCAGAACATCACGGATAGACGGGCTGTCGGTCAGGAGCATGACCAGTCTGTCCAGACCCAGTCCCAGACCGCCTGTCGGCGGCATGCCGTATTCCAAAGCCGTGACGAAATCTTCGTCTACTTCGCCGGTCATATCGCCCAGTGCACGGCGAGCTTCGACCTGCTTGACAAAACGTTCCTTCTGGTCTAACGGATCGTTCAGTTCGGAGAATGCGTTACCCATTTCGCGGGCATAGATGAAGTACTCGAAACGCTCTGTGAACGCCGGATCTTCCGGCTTCCGCTTTGCCAGCGGGGAGTTTTCTACCGGATAATCGTAGATGATAGTCGGCTGGATCAGCTGTTCTTCCACAAATGCGTCAAAGAACGCGATCAGCACGTGTCCCTTGGTAGCGTTTTCGCCTTCTTCGACTTCCACGCCCTTTTCCTTGGCACACGCTCTTGCATCAGCATCCGTTGCCCAGTCGTTGTAGTCCACGCCAGCATACTTCTTGACAGCTTCTGCCATTGTCAGACGTTCCCACGGTTCGCCCAGACGAATATCTGTACCCTGATAGGAAATGATGTCCTTGCCACAGATCTTCTTTGCCAGTGTGCGGTACATATCTTCGATCAGATCCATCATGCCGTGATAATCGGTGTATGCCTGATACATTTCGATAGAGGTGAATTCCGGATTGTGAGAGGGATCCATGCCCTCGTTCCGGAAGATGCGTCCCACTTCATACACACGGTCGAAACCGCCGACGATCAGCTTTTTCAGATTCAGTTCGGTTTCGATACGCAGGAACATGTCCATGTCCAGCGTGTTGTGATGTGTCACAAACGGCTTTGCCGCAGCAGCGATCTGCAAAGGCAACAACACCGGTGTTTCCACTTCCAGATAGCCGATGCCGTCCAGATAAGCACGAATTTCCCGCAGGATCTGGCTTCTGGTGACAAAAGTCTGCTTGACATTCGGGTTTACGATCAGATCCAGATACCGCTGACGATAACGGGTGTCCTGATCCTTCAGACCGTGCCACTTTTCCGGCAGGGGCAGCAGGGACTTGGAAAGCATGGTGATCTCTGTTGCGTGAATGGAAATTTCGCCCTTGCGGGTGCGGAATACGAAGCCCTTCACGCCGACAATATCGCCGATGTCCCACTTCTTGAATTCCTTGAAATTTTCCTTGCCGATGTCGTTCATGCGGACGTATACCTGAATGCGGTCAGTAGAATCCCGCACGTCAATGAAGTTTGCACGTCCCATATCCCGCCAGCTCATAATGCGTCCGGCAATGGAGATCGGCTGTTCTTTCAGGGTGTCCAGCTTTGCCTGTAAAGCTTCTTCGTCATCGCCGGCTTCTTCCTTGAACTTTGCCTCGGTGACTTCATAGTCTGCCTTGACAGATGCTGCCTTTGCGGTGACATCATACTTGGTAATGGTAAACGGGTCGTTGCCGTCTGCCTGCCGCTGCCGCAGCTTTTCCAGACGGATCTGCCGCAGGGTGTTGCTGTCCTGTTCCTGTTCCGGAACGGACGGTGTGTTCTGATTTGCCATGGGATTCACTCCTATATCTATTACTTGCTGATTTCCAGAATCTCGAACTTCAGTTCGCCTGCCGGTGCTTCGATGAGGAAGTTGTCGCCGACTTTCTTTTTCATTGCACCCTTGCCGATAGGAGATTCGTCAGAAATTTTGCCTTCCTTGAAGTTGGCTTCGTTGCTGCTGACGATCTGGAGGGTTTCGATCTTGCCGGTGCGGAAGTTCTTTATCTTAATGGTAGAACCCAGACCGACTTCATCGATAGAAGCGTTGTCGTCTACGATCTCAGAGTTGTCCAGTGTGTACTGGATCTCCATGATCTGTGCTTCCATGATCGCCTGTTCGTTTTTCGCTTCGTCATATTCTGCATTTTCGGAAAGGTCGCCCTGTGCACGTGCTTCTTTCAGCTTCTGTGCCATTTCTGCACGGCGGACGGTTACCAGATAGTCCAGTTCTTCCCGCAGCTTGGCTGCACCGGATTTTGAAATCTGCTTCTTTGCCATAATTCTCATGCTCCTTTGATTCCGTGCGGCAGGGCAGTGACCGCCTGCCGCCATGTTCTTTCTGCCGCAGACCAACTGCCTGCCAGCTTAGACATTATATTATTATAGTATATTTTCGTGCAGTTGTCAACTATGAATTTTGGACAACACCGCATGAATCCATTTTCATTCTTTAGGGAAACAGTGAAGCCGGCGGCGGTGAGGCTGTCATGAAAATGGATTTCCGTAGCTTTTCAAAAATCGCCCTTGACAAACTCAACAAAAACCGATATAATAAAGGAAACACTGCATAAAGCCCGCCTGACGGCTTTGCACGCAATCTGCTTGCAGATTTTCCGTCATATTGCCCAGAAATCCCTTGCCATACGGCAGTATGCCTGCGGAATTTCTATGCAATCTGCCGAAAAATCTGACTACGCATCTTACGCACAAGCTTTATTCAGTGTTTCCTAAAGAAAACAAGAAATGCAGAGAAGAGGAGGAGTATCCTGCCGCTGGTTCTGACAGAGAGAAAACGGTCGGTGCAAGTTTTCGGACAGTGTGGGAGAAGGTAGCCTCGGAGCAGCACAGGGGAAGTTTCCGTGAGGACGGAAATGGGTAGTCTGTGCCGGTTCGCACCCGTAACCGTGCAGGATGAGTGCGGCAAGAGCGTTGCCGAATTCAGGTGGTAACACGGACAGCAGACGGAAAATTTCCCGGCTGATTCGCCCTGAGCAATTCTGAGGATTGCCGGGGCTTTTTTTATCGGTGATCGAAATGGAAAGGAACGAACTTTATGAAACAGGAACTGGCAAAATCTTACCAGCCGAAAGACTTTGAAGACCGCATCTATAAAATGTGGAACGACAGCGGCAGCTTCACGCCCCATGTGGATTCCGAGAAGCAGCCCTATACCATTGTGATCCCGCCGCCGAACATTACCGGACAGCTGCACATGGGTCATGCATTGGACGAAACTTTGCAGGATATTCTGATTCGCTGGAAGCGGATGTCTGGCTACAGCACCCTGTGGCTGCCGGGTACCGACCACGCTTCCATTGCGACCGAAGCCAAGATCGTGGAAGCCATGCGGAAAGAGGGCATCAAAAAAGAGGACATCGGCAGAGAAGCTTTTCTGGAACGTGCATGGGCATGGAAGAAGCAGTACGGCGGCAGGATCGTGGAACAGCTGAAAAAGCTGGGCTCCTCCTGCGACTGGACAAGAGAACGCTTTACCATGGACGAGGGCTGCAGCAAGGCAGTCAAGGAAGTGTTTATCAAGTACTACGAGGAAGGTCTGATCTACCGCGGCAAACGTATCATCAACTGGTGCCCGAAGTGTCTGACTTCCATTTCCGATGCAGAAGTAGAATATGAAGTGCAGGCAGGGCATTTCTGGCATCTGCGGTATCCGCTGAAGGACGGCAGCGGCTATCTGGAACTGGCGACCACCCGTCCGGAAACCCTGCTGGGCGATACTGCCGTAGCAGTCAACCCCAACGATGAACGCTACAAAGATCTGGTGGGAAAGACACTGATCCTGCCGCTGGTACACCGTGAGATCCCTATTGTGGCAGACGATTATGTGGAAATGGACTTCGGAACCGGCGTGGTAAAGATCACACCGGCACACGACCCGAACGACTTTGAAGTGGGGCTGCGGCACAATCTGGAAGTCATCAACGTGATGACCGATGATGCAAAGATCGTGGACGCATATCCGAAGTATGCCGGCATGGATCGCTATGAGGCAAGAAAGGCAATTGTTGAAGATCTGAAAGCAGAGGGTGCACTGGTAGAGATCGAGGACTACAGCCACAATGTAGGTACCTGCTATCGCTGCGGCACCACGGTAGAACCGCGGGTTTCCAAGCAGTGGTTTGTCAAGATGAAGCCACTGGCACAGCCGGCGATCGACGCTGTCAAGAACGGCAAGACCAAGTTCGTTCCGGAACGGTTCAACAAGATCTATTTCCACTGGCTGGAAAATATCAAGGACTGGTGTATTTCCCGTCAGCTGTGGTGGGGACACCAGATTCCGGCGTTCTACTGTGACGACTGCGGCGAAATGGTTGTTACCAAGGAAAACAGTGCAGTCTGCCCGAAGTGCGGCAAGCCCATGCGGCAGGATCCGGATACACTGGACACTTGGTTCAGTTCCGCACTGTGGCCGTTCTCCACACTGGGCTGGCCGGACAACACCGAGGAACTGAAATACTTCTATCCCACCAATACACTGGTCACCGGTTATGACATCATCTTCTTCTGGGTAGTCCGCATGATGTTCTCTGGTCTGAAGAACATGGGCGAAGTGCCTTTCGATACTGTTCTGATCCACGGTCTGGTTCGCGACGAGCAGGGCAGAAAGATGTCCAAGTCGCTGGGCAACGGTATCGACCCGCTGAAGGTCATCGATGAATTCGGTGCCGATGCTCTGCGGTTTATGCTGGCGACCGGTAATGCTCCCGGAAACGATATGCGTTACAGTGACGATAAGGTCAAGGCTGCCCGCAATTTTGCCAACAAGCTGTGGAATGCTTCCCGTTTTATCATGATGAATCTGCCGGAGGATTTCCAGTATCACGGACTGCCGGAAGATCTGGAGCTGGAAGACCGCTGGATTGTGTCCAAGTTCAACGCCGTTGCCAAGGAAGTGGGCGAGAATCTGGATAAGTTTGAGATCGGCGTGGCAAGTGCCAAGATCTACGACTTTATCTGGGACGTTTACTGCGACTGGTACATCGAACTGACCAAGCCGCGGATTCAGGCTGGCGGTGCTGCCATGGAAAAGGCACAGGCTGTTCTGGTATGGGTAATGCGTGGCATGCTGAAGCTGCTGCACCCGTTCATGCCGTATATCACCGAGGAGATCTGGCAGGTGCTGACTGACGGCGAATCCATGATTATTGTGGAATCCTATCCGGTCTACGATGCCAAGTATGACTTTGCCGATGCAGTACAGTTTGAAAAGGTCATCGATGCCATTCGTGCGATCCGGAACCGCCGTACCGAAATGCAGGTGCCGCCGTCCAAGAAAGCACGTGTCTGCATCGAAACGACCGAGCCGGAACTGTACCGGAGCACCGCGGTATTCTTCGAGAAGCTGGCTTCTGCCTCCGCTGTGGAAGTGGGCGAAAAGTTCGACATGCCGGACGCTGCCACCGCAGTCACGGACAGTGTCCGCATCTTTATCCCCATGGACGAACTCATTGACAAGGACAAGGAACTGGCACGGCTGAAAAAGGAGCAGGAAAAGGTACAGAAGGATCTGGACTTCCTGAGCAAGAAGCTGTCCAATCAGGGCTTCCTGGCAAAGGCTCCGGAAAAGCTGGTGGAAGCAGAAAAGGCAAAGCTGGCAAAGGCACAGGAGAAAATGGACAAGATCGTGCAGTCTATGGCAGCGTTGCAGTAATGATTGCAGGTATGTGAACGTATGAGGGAGTGAGTGCAATGACGTTTTCCGAAGCAATGACCTATATTCAGGGGTATCAGAAAAGCGGCAAGCCAGTGCATGACTTGTCCCGCATTCAGGCTCTGCTGGAAGCCCTCGGCAATCCGCAGGAGCAGTTGCAGGTGGTGCATATTGCCGGAACCAACGGGAAGGGTTCTGTGACGGCATTTTGTGCGGGGGCGGCAACGGCTGCCGGTTTTCGTACAGGCACACTGACCTCACCTTTTATCCGGCACTATACCGACCGCATTCAGATCGACGGCAGGGACATTCCGCCGGAGGCACTGTGCCGGTTCTGTGAACAGGTGCAGGCGTGTCCGGTATCGCAGGACTGCTCGCAGTTCGAGATCACATTTGCCATTGCTCTGCTCTGGTTCGTGGAACAGAAGTGCGACCTTGTGGTGCTGGAAACCGGCATCGGCGGTCTGCTGGACGCTACCAATGTGATAAAGAAGCCGCTGGTTTGTGCGATCACTTCAGTTTCCTTTGACCATATGGCACTGCTGGGGAATACCCTGACGGAAATTGCCACCCAGAAAGCCGGTATCATTAAGCCGGGCTGCCCTGTGGTGCTCTCCACGGACAATCCCATGGACGTGGTGTGTCTGGTACAGGACACTGCCAAGCGGAAAAATGCCCAGCTGGTGATCCCCAACATGCAGGACTGCCGCATTGTGTCGGAAACGCTGGAGGAAATTGTATTCCAGTATCACAGCTTCACCTATACGCTGCACATGTCCGGACGGCATCAGGTGTATAACGCCATGACTGCCATTGAAGTGATTCGGTTTCTGGGCATGCACGGTTATCTGATTACGGCAGCAACGGCAAACGAGGCGTTTTCCAAGGTGCGTGTCCCCGCGAGAACGGAAGTGCTTCGGAAAAATCCCACAGTACTGCTGGACGGCGGGCACAATCAGGCAGGTGTCATGGCATTGGCGGAACTGCTGAAACACGCAGGCACCAAGCCGATACACGGCATCTGCGGCATGATCTCCACCAAGGACTATGCCACTGCCTGCCGGATACTGGGTGATGTGCTGGATACAGTCACATGTGTGGACGATTTTGTACATCACGCCGTCCCGCGGGAAACACTGGCGGCATGCTTCGAAAACCACGCGGAAGTGCACACTGCTCCGTCATTGCAGCAGGCATATGAAACGGCACTGGCACAGGCAAAGGCAGACGGCGGCATGGTCGTCATCTGCGGCTCTCTGTATCTGGCAAGCGAGGTATTGCAGCAAAGCGATACAGCGGAAGATCATACGATGCTTTAATCTTATAAATTTTCTGAAAACAGAAACCGGTACGGGAAAACATTCCTGTACCGGTTTTTTGCTGTCCTTGACAAACTGAAAAAAATGTGGTATAGTATACTTTGTTACAAGTCCGAAATCGGACAAAGGAGGGATATGATGCAGGCAGAGGAAGCACAACTGCAATACATGCACCTGTATAAAAAAATGGACGCGGTCTATTATCAAATGGCGATCGCCCAGAAACTGACTCCCAGTGAAATGGATATTTACTATACAATTTGTGTGCTGGGGGACGGCTGTCTACAGCGGGACGTTTGCAATCTGGCACTGACCAGCAAGCAGACCATTAATTCTGCCCTGAAAAAAATGGAGAAACAGGGGCTTCTCCAGCTGGAAACCGGCAAAGGTCGGGAGAAACACATTCACCTCACTGCCGCCGGACAACAGAAATCGGATGCTTGTGTGCAGCCGATCTACATCGCCGAACAGCAGGCATTTTCGGAAATGACCGAGCCGGAACGGGAACAGCTGGTGGCACTGACAGACAAGTTTATCCGGTTGCTGCAAAAATATGGAGCAGAACATCTGCCGGAAGCACCCAAGGAGGAATAATAATGCGAATACAAATTTCTGAACACTTTACCGTACCAAAACTGCTGCGGTTTGTGTTCCCGTCTGTGGTCATGATGATATTCACGTCGATTTACAGCGTGGTGGACGGCTTTTTCGTGTCCAACTATGTGGGAAAGACACCGTTTGCCGCAGTCAATCTCATCATGCCTTTTCTTATGGCAATCGGTTCCATTGGCTTTATGCTGGGCACCGGCGGCAGTGCACTGGTGGCAAAAACCTGCGGTGAAGGGGACGACAAACGGGCAAACCGCTACTTTTCCATGGTCATCACCGCGGCGTTTCTCATCGGCTTTGTGCTGGCAGTGCTGGGCTTTTGCTTTATCCGCCCCATTGCCAAGTTAATGGGTGCCGATGGGGCTATGCTGAAATTTTGTGTGCTGTATGGCAGGATTCTCCTCTGCACCATGCCTATGTTCATGCTGCAAAACATGTTCCAGAGTTTTTTCGTCACGGCGGAAAAACCGCAGCTGGGGTTGTATGTGATCCTTGCTGCCGGCGTGGCAAATATGGTGCTGGACTTCCTGTTCGTTGCCGTGTTCCGCTGGGGACTGACTGGGGCAGCAATTGCCACCTGCATCGGGGAAACCATTGGCGGAATCGTGCCGCTGATCTACTTCCTGCGTCCGAACAGCAGCCGGTTGAAGCTGGTGAAAACCCGGCTGGAATGGAAGCCCCTGTGGCGAAGCTGTTCCAACGGAGCTTCGGAGATGATGACGAATCTTTCCATGTCCCTTGTCAACACCTTGTATAACTACCAGCTGATGCGGTTCGCCGGAGAGGACGGCGTGGCGGCGTTTGGGGTGATCATGTATGTCAACTTTATTTTTCTGGCAATTTATATGGGCTATTCCATTGGCAGTGCTCCCATTGTGGGGTACCACTACGGGGCAAAACACCATGATGAACTGCGGGGACTGCTGCGGCGAAGCATGGGAATCGTGCTGGCGGCGGCAGTGCTGCTTACCGTGTCCAGCGAACTGCTCTCCTCGACACTGGCGAAAATTTTCGTCAGCTATGATGCCGGTCTTTACGCTATGACACTGCATGGTTTCCGGCTGTACAGCCTGTCCTATCTGCTGTGCGGGTTCAACATTTTCGGTTCTGCCTTTTTCACTGCGTTGAATGACGGGCTGGTTTCCGCTATGATCTCCTTTGCCCGCACACTGGTGTTCCAGATCGTTTGTGTGCTGGTGCTGCCGATTTTCTTTGCGTTAAACGGCGTTTGGTGTTCCATTCTGTTGGCGGAACTGCTGGGGCTGATCGTTACAGTTTCTCTGCTCATTGCCAACCGGAAAAAGTATCAGTATTTTTAAGAGAGATTCGTATTCTAAATCAAATCGTTTTCATATAAAAAAGCCGTCGTGAGAAATTCCTCACGGCGGCTTTGTACTTTATTAGAAAATCACGCGTCCACGACTTCGTCCAGCGTGGGCTGTCCCAGTTCCAGATAGTAGTGGTTCAGGTACTGGTGGTAGGATTCCTGAAAGGTTTCATCGTTTTCTTTCAGCTTGAACAGATACTTGTGGATATTCTGCTGTTCGTCGATTTCGATCAGCACACCGGCAATGTTGGAACAATGGTCGGAAATGCGTTCGATATTGGTGAGCAGATCCTGATAGATGTAGCCCAGTTCCACGGTGCATTCTTCGTTTTGCAGCCGCTTGATGTGGCGGTTTTTCAGTTCCAGATTCAGGGTGTCGATCACTTCTTCCAGCGGCTCTACCTGGTGTGCAATGGCGAGGTCGTCCTTTTCGAACGCCTGATATGCCATGTTCAGTGTTTCCAGCAGAGCATCACACAGGGTACGCAGTTCCTTTGCGGCATCACCGGAGAAGTGCAGCCCCTTTTCTTGGAGTTCGTGTGCCGATTCCATGATATTCACCGCATGGTCACCAATTCGCTCGAAATTGCCAATGCAGTGCAGCATTTTCGAAACTGTCCGGCTGTCCTTGGAGGAAAGGCTGTGCTTGCTGATGCGTACCAGATAGGCGTTCAGCTTATCCTCGTATTTGTCGATGCGGTTTTCGTTTTCCTCAATTTGTTCTTCGGTGGCTTTGTCATACTGGAACAGCATGTTGATCGCCAGTTCCATTGTGGTTTTGGACAACTCTGCCATTTCCATGGTCACACCGTGACAGACTTCAATGGCAACTGCTGGTGTTGCCAGCAGGCGTTCGTCCAGCATAGCATGCTTTTCCTTGGCTTCCTTTTCCTTTTTGCTGTCCCGTACCAGCGTATATGCCAGCTTTTCCAGCAGCTTGGTGAACGGCAGCAGCATTGCTGTAGTGACAATGTTGAAGATTGTGTGTACCAGAGCCACGCCAGCCGGATCAATTGCAGAGCCGACAAAGGTGAAGTCCAGCAGCCAATACAGTCCGTAGAATACCGGAAGAATAATTAGTGTGCCGATGCAGTTAAAGCAGATGTGCACACATGCCACCCGCTTGGCACTGCGGTTTACGCCGATGCTGGAGAGCAGGGCGGTGACACAGGTACCGATGTTCTGTCCCATGATGATCGGGATCGCCATGCCGTAGGTGACCTGTCCGGTGAGGGAGAGTGCCTGTAGGATTCCCACAGAAGCGGCGGAACTCTGGATCACGCCGGTGAAAACGGCTCCCACCAGAACGCCCATGATCGGGTTCCGGAACGCGGTGAGAATGTGGGAGAACTGCGGGGAATCTGCCAGCGGGCTGACGGCTCCGCTCATCAGGGTCATGCCCGTCATCAGCACGGAGAATCCCACCATGATCTTGCCGATGTCCTTGGTGCGGTTGTGTTTGGCAGTCATGATCATAATGACACCGATCAGAGCAATGATCGGGGAAAACGATTCCGGCTTCAGCATTTTCAGGAAGGGATTGTCCCCCTCGATGCCGGAAAGGCTCAGGATCCATGCAGTCAGCGTGGTGCCCACATTGGAGCCCATGAGTACGCCGATCGTCTGGCTCAGTTCCATGATGCCGGAGTTGACGAGCCCGACCAGCATGACGGTCAGGGCGGAGGAGGACTGAATGGCAATGGTAATGCCCATGCCCAGCAGCAGGCTCTTGAACTTGTTGGAAGTCATCTTTTTCAGAACGATTTCCAGCTTGCCGCCGGCGAGTTTCTCCAGACCGGAGGACATGACGTTCATGCCGTACAGGAAGAACGCCAGACCGCCCAGCAGGGTAATGACGGAAAAAATATCCATAGGTTTCGACTCCTTATTGCTGCCCCGTGAAAACAGGGGCATTTTTCTGGGATAACACCGCAAAGTGCTTGCGTTGTACTGCCATTATTATACCGGTTCTCTGTAAAGTCTGCACGGTGGCTATGTAAAATCTGCGTAAAAAATAAGTTGCGTTTTGTCGAAGCTGGAGAGGGCAGTCTGACGAGTTGGAAAATATTTTGAAAAAATGTTGATTTTGGAGTGAGAATGTGATATAATCCAATTATGAAATGTGATAGAGCTTTTTGCGTAAGGAAAGAAATGATGTTTTCACATTTCTGTTTATAGCAGGAAAATCTTTGCGGAGGTTTATGCAGATGTTGAAATTCAGCCATTCTGAAACACAGAATTCAGAATCGGATACGAACCAAATGAAAGAACGAATCAACATGCAAAGACAAGAACTATTTATGGTGCAGGACGACACTGTGGAACATTATGTAAAAGAACACCCTGAAAAGCTGAAAGAAGCAGAAGAAAAGTACGGAGAACTGCCGGATTCTATCATACAAGAGATAAAGCAGGAGTTCGGTATTTCATAAAGGGGGAGATAAAATATGAATGATATTGATAAAGAAAAAGATGTTGATATGGAAGAAGTCAGACGAATTTGTTCTGGAAAGACTGTTGAGGAATTAGAAGCAGAATTTGAGGCGTTTAAAAAAGAATTTGCAGAAAAGCATAAACAAGAAGAAATCTAAGGCAATACCGTGCAAAGTCGTCAGACGCTCTTTGTGCGGTATTGCCCTAAGGAAACACTGAATTTCACAACACCACACATGAAAAAAAGCATCTCAACGAGATGCTTCTTTTACATTCTAATGCTGTTTTCTCCAGAAAAGTCTTCTGTTACAGTGGATTCGCCGGAGAATGCTCCAGCCGGACGATTGCCTTTTCCACACAGTGCTGCCGGACGTTGAGAATGCGGATCAGGTATCCCTCGATCTCCAGCTTCAGGCGGCTGCCGTCCTTTGGAATCTCGCCCAGCTTGCCGATGAGAAAGCCGCTGAAAGTTTCGTAATCCTCCGCATCGGAAAATTCGTGATCCAGAGCCTTTGACACATCGTGGAGGGAACAGGTGCCGCGGATCTTCCACGTTTTCGAATCCAGACGTTCCAGTTCCGGTTCCTGCCGTTCGGTTTCGTCATCATCGAAATCTCCGACCAGCTGTTCCACCAGATCGGTCACAGTAATGATACCGCACATGCCGCCGTATTCGTCCACAACGACTGCAAAATGGTCTGCGTGCCGTTTCATCTTGCTGAACAACTCGTCAGCTTTCATGGTTTCGTGAATGAAATAGGGCGTGTGTACAGCGTGTTCCATGACGAATTCCTTGGTGCGGTTTTGCAGCCGGAAAAAGTCCTTGGCGTTGAGCACACCTACGATCTGGTCTACGCTGTCCCCGCAGACCGGATAGACCGAGTGGCGGGATTCATGAATAGTCTGTTCCCACTGGGCAATGGTTTCGTCCAGCCAGAGCACCGCCACTTCCTTGCGGTGGGTACAGATCTCGCCGACAGTTAGGTCGTCAAATGCAAATACATTTTTAATGAGGTTGTTTTCTTCGGTGTCGATCGTTCCTTTTTTGTGTCCTGCATCTGCCATGAGCAGCAGGTCTTCTTCCGTGACGATCTCGTCCTCACTGTTGGGGTCAATGCCGCAGAGCCGCAGGATTCCGTTGGTGGACTTGGTCAGCAGCCACACCAGCGGGGCGAACAGCTTGGAAATTATCGTGATTGGTCCGGACATTGTCAGCGAAAATTTTTCGGCATTCTTCATGGCAATGCGTTTCGGCACCATTTCGCCAAAGACAATGGAAAAATAGGAAATGACCAGTGTTACCAGAATGACGGAAATCGTGTTCAGCACAGAGGTACTCAACCCGATGCCGGTCTTTTGAAGCAGCCCCGTCAGCTTTTCCGCGAAGCTGTCGGAGGCAAATGCCGCACCCAGAAAGCCGGACAGGGTGATCGCCACCTGAATCGTTGCCAGAAATCCGGAGGAGTTCCGCACCATTTTCAACAGCCAGCGGGCACGCTTGTTGCCGTTTTCCACTTCTTTTTCCAGTTTTGCCTCGTTGACGGAGATCACCGCGATCTCTGTGCCGGCGAATACGGCGTTCAGGGCGATCAGGGCGATCTGCAATAAAATTAAACCTACCATTTGAGAAAAAATTCCAACCTTTCTTGTTATAATACCATATGTGTGATTTCTGTAAAAAATACAAAAAGACACAGCTAGCACCGCATACGGTGCAAACCATGCCTTCTACAGGCAGCACGAACGCAAAAAATGCCATACCTCTGCTGTATCACAGGGCATCGTGCTGTCATCATGATTCGATTCGGATTTGCTGTGTCGCTGTCATCGGCGGCGTCCATGAAAAATTTCCTCCAGTTACTCTCATAAAGGAAACGCTGCATAAAGTCCGTTTGCCGGCTTTGTACAGTGTTGACTTAAATATTTTAAATCATATTCTATCACCTTTTTGTGCACTTGTCAATAGCATTTCAAAAGTTTGTGGAAACTCCACAAGAAATATTGACAGTCGGACACACCGGACAGGCGGAATACTTTCCGGTTCTTCGAAAAAAATTCAACTTTTTTCAAAAAGGGCTTGCAATGTAATGTGAAATGTGCTATAATTGCAATATGCAGTTGAAATAAAATTAGGCAACTTGCTAAATTGCTGCGAAATAGAATTTATGATAGGAGCGAAAAAGCTATGATCATCAAGAATATTGCACTGGCTGGCCATGCCGGCACCGGAAAAACCACATTACTGGAAGCCCTTTTGTATCAGGGCGGCTGCGTGGAACGCATGGGCAGCGTTGCGGCGGGCACTACAGTTTCTGATGCTGCACCGGAGGAGATCAAGCGGCATTCTTCCGTGTACACCGCCACCGGCAGCATCATGCTGGACGGTCAGAAGATCAACCTGCTGGACACACCGGGCATGTTTGATTTTGCCGGCGGCATGGTGCAGGGCATCTCTGCGGCGGACTGCGTAATGATTACCGTATCCGGAAAATCCGGCGTTCGGGTGGGCACGAAAAAGGCATACCGTGCAGCAGAGGGCAAGCCGCGAATGTTTGTGGTCACAAAGCTGGACGATGAAAACGCCAACTTTTATAATGTACTGACAGAACTGAAATCCGCTTTCGGACCGTCGGTTTGTCCGGTAGTAGTACCGGTCATCGCAGACCGGAAGGTGGATTCCTACATCAACCTGATCGAAATGAAAGCCTATCGCTATGACAAGGACGGCAAGGCTCAGGAGATCCCCATGCCGACTTCCGAGGTTTCCGAAAAATTGAGTTATCGGGTAGACGGCTTGATTCAGGCGTTTTCAGAGGCAATTGCGGAAACTGACGAGGAACTGTTTGAAAAGTTCTTCTCCGGCGAGGAATTTACCCAGAAAGAACGGGTGGACGGTATCCATAAGGGCATGCGTGACGGCACGATCACACCGGTTGCCTGCGTTTCGGCTCAGATGCTGGAGGGCGTAGACCTGCTGTGCAAGGAAATGGAACTGTTGGTGCCGGAAGCTTCTGACGAGATCGCGGCACTGAACCAGAACGGTGAAGAAGTCGTATTGCATCAGTCACCGGAAGAACCGGTCTGCGTGCAGGTATACCAGACACTGGCAGACCCCTATGTGGGCAAACTGTCTATGATGCGGGTGATTTCCGGCACGCTGAAAGCCGGTGCCGAACTGGTGAACAGCAAAACCGGAGCCACAGAAAAACTGAACAAACTGTTCTTCCTCTGCGGCAAGAAGCAGACGGAAACGGCTGTTGCAGAAGCAGGGGATCTGGTGGCAGCGACAAAGCTTTCCGCCAATACCGGTGATACACTGTGTGACAGTTCCCGCGTAGTCAGCCTGCCCCGCAGCAGCTTCCCGACACCGTGCTACAGTATGGCAGTGCGTCCGGCGGCACGGGGCGATGAGGCAAAGGTGGCTGCGGCGATCCAGAAGATTCTGGAGGAAGACCAGACCTTGTCCTATCAGCAGAATCCGGCAACCAATGAGATGATCCTCTCCGGACTGGGCGAGCAGCACCTGAGTGCGGTGATTTCCAAGCTGAAAGCTGATTTTGGGGTAGATGTGGTACTTTCCGTGCCGAAGATCGCCTATCGGGAAACCATTCGGAAAAAGGTTAAGGTTCAGGGTAAGTACAAGAAGCAGTCCGGCGGCCACGGACAGTACGGCGATGTCTGGATCGAGTTCGAACCGTATCCGTCGGAAGAACTGGTCTTTGAAGAAAAGGTATTCGGCGGTGCTGTGCCGCGGAATTTCTTCCCCGCAGTGGAAAAGGGCTTGCAGGAATCCTACACCAAGGGTGTTCTGGCAGGCTTTCCGGTGGTCGGCGTAAAGGCAATTCTGGTGGACGGTTCCTATCACCCTGTGGATTCTTCGGAGATGTCGTTCAAGACGGCGGCTTCTCTTGCATATAAAGAGGGCATGAAGCAGGCAGAACCGACGCTGCTGGAACCGGTGGGACTGATGAGCGTAACTGTTCCGGACGAATGCACCGGTGATATTATGGGCGACCTGAACAAGCGTCGCGGCAGAGTGCTGGGCATGAATTCTGTGGAAGATCAGGGTATGACTTTCATTTCGGCAGAAGTGCCGCTTCGGGAAATGGCAGACTATGCATTGCAGCTGCGGCAGATGACACAGGGTGAGGGAACCTTCTCCATGGCATTTGCCCGTTATGAACAGTTGCCGGCAAATCTGGTGGCAGAGGTCATTGCTTCCGCATCAGAGTAATGCTTTTTTAAACAATCGCAATTTGTAAAAGTAACCAGCTGCTTCTTTTGTGAACAGCTGGTTATTTTTGTATCTTTTTGAAACCGCAACTGTTTCCGTACTGTTTTTGACGATTCAAATGCTATTTTTGACAATTTCTAAAAAGTGAAGAAAAAGTGTGCTATAATGATACACAAGGATTACAGAAAATGCAGGAGAATGATATTCTTCGGTTCTGTGATCCGCTTCTGAAATACCGAAGGGTGCGAAAAAACGGGAAAGGGGGAATGCTTTCTGCCGGAATGAAAGTCGCTTCTGAATCCGGCAGGAGCAGTAGGAGAAGTATCCAAAGGTATTTCAAACCACTTATACTATGGCGTATCACACGCCGCGGAATGTGTCGAAGATGACACCAACAGAAAGGAAAGGTTTCAAAATGAAAGCAAAAATGATGAGTGTTTACGGTGTATTTGCAGCAGCCTTTGCCGCAGCAGCAATGATGATGACCACGCTGGTGGCAAACTCCACCTGCATCTACTTCTCCTATCAGGACGAGCTGCCGGAGCGTGCAAGAAAGCTGCGGAAGTTCTGATGTTTGCGAAGCTGTCAGATACCATTGCACGTTCTTTTGTGGCACGCGGAACCATTTCAGAAGAACGTTTCTCCATATGCCGCTATGGGATCAAGCAACTGTTTTCCGTCTGTCTGAACCTGCTCACAACGCTTTGTATCGGCATGGTTTTCGGTCTGGTGTGGGAAAGTGTCTTGTTTACAGCGGCGTATATCCCGCTTCGCAGCTTTGCCGGCGGATTCCACGCGAAAACGCCGGTACGGTGCTACTGGTATTCGGCGGCAATGATCGCGATCGTGCTGGCACTGCTGCGGTTTGTGCCGCTTCCCTTGTGGACGGCGGTTCCGGTATATATGATTTCCAGCATACTGTTGTGGCTGCTTGCACCGGTAGAAACTTCGCATAAGCCTCTGGACGAGCTGGAACAGCGGGTGTACCGTCATCGTGCCCGTCTGATCTGGTGCGTGGAAAGTCTGGTCATGATCGGGTTATTTTTCCTGCAATTGGAGCAGGCAGGAAATTGTATTTTGCTGTCTATGGCAGCGTTAAGCGTGATGCTGGCGGCGGGAAAATTCCAGCTGCATATGCACGTCAAGCATAGATAAAAAACAGAAAAACAAAAGAAAAACAAAAGAAAGAAACAAAACGAGTGAGAACCGATCCGTTTTCGCCGCGAAAAAATATCCGGAGAGAAAAATATATCGGACTGCGGCATGCACTGCGTTTGGAGACAACAAAACACGCAAATGCGGAAAATCGGAATACATGAAGTGCAGCCTTGTACAGTGCTGCCGGAAAAGCGTTCGGAAGCCAGAAGTCTTCCGGACGCTTTTCTGCACCTTTTTTGGAGAAGTGAATATACTGGGGACAGAGGACACGGAATGTGTGCCTGTGACAGATTACATGTATGTTTGAAAGGAGTTTCATATGAAAATTGTTGTTGTCAAGAGCCCGAAGCTGTTGTCCAGTCTGTTCCGCATGATCTTCAGGATCCAGAAAGAAACGCCGGCGGAAGAACAGTAATTTTGTCTTAGACCTGTGAGCAGAAGCATGCTGACAGGTCTATTTTTCTGTCCTGCTTCATATGGTAGTAGCACAATATCGCCGCAAGTTTAGGGCAACACCGCACAATCTTTGTGCGGCATTGCCTTAGGAAAAGGAGCAGGATCATGATGGAGGAAATGGAAAAGCATTCGGAACAACAGCCCCATGAACCGGAAACCCAGCCGGCAGAGGTGCCGCTGCTGGAAACCATACATCTGTCGGACACGCCGGCACCCCGAAAGCCTCAGCATGCCGATGACATCGCCCTGACCCAGTGTATTCTCTGTCTGCTGCTGGTGCTCTGTGTGTTTGGGCTGCACTGGCTGAAACCGGAGTGGCAGACCATGCTGCTGGAACAGTACGCTGCAAAACGGGATGCACCGCCGGTGCTCTGGCTGGATCAGCTGCTCCGTGCCGTGCAGCAGTGGATCACCAAGTGATTTGCTGGCACTGGCGTGGGACGGTGTTCACCGTGGACTTCAGCTTCTTTGCCGTGGCGGCACTGGTGGCAGTCCGCGGCGGAGCCTTGTATTTTCTGCTGCTGTTTCTGGCGTGTCTGCTGCATGAACTGGGACATCTGGCAATGCTGCTGTTGTTTCACCGCCACGTGCAGACAGTTTCACTGTGCGGTGCCGGAGCGTTGTTTGTGCCGTCTGCTGTATGCGGGGCATACTGGCAGGACATACTGGTTTCTCTTGCAGGTCCGGCAGTGAATCTGCTGCTGGGGACAGCGTTTTTGTGGGGAGATCGCGGTTCGGTTTCCGGTATGCTGCATCTGGGACTGGGCTTGTTCAACCTGCTGCCCTATGCCAGACTGGACGGCGGGGCAGTTTGCCGCAGTGTGCTTTCTGTCTGTGGCTGTCTGCCGGAACAGACCGAGCGGATCCAGAATGGCATAGCAGTTCTGCTGACCGTACTGCTGGGGACAGTTTGTTGGCAGTTCCGGCTGCAAAATCTGCCTTTCTGTCTGATGTGTGTTTATTTGCTGTGGATACAGCTGTGGGAATCGTATGCTTAGGGCAACATTGCATTGGTTTTGTGTGGTGTTGCCTTAGAAACGTTTGCACCAATCCCAACCAAACGCAGTGAAATCGTCAAAAAATACAAAACTTTGGGGAAGTAATTATCAATAATCATGAAAATACAGATTTTACTTGCATTTTTTATGGTAATCTGTTACAATAAATGTGAGAATTATGATAGATACAGTATACGTTCTCATAGGAAGATATACTGTTGGAACGAAAGGTGAGATTTGCAATGAATATCAGTATGATCGCACAGCTGGCGGAAGTATCTACGGCAACGGTGTCCCGCTATCTGAATAATGGATATGTCAGCGAACAGAAGCGGAAGCGGATTCAGGCGGTGATCGAACAGACCGGTTATACGCCCAGTTCTTCTGCCCAGACGCTCCGCACCGGCAGAAACAATCTGATCGGTGTGATTGTTCCGAAAATCAGCTCAGAATCCGTCAGCCGAATGGTGGACGGCATCACAGAGGTTGTCAACAACGCCGGTTATCAGGTGCTGCTGGCGAACACCGGAAACAACACGGAACGGGAAATGGAATACCTGAAAACGTTCCGGCTGAACAACGTAGACGGCGTGATCTTTATCGGAACGCTGATGACGAAAAAGCACCTCGCTCTGATGAAATCCTATAAGAAGCCGATCGTTTTAATGGGACAGCAGGAATCCGATGTTTCCTGCGTATATTTTGACGACTACGGTGCCGCAAAGCTGGCGACCGACTGCCTGGTTCGCTGCGGCTGCCAGAACATTGTGCACCTCGGTGTGACCTTAAAGGACAAGGCTGCCGGACGTGCCAGAAGGGGCGGTTATCTGGATACGCTGGAAGAAAACCATATTGCTTTTCGGGAGGAACTGATCGCAGAGTGTGCTGGTTTCACCACACAGGACGGCAGCGACGCCATGGCGGCATTTCTGGAAAAACAGATTCCTTTTGACGGCGTTTTCTGTGCTACAGATACCATTGCATTCGGAGCAATCGACGTGCTGCGGCGTGCAGGAATCCAGATTCCGGAACAGGTGAAGCTGACAGCAGTCGGCAACAACCGCATGTCGGCGATCTATTCGCCCCACCTGACTTCTGTCAGTCTGTCCCACCGGACAGGCGGTCTGGAAGCCGGTGCCATTCTCATGGATATGATCCAGAACGACAATGATGCTGTTCGTACCGCACAGATGCAGTGCCGGCTGTACGAACGGGAAAGCACTGGTGCGGCGGAATAAATAGGGAAACGTGCGGTGCTGTGTTCGAAGCAGGATTTTGCCGGACTCTCCACCAGTTTTCTTGTGGCAATACCGCACAAAGAGCGTCTGGCGACTTTGCACGCCATCTGCTTGCAAAT
>ERZ773202.787-NODE-787-length-25706-cov-8.875677_pt1 | contig 25706 bp, 18 predicted proteins | sample MGYA00580998_ERZ773202 | MGnify/ENA primary metagenome ERZ773202 (study PRJEB29015, sample SAMEA2737803) | human gut metagenome | biome: human gut; feature: human-associated habitat; material: faeces | place: China | collected 2012 ...
TCAGGTACTTCGGTGTTTTGGATGTATCCACCTTGGATTCATCACCGCCGGCCGCAAGGGCGTCGTGGAGGTCGTCGATGCCGTCGTCCTCAAGATCGTCAACGATCTCGACAGCGAGAGCCTCGCAAGGGAACTGGCCCCTGCCGTGCGCGAGGGTCTTCAGGGCCTCGCGCTCGAGAACATCCTGATCGAGCTCGTGCGCATGCTCGGCGAGGAACGCCATGCCAAGCGCATCCTGCACAGCGTCCTGAGCATCAGTGAGCAGGTCCTGCAGTCGCCTGCCATGCAGCAAGTCCTGCTCGACAACATCAAGGTCCTGCGCAAGGAGTATGAGGGTGAGTCCGCCGGCCGTGCGTTCGTCCTGTCGGCGCTCGGCCTCGATGACAAGGAGATCCTCGCCATCTTCAACGAGAAGGCGAAGCAGGGCATCAAGGACCTCCTGAGCGAGCAGACCGAAGGCTATGCGCGCCTCAAGGCAGGCTTTGAGGGCATGGTCCTCTCCTTCAGCAACGATGCGTCGCTGCGCGGCGTGCTCGGGGAGTGGAAGGAGCGATGGCTCGAGCAGATGGACATCGAGGGCCTGATCGCCTCGTGGATCGAGAATGCGCTCAAGGGAGAGGAGCCCTTCTGGTTGCCAAATCTCAACGCTTTCGTCGAGCAGCGCATCGATGGTTTCGTACACTCGGAGAACTGGCAGCACCGCTTCGACAAGATGCTCAAGGACCTCATCGAGAGCGAGCTCACGAAACACCACGAGCTCATCCCGGGACTCATCCGCGAGCGCCTCGACGAGTTCAGCGATGACGCACTCGTCACCTTCGTGGAGGACAAGGTGCAGGACGACCTGCAGATGATCCGCATCAACGGCTCGATCGTCGGCTCTCTCGTCGGCATGGGCCTCTACGTCCTCGTCTGGGCAGCAGAAAGGATGTGGGGATTATGAGAGCCATGACGAAATCCTGGAACAAGGCGGACCGCGTGCTCTTCCTCGCGTTCCTCGTGTTCCTGCTCGCCTTATTCGTGCACTTGCAGCTGCCACATTCGGTCTTCGCCTCGGGATTCCTCTTCTGCGCGGAAGCGGCGCTCGTCGGCGGCATTGCCGACTGGTTCGCCGTCACGGCACTCTTCCGCAAGCCGCTCGGCTTCCCGTATCATACGGCCATCCTGCCGCGGCGGCGCCAGTCCTTCATCAAGGCCTCGGTGACGATGGTCCAGAAGGAGTTCTTCTCGCGGCGCAAGGTGTTCCGCCACTTGGAGCGCCTGCACCTCATGCCGATGCTCATGAAGTGGCTCGGCGAGCCCGACACGCGGGCCAAGGTCTCGCACCATCTCTACCACTACGCGCGCGGTTTCCTTCTGAAGAAGGACAGCGAGAAGCGGGAGGCGGAGTTTGCGCGGCGCATCCGCACTTACCTGAGCACGATGGAGCCGGAGGATCTCTTCGCAAATATCGGCCACTGGCTGCAGCAGAGCGGGCGCGACAAGGACTTCCTCGAGCGCGTCTCGGCTTATTTGCACGTGCGGGCTGAGCGGCCGGAGACGGCCAAGGCCATCGAGTCGATGCTCGAGCAGTACGAGAAGGAGAAGGCCAAGAGCACGCTGGCGCTCTTCCTGACGGGGCTGGCTGAGGCCATGGACCTCGTCAACCTCGAAGATGCGGCCAACATCATGCAGAAGCAGCTCGTGGCGATGCTCAAGGAGCTCGGCACGCGCGACTCGCAGCTGCAGCAGGATATGCTGGAGCTCTTCTACGAGAAGACGGCCGTGCTCAACGCCGAGCCGGAGTTCCATCAGCTCGTGCACGAGCTGCGCGACAGCCTCGTGGCCGACCTGCCAATCGAGGAGGTCGTGCGGCGGGCGGCAACACACATGCGCGACCATCTTGAGGCCGACGCCGCGCGTCAGGTCGATGCCGTCGAAGAGCATCTGCCGCTGCTGCGCAGCCGGCTGGCCGACATCATTGAAGAAGAGTACGACCGCGGCCTGCACCTCCTGCAGGAAGATGACGAGCTGCGCCACACGGTGGGCCGCTTCCTCTACGACCTCATCGCGCGCTCGGCGCTCCATGCGCAGACGCTCGTCGGCGTCGTCGTCGAGAGCGTGCTCGCCCGCCTGACGGACGAGCAGCTCAATCACCTCGTCTACGACAAGGTAGAGCCCGACCTCTTGTGGATCCGCATGAACGGTTCCATCGTCGGCTCGGGCATCGGGCTGGTCATCTTCATCCTGCTCCAGCTCGTGTCATGATACTCGATAAAATAAAAAGACGCCCTTGGTGGCGTCTTTTTTGTTGTGCGCATTAGGCGTGGGAAGTCATCCGCGATGTTCGTGCAGGAAGTACTGGAAGGCAGAGGGAACGCTGTAGGCGTCGGCGAGTTCTTCGGGCGAGGCCCAGACGAATCCGTCGTCGCCCTCCGCGACCATTGCAACAGGCGCCGCGAGCTCGACGGCCCAGCCCTGCATCTGCCATTCGACATGGGAGAAGATATGGCGTGCATCGGGCAGGCGCGCGATGGTGAGGGGGCGAAGTCCGCAGGCCGCGAGCCATGCTTCGACTTCTTCCTGTGTGAGATGGCCCGGCAGGTTCGGCAACTCCCAGAGGCCGGCGAGCAGCCCCTGGTCCGGGCGCTTCGTCAATGCCAGTGCCCTGCCCTGGTGCAAGAGGAGCACGGTCTTCTGCTCGACGCGGCGCTTTGCCTTCTTGCTCTTGACCGGCAGCTGTTGCTCTGAGCCCGCATCGTGTGCGAGGCAGAGGCGGGCGAGCGGACAGGTGGCGCAGTGCGGCGCCCCGTGCGGCAGGCAGACGGTCGCGCCGAGGTCCATGAAGGCCTGATTCAGAGCACCTGCCGCCTGACCGCTTGGGTAATATGGCGCGAGCGCTTCCTCGACGGCACGGCGGACGGCGGGCTGGGCGATGTCCTCGCCGCACTGCAGCACGCGCATGGTGACGCGCAGGATGTTGCCGTCGACAGCGGGCAGGGGCAGGCCGAAGGCAATCGAGCCGATGGCGCTGGCCGTGTAGCGGCCGATTCCTGGCAGATCGAGCAGCGCCGCAAAATCCGCGGGCAGCTGGCCGCCGTACTCTGCGCAGATCACGCCGGCGGCCTTTTTGAGGTTGCGCGCCCGGCTGTAGTAGCCGAGTCCCTGCCAGAGCTTCATGAGGAGTTCGTCGTCGCAGCGCGCGAGGCTCTCGATGTCGGGCAGCTCCTCGAGGAAGCGCGTGTAGTAGGGAATGACGGCTGAGGCGCGCGTCTGCTGCAGCATGATCTCCGAGAGCCAGGTGTGATACGGTGTGACCTCCTCGCGCCAGGGCAGGCAGCGCAGCGTCGACTGCCCCTCGTACCAGGTAAGAAGCGGCCCCACAATCGAGGAGAGGACCTCGGCATGCGGCAGTCTTATTGGCAGTGCTTTCTTTTTGGTATTCATGATAGGAAGAATCCTTTCTATGCGAATGGAATGCGGGAATATTGGTTGTGTTTTATTGTAGCATGAATCTCTGATCGCGGCCAAGAAAGGCACTATGCATTACATACATGGACATTATGACTGCCATGTCTGACGCATCATCGCATCGGTTCGGGAAACTCTCTCCAAAATGGACAGAAATGCATGTGGAACAATAGAGACCCCTTCGAATGTCTATCATAACGGGATGATGATATAAAAAAATCTCGGAAAATCGAAAAAAAGTTACAGGAACGTGTTGACAAATCATGTGTGCAGAGTAATAATGTATACATGTTTACAGCATTACAGATTGAATCTGCTGAGACGCCGTGATATAATATTCGTGGTATCAGCAATTCGAAGAGGAGATGGGTCCATGAAACACGTCTTGTCGGTCTTTGTCGAGAACCAGACTGGTGTTCTCGTGCGTGTTGTAAGCATGTTTTCCAGACGCGAGTTCAACATCGACAGCTTGTCGGTGGGCGTCACGGAGACACCGGATTTCTCGCGCATCACGGTCGTCGTGCATGGCGATGAGAACCTCATCGAGCAGATGATCAAGCAGCTCGAGAAGATGCCGGTAGTCCGTGCGGTGCAGCGCCTGGATGAGAAGAATGCTGTTTGCCGCGGGATGACACTCATAAAGGTCAAGGCGGATGACAACAACCGGCTCGATGTCTTGAAGATGGCAGAGCTCTTCCGGGCTCATGTGGTGGATGTCGAATCCAACACGCTGGTCTTTGAGATCACGGGCAGTGACGACAAGGTCACGGCTTTCCTGAGACTCGTGAAGCCTTACGGGATTGCGGAAGTCATACGCACCGGCCTTATCGCGTTGGAACGCGGAGAGCATACAATCTATGAACATTGTGAGGAGAGAGAGTATTATGGCAAAAACTTACTATGATCAGGATGCAAATTGGGAACTCATGAATGGCAAGACGATCGCGATCATCGGCTACGGCAGCCAGGGTCACGCTCATGCCCTGAACCTCAAGGACAGCGGTGCAAACGTCATCGTCGGCCTCTATGAGGGTTCCAAGTCCAAGAAGGTCGCTGAAGAGCACGGCCTGAAGGTTTACACGGTCGCTGAGGCAGTCAAGCAGGCTGACATCACGACGGTCCTGATCCCGGATGAGAAGCAGGCTGATGTCTACAAGACGGAAATCGCACCGAACCTCAAGCCGGGCAGCGCTCTCGTCTTCGCACATGGCTTCAACATCCATTACCAGCAGATCGTTCCTCCGGCTGATGTCGATGTATTCATGGTCGCTCCGAAAGGCCCGGGCCATCTCGTTCGCCGCACGTATACGGAAGGTTCCGGCGTTCCGGTTGTCTTCGCTGTACACCAGGATGCATCGGGCAAGTGCTTCGACCTCGCCCTCGCTTATGCAAAAGGCCTCGGCGCTCTGCGTGCCGGCGCACTGCAGACGACGTTCCGCGATGAGACGGAAGAAGACCTCTTCGGTGAGCAGGCAGTCCTCATGGGCGGCGTTTGCCAGCTGATGCAGACGGGCTTCGAAGTCCTCGTTGAGGCAGGTTATCCGCCAGAGATGGCATACTTCGAGTGCTTCCATGAGATGAAACTCATCGTTGACCTCTGCTACGAGGGCGGCTTCACGAAGATGCGCCAGTCCTGCTCCGATACGGCTGAGTATGGCGACTACATGGTAGGCCCGCGCATCATCACGGAAGACACGAAGAAGGAAATGAAGAAAGTCCTCAAAGAAATCCAGGACGGCACGTTTGCTCGCAACTGGCTGCTTGAGAACAAGGCTGCTGGCCGCGTCAACTTCCTCATGGAGCGCCGCCTCCATGCTGAGCATCCGATCGAGAAGGTCGGTAAGGAACTGCGCGCTATGATGCCGTGGCTCAAAGATGGTGCAGATCTCTCCAAAGACTGATTCACCTTCTAACTGAACAGGAAATCAACGCTTCCCCGGCGAACTATACGTCGGGGAAGTTTTTTCCAATAACCGGACAATACTCGATAGATATTCATATATTAGGAGGGCATACTATGGGTATGACTATGAGCGAGAAGATTCTCGCGAAACACGCTGGCCTCGATTCCGTGAAGGCCGGTCAGCTCGTGACCTGTGAGCTCGATATGGTACTTGCGAACGACATCACGGCACCGCCGTCCATCGCGAAATTCGAGGAGATCGGCCGCCCGGTCTTCGATAACACGAAGATCGCACTCGTGCCGGATCACTTCCAGCCGGCCAAGGACATCAAGTCGGCAGAGCTCGCGAAGATCGTACGCGATTTCGCGCGCAAGTACGAAATCGTCAACTACTTCGAGCAGGGCCGCGTGGGCATCGAGCACGTCATCCTGCCGGAGAAGGGCATCGTCGCACCGGGCATGCTGACGATCGGCGCGGATTCACATACGTGCACGTACGGCGCCGTCAACGGCTTCTCGACGGGCGTCGGTTCGACCGATCTCGGCGCAGCCATGGCGACGGGCAAGGCTTGGTTCAAGGTGCCGGAGGCCATCAAGGTCAACCTGACGGGCGAGAAGCCGGCCGACATCACCGGTAAGGATGTCATCCTGACGCTCATCGGCATGATCGGTGTCGACGGCGCGCTCTACAAGTCCCTCGAATTCGCTGGCCCAGGCGTCAAGGCACTGACGATGACGGACCGCCTGACCATCTCCAACATGGCCATCGAGGCGGGCGGCAAGGCCGGCATCTTCCCGTTCGACGAGATCACGAAGGCGTATGTCGATGCCCGCGTCACGAAGCCGTATGAACCGGTTGCCGCTGACGATGACGCCGAGTACTGCCGCGAAGTCGATATCAACCTCTCCGAGCTCAAGCCGGTCGTCGCTTTCCCGCACCTGCCGGGCAACACGAAGCGCGTCGAGGATATCAAGGAGCCAATTGAGATCGATCAGGTCATCATCGGTTCCTGCACGAACGGCCGCCTCGAGGACATGGAGATTGCGGCGTCCATCCTCAAGGGCCACAAGGTCGCCGACCGCGTGCGCTGCATCGTCATCCCGGGCAGCCCGGCTATCTACAAGGAGTCGATGAAGCGCGGCTACATCGACGCGTTCATCGATGCCGGCTGTGCTGTCTCGACGCCGACCTGCGGTCCGTGCCTCGGCGGCTACATGGGCATCATGGCTGCCGGCGAGCGCTGCGTCTCGACGACGAACCGCAATTTCCGCGGCCGCATGGGCCATGTCGACAGTGAAGTCTACCTCGCCGGCCCGCAAGTCGCAGCCGCGAGTGCAATCTTAGGACGCATCGCAACACCGGAGGAGGTCAAATAATATGAAATTAGAAGGCAAAGTATGGCGCTACGGCGACAATGTTGATACGGATGTCATCATCCCGGCCCGCTACCTCAATACGTTCGACCCGAAAGAGCTCGCCAAGCACTGCATGGTCGACATCGATGAGAGCTTCGCACCGAATGTCAAAGAGGGCGATATCATGGTCGGCGGCCGCAACTTCGGCTGCGGCTCCTCGCGCGAGCATGCGCCGGTCGCCATCAAGGCGTCGGGCATCCCCGTTGTCATCGCTGCGAGCTTCGCGCGCATTTTCTACCGCAACGGCATCAACATCGGCCTGCCGCTTTTAGAGATCGGCTCGGATGTCGAGAAGATCAAGGCGGGCGACAAGCTGCGCGTCGACACGGCGACGGGCACGATCGAAGACCTGACGACGGGCGATGTCTTCCACGCCCATCCGCTGCCGGGCTTCGTGCAGGATATCGCCAAGGCCGGCGGCCTCATCAACTACATCAAGGGCCAGAAGGACTGAGCCCTTGTTGGCGCGATGGATCGATTGTCAGAGTAGAGAGGGATAAGCATATGTCATATAAGATCACAGTGATACCGGGCGATGGTATCGGCAAGGAAATCACGGATTCGGCGGTAGAAGTCCTCAAGAAGGTCGATGAGAAGTTCGGCCTCGGGCTCTCCTACACCTACAAAGACGCCGGCGGCACGGCCTACGACAAGTTCGGCACGCCGCTGCCAGATGACACGATCGAGGCCTGCAAGGCGTCCGACGGCGTCCTCTTCGGCGCCGTCGGCGGCGACAAGTGGGACAACGTCGACCCGGCGCTGCGCCCCGAGAAGGCCATCCTCGGCCTGCGCAAGAACCTCGGACTCTACGCCAACCTGCGCCCTGTCAAAGTAGCCGATGCGCTCGTCGAGTACTCCCCGCTGAAGCCGGAGCTCGTCAAGGGCGTCGACCTCGTCATCGTGCGCGAGCTCATCGGCGGCATCTACTTCGGCGATAAGTGCGAGTCGGAGCAGCACAACGGCGCCGAGCGCGCCTGGGACCTCGAGAACTACTCCGTTCCTGAGGTCGACCGCATCGCGAAGCTCGCCTTCGAGACGGCCAAGCTGCGCCGCGGCAAGGTCACGTCGGTCGACAAGGCCAACGTCCTCGCGACGTCGCGCCTCTGGCGCCGCACGGTGGCCAAGGTCGCAGAGTCGTACCCGGACGTCGAGCTCAACAACCTCTACGTCGACAACTGCGCGATGCAGCTGGCCATCCGTCCGACGCAGTTCGATGTCATCGTCACGGGCAACCTCTTCGGCGACATCCTCTCCGACGAGGCGGCCGTCGTTGGCGGCTCCATCGGCATGATGCCGTCGGCCTCCATCGGCACGAGCACGAGCCTCTACGAGCCAATCCACGGCAGTGCGCCGGACATCGCCGGCAAGGGAATCGCCAACCCGATGGGCACGATTCTCTCGGCAGCCATGCTGCTGCGCTATTCGCTGCATGAAGAAGCGGCGGCCCAGGCCATCGAGGCGGCAGTCGACAAGGCGCTGGCCGACGGTTACCGCACGCCGGACCTCTGGAAGGAAGGCTTCCAGAAGGCCAATACGGAAGATATCACGAAGGTCATCTGCGAGCGCATCTGATACCGCAGAGCGCCAGCAGAGACGGCAGAAAGGGGAAGCCAGATGAAGGGAGCGAAGGCAGTCGCTCTCTGTCTCAAGGAACAGGGAGTCGACACGGTTTTTGGTTATCCGGGCGGCATGATCCTGCCGCTTTACGATGCATTTTATGAGAACCCGGACATCCGGGAAATCCTCGTGACACACGAACAGAATGCCGCGCACGCAGCCGACGGCTACGCGCGCGCTTCGGGCAAGGTCGGCGTCTGCATCGCGACGTCGGGCCCCGGCGCGACAAATCTCGTTACGGGCCTCGCGACGGCCTTCATGGACTCCGTGCCGGTCGTCGCCATCACGGGACAGGTCGACACTTCGCTCCTGGGGCGCGATGCGTTCCAGGAGACGGACATCCTCGATGTCACGATGCCAATCACGAAGCACAACTTCAAGGTCAAGCATGCCGACCAGCTCGTGCCGACCGTGCGCAAGGCCTTTGCGCTGGCGCGCCATGGCCGTCCCGGTCCCGTGCTCATCGATGTGCCGCGCGACCTCTTTTTCGCGGATGTCGACTACAAGCCGCAGGTCGTGCAGCCCGAGCATCACGGGAAACCGGATGCTGACTTCCTGATCTGCGCGGCAGAGGCGGCCGACGAGATTGTCCAGGCCAAGCGGCCCGTGGCGATTGTCGGCGGCGGCGTCATCTCAGCCGGTGCGACGAAAGAGGTCATCGCCTTCATCGAGAAGTACCACCTGCCTGTCGTCCACACGCTCATGGGGCTCGGCGCGATACCGCGCTCCCATCCGCAGTCGCTCGGCTTTGCCGGCATGCACGGCGAGAAGGCCGCGAATCACGCGATTGCCGCGGCCGACCTCGTCATCGCCATCGGCAGCCGCTTCGGCGACCGCCAGACGGGCAACCTCGACAAGTACACGGAGAACACGAAGTTCATCCACATCGACATCGACCCCGCTGAGATCGACAAGAACGTGGGCAACTCGCTCGGCCTCGCCGGCGATATGAAGACCATCCTCTCTCTGCTCATGAAGCACGAGCCGAATTCCGCCCTGACGGACTGGTGGCAGCAGATTGACAAGTGGGAGGAGTCGTACGCCTACGACTATCACCAGAACCGCCTGACCGTCCCCTGGGCGATGCATCAGGTCATGCAGCGCACGAAGGGCAAGCCGTACGCCTTTGTGACGGATGTCGGGCAGCATCAGATGTGGGCTGCGCTCCACCTGCGCATCGAAGAGCCGCGCACGTGGCTGACCTCCGGCGGCCTCGGCACGATGGGATTCGGCCTGCCGGCCGCGATGGGCGCTCAGCTCTACTACGGCAAAGGCAGGCGTGTCATCCACGTAGCCGGTGACGGCGGCATCAAGATGACGGGCAATGAGTTCTACACAATCGCTCGCCTGAATCTGCCCGTCGTCTCCCTGATCGTCAACAACAGGAGTCTCGGCATGATCCGCCAGCTCCAGAAGGTCATGTACAAAGAGCGCTACATTGCCTGCGAGCTCGACTACCCGATGGATTACGTCAAGTACGCCGAGTGTTTCGGCATCCAGGCGGAGTCCGTCTTCACACAGGATGAATTTGCCGAAGCCCTCAAGAAAGCCCTCGAAGACCGCGACCATCCGCGCGTCATCGTCCTCAACGTCTGGCGCAGCTTCGTCGAACCCATGATCAAGGGCGGCGCTCGCATCGACGAGTTCGTCGAATTCAAGTAATAAAATAATACATAATAATAATATATAAAAAGAAGCGCTATTCTTTATGCGAGGGATAGAGCTTCTTTTTTGTTTAAATATGTGAATGAGCATCATCTTTAGATAAATTAATGATGGCATCGATGATGGCTTTTGACTTTTCATCTAGATGAGGATATTCGTTGATGAGTTGTAACAAACGTTTGTTCGCGATGTTTTCAGCAACCTTGGTTGTATTTATATAATCCGTTTCGAAGGAAGCCTGTTCCTCTCGATACGAATTGCTATCATCTTTTACATGAGGTATCAGGGAAAGAATAGATATTTTTAATGCATCTGCTAAAGCGATTAAATCTTCAATTGTAATGCCTGTGGTATAACCTCTCTCCCAATTCGAAATTACCTGCGAAAACTTATGCACCAGCTGACCGAGTTTGGTTTGGGTGAGTTTTAGTTCTTTTCTCCTTTTCCTGATGTTGTCGACGATAGACATGAGCCTGCACACCTCCATGCTTTTCATTATACAGAATCTAACGTTAGATGTTACAAACCTGACGATATATGAGAATATAATTGCCGTTCTATTGCAAAATGACGTAACTCGTTATATAATGAAAGTGTATATCTTGAGTTAAGCTTAAAATATGTGGCTTTTTGCCCTTTTTTACAGGTAATTAACGAATTTTGTTGTGTATAGAATAAAAGGTAACATATAAAAATGTGGTGCAAACACTGTGAGATAGAGACAAACGAAAAAGAATGCCCGATTTGCGGGCAAAAAACAGAAACGGATGTTCCTACAGAAATTTATTGGTGCGAGCATTGCCAGGTACCGATTATCCGCCGAGTCAATCAGTCCGGTCAGTCAGAATGCCCGATTTGCGGACAAAAGACGAAGTATATGGCATCTGACCTGCGCCCAGTTTTTCCAGAAGAGCGACTGCTGTTGGAATTGCTCTTGAAATTTGAGCCCTTGAGCTTAGCTGAAAAATCTATCTGGGCGAATAAGAACCGCTATTACATTGACGGTCATTCCAAGGTAATTACAGCCAAGAACTATGAAGCAGCCGATATTGAGCAGGTAAGGAAAATTCTGCAGGAACATGCTCAGGAAAAATATTCTGGAGCCTTTAAGCGTCATATCCAAGACTTTTTGACAGTCAATCGTCATCATCTGCAGTCTATCATCGACGAGGCTCATCAGTTTATCAGAGAGGAAGCTTCTAAATATTCTGCAGAGAATATAGTATTGTCATTTTCAGGGGGCAAAGATTCGACAGTTACGGCAGACATTGTCACAAAGGCACTGAGTAATCCGAGTCTTGTTCATATTTTTGGCAATACAACATTGGAATTCCCGACAACATTGACATACGCAGAGCGGTTCCGTAAGAATCATCCACAGGCCATTTTTCAGATTGCCCAGAATCGGGAACAAAATTTCATGAATATGTGCAAAGTAATTGGCCCGCCTGCCAGGATGATGCGCTGGTGCTGTTCTATGTTCAAAACAGGACCGATTACACGGGTCATTAGTAATCTGTATCGAAATCAGCAGATTTTGACTTTTTATGGTATCCGTCGTTATGAGTCTGTCAGCCGCAGTAAATACAATCGCGTTGAGAAGAATACAGAGTCGGTAAAGATACAGCAGCAGACGGTTGCTGCCCCTATATTCAATTGGAAGGATATTGATGTCTGGCTTTATATCTTGGGTGAGAAAATTGACTTTAATGATGCTTATCGCTTGGGATATGACCGTGTTGGCTGTTGGTGCTGCCCTAACAATAATAAAAGAGCGCAGTTTCTTTCCAATATATATATGCCAGAGCGTTCGACGAAGTGGCGTAACTTTTTGATTGACTTTGCCCATGAGATCGGCAAGGAAGATGCCGAGGTTTATGTTGATACGGGCAAGTGGAAGGCACGACAGGGCGGAAATGGACTTCCTGCAGCTAAAACTGTCAAATTGCAGTATACGAACTGTACTTCAGAAGAACATTCAAAGATATATAAACTGTTCCGGCCATATGATGATGAACTGGTGAATATGTTTGTGCCGTTCGGAAAATTAGCACCGGAACTCGGCAGAAGATTACTGCATGAGACTGTAGTGTTGGATATCCATACCAATGTTCCTATTTTGTCCATTCAGCCGTTTAAGCGGGATAATTATGAACATGCAGTTAAGGTCAAGACAATGAATGTCAAGGACCATGATGCACTGCAGAGAATGGCAGGATATCAGATACGAAAGTTCAACGCATGCCGCCGCTGCCTGAAATGTGAATCCTTATGTCGGACAGGGGCTATTTCTATCATTGGAGATTCTTATTATATTGATCCACAGAAATGCGTACACTGTCAGAAGTGCATGAATGCAAAATACTTAGCGGGCGGCTGTATGATGGATAAATATTTAAGAACGAAGTAACGTATCGTTACTATAGCAAATAGATGAGTGAGGAGAATCAAGTATGAAATTCAGGGGCCATGAGACATTCTTTATCCGTAAAGGCTGGCTTACCAAAGGGATGAAATATGTAAAGCGTCATCCAGACGTATTTGTCAGCAAAGAAGAAAAGCCCATGGATGTCCTGGGAATTGGTTCTAATATGGTTAAATCTCTTCGCTATTGGATGCAGGCTGTTGGCATCACAAAAGAGCCGACACATGGTAAGAGAACTCAGCAGTTTACACCGTTAGGAAAACTTATCTATCGTTATGATCGCTATATAGAGGAACAGGGAACGCTTTCATTACTGCAATATGAGTTGGCTTCGAATCAGGAAGAAGCGACAGCGTGGTATTTTTTCTTTAATGAATTTCAGATGTTGGAATTCACGAAAGATGATTTCATCAGAGGCCTTAAAAATTATGTTTTAATGAAGGATGAAGAGACAAGTGTAGCGGATCGTTCATATCAAGATGATTTTAGCTGCATCATCAATACATACATTCCTAGAATCAAAGGCGGCCGACTGCAGTTTTCTCCTGAGAACAATATTGCCTGTCCCTTGGGAGAATTGGGCCTGATTGATTACGTCAGTCAAGATAGAACAATTTATCGTAAGACGATGGTCCAGCCGCAGATGTTATCTCCATATATTGCTTTAGCCATGATTCTTTTACAGCATGATGATAATACAGAGGTTTCCTTGGAATCACTGCTTCATGCGCCTAAAAGTATTGGCAGAGCATTTAACCTTGATATGACAACTTTGATGCAGCTGCTGAAACAATTAGAGCAGTTGGGGGAAGTCGAAGTCGTACGTACGGCAGGTCTGGATGTAGTGCACATCATGACAGAATATACGGCACAAGAGTGTATAGAACAGTATTATCAAGACGTCTTAAAGGAATGAAGAGGAAATTATGAGTGAAATGATACACATAGCATCGGGATTCCAGTATTCTGTGAATCTGCGTTATGACCTTAATCGTGAGGATAAAATAGAAAACTTCATTCCGACTTCGGCTGCATTGGATTTTATGGAAGACATCATGAAGTCTTCCAGAGAGAATTCTACAGAACGGGCGAGAGTCTTAGTCGGGGCTTATGGTAAAGGAAAATCTCATATGGTCCTGACGATGCTGGGATTGCTGCTGAAAAAAGATTTACAGAAGTTCAAGCATTTACAGCCTAAATTATCTGAGCATAAGACTTTAGCAAAGGAGATTGACCGCTATTACAGTAGTTCGGGGAAGATTCTGCCGGTCATCATCTCAGGCAGCAGTACAAGTATTCCTCAGTCGTTCCTGACGGCCTTGGAGCAGTCCTTAAGAGATAATAATCTTTTGGATATTATGCCAGACACAAATTACAAGGCAGCGGTACAATGCATTCAAAAGTGGCAGCAGGAATATCCGGATACGTATCAGGCATATACCAATATAATTGCTGATGAGCCAGAAGATTTTATAAAACGCTTGTCACAATATGATGTGCAGGCCTATGAAACTTTTGAACGTTTGTATCCACAGCTGACGGCAGGAAGTGTATTTAATCCATTCCTTGGTTTTGATATTGCAGAACTTTACAGCAGCGTAGTGCGTTCCTTGAAAGCTAAGGGGTATCAAGGAATTTATGTCGTCTATGATGAATTCAGCAAGTATCTGGAAGCGAACATTCAGGAAGCTTCTGTCAGTGATACAAAGATGCTGCAGGATTTCGCAGAGAAATGCAATCGCAGTGGTAAAGAACAGCTTCATATTTTGCTGATATCGCATAAGGAGATTGCGAATTATATCGACCGTTTGCCAAAACAGAAGACCGATGGCTGGCGCGGTGTATCGGAACGATTCAAACACATCCATATGCGTGCAGAATACGCCCAGACATATGAACTGATTGATAACGTCATTCAAAAAGAAGAATTATTGTGGAAATCGTTCAGTAAAAAATATCATGACCAATTTACGTTGCTGATGGGGCAATACTTAAACCATCCGATATTTGCCGATTTAGATCATAACGTAGCAGCGCGTGTTATCTTGGAATCTTATCCATTGCATCCGGTATCTGTCTTTATTCTGCCGCGCTTGTCAGAGCGTATTGCCCAGAACGAAAGAACGCTGTTTACCTTCTTATCGGCAGATGGTACTGCGACTTTGCGGGATTTTTTGCGTCGATATGGCCAGGATGATTTTCATCTTATTACGGCAGACCTTTTATTTGATTATTTCCGTCCTTTGATGGAAAAGGAAGCTTACGACGGAGAAATTCACCAGCGCTATCTGCTGGCAAAATCCATTCTGCAAAAAGTTTATGAGAATGAATTGCAGCAGAAAATTGTTAAAATCCTGGCGCTGTTTTACATGGTGGAACAGTTTGATGTGTTGCCACCGACAAGAGAAGAATTGACAAATATCCTGCGTTTTGCTTATTCGGCAGAAGCGATTGATTCTGCACTTGATGATTTAATCGAACGTCAATATGTTGTATATCTGAAACGCAGCAACGGATATCTTTGCCTGAAACAGAGCTCGGGTGTTGATGTACAGCAGAAAATAAAAGATTTCATCGCTTCACATCAGGATATGGATATGAAGACGCTGCTCAACGGCATGAATTTTAACCGCTATCTCTATCCAGCAAGGTATAACGATGAACGAGAAATTACCCGCTTTTTTGCAGTTGAATTTATTACGGCTGAAGAAGTCAGGGAAGACGTGAATTGGCAGGTAAAAAGCGAATCGATAGCAGCAGATGGTGTCATTTATGCAGTTTTGCCAAATGAAGAGGCCGAGATTCAACAAACAGCGGATGTATTGCAAAAATCTGGTGATGAGACAAAAAGATTTGTCTTTGTGGTACCAAAGCATTATCAGCCTATTCGTGATACCTTGTTCGGTTTCTATGCAGCAGGACAGCTAAGAGATGCAGCAGGAGAAGATTATGTTCTTCGCGATGAATATAATCTGATTTATGAAGATTATTATGTCATAGTGAGGTCTTTCCTGCAGAGCTATACTCGTCCGGAAATGAAACAGGCCTATTATTATCATATGGGACAGCGTCTGCATATTCGCAGACGTGCAGAGTTATCGACATTGTTATCTAAAATCTGTGACTTTACTTACCCGATGACGCCGGTTATTAATAATGAAGTCATCAATAAAAATGAAATCACGGTAATGGCAGCTAGGAGTCGTCATAAAGTTGTAACAGCCATACTGCGTCCGATAACAGAGCCAAATTTAGGTTTGATAGGCTCAGGGCAGGATATGTCTATTATGCGCAGCACTTTGATGCGTACAGGGATTTTGACGGCAGATAATGATAAATGGCAGTGGCATAAGCATACCGGAGATGCGGAAATGGATTATACGATGGCCACTATTAGTGCATTTCTGGAGCATGCAGGTGAAAACCAGCCAGAGTCTTTTGCTGATTTGTATCATCAGTTGATGTCACCGACTGGACGTATTGGTTTGCGCAGGGGCGTTATACCGATTTTATTAGCGGTGGCAATGCGTCCATACTTGCAGTCGCTGTTGATTTATGAAAAGGATGAGCAGTTGCCGATTCAGGCTGACACGCTGGAGCAGATTAATGCTCATCCAGAAAATTATCAATTGAGAAGACTTAATTGGTCACAGGAAAAAGAAACGTATATCGAAGATTTGGGGCAGCTCTTTAACGCATCACTGCAGGATCATGTTCAGGGCAGAGTCGATTACGATGCAACAGCACATGCTATTATGGCCTGGTATCTTGCTCTTCCGAAATATACTAAAGAATTACAGCAAAAGCCAACAGGTGAAAGACTAGAGAAAAAAATCAGGGCATTTCGCAAGGCTGTAAGCTCAGAGCGAAGCAGCAGCAAGCTGCTTTTTGTCAAAATGCCTGAAGCATGTCAGTTGACAATAAATGATGCAGGTGTTCTTATTGATGTAATAAAAAATATCAAGACCGAATTGGATAATGCGCTGGATGCGTTGGTAGATGAAATTTGTCAATTCATGATAAAAGTCTTCAGAAACGCACAGCCTGAACGAGCATCTCTTCATTCCATTTTGATGGACTGGTATGAGCAGCTGCCCTCTGCTATTGGAGAAGAAGTTTTTTCGGATGGTACAACTAGCTTCCTTAAAATTTGTCAGGGTGACCTCTTAGGTGATGTACAGCTCATTCGGCAGTTAGCCCGAGAGGTAACAGGGCTGCATCTGGAAGATTGGTCAGATAAGACATATTCAGAATTCTGCACGAAAGTAAAACGTTATAAACAGACGGCAGAAGAATTTCAGCCTGTAAATCAGGAAAATACAGAAACAGCAGAAGAAGTGGAAGATGGATATTACTTCTCTTATCCGGAAGCCGGACAAATGGTACGCAGACATTTCGTCAAGGTGCCATATTCTCCTAGAGCTAAGCTGCTGTTGAACAGCATCACGGCAGATATTGAAGCAATGGGACAGGCTATCAATCCTGAGGAAAAACGTCAAGTAGTGGCAGAAATCCTGCAAAAGCTCTTTTAAGGGAGAAAACTATGGAATATTTTGATAATGCAGCGACAACATATCCTAAACCAGAATGTGTTTACCATGAAATGGACAACTTTTACCGCAGTCATGGTGGCAGTGCCGGCAGGGGAACCCATGAAGGAGCAAAGTCCGCAGGAATGCTGATTGCTGAGACAAGAGACCGGCTTAAATTCCTTTTTCATGCGCCGAATCATGAGGTTATTTTTACCCCAACAGCTACATTGGCTTTGAATATGATTATTCAGGGAATGATTAAAGCTGGGGCTCGTAATATCTATATATCGCCATTTGAGCATAACGCAGTCACCCGAGTGCTCCATGCTTTGGCTAAAGAATACACGCTGTCTGTTCATCAACTCAAAGTCAGAGATGATCTTGCTTATGATATGGAACGCATCCGTTATCAGTTTGATGAACAGGCACCAGATTTTGTTATTGTATCGCATGCAAGCAATGTTATTGGTTTGATTGCACCAGCGTCGGATATTTTCTCTTTAGCAAAAAAATATCAAGCTTGTACATTATTGGATATGTCACAGACCGCAGGACTGGTAGATATCGATATACAACGTTCTGATTGTGATTTTACCGTTTTTGCTGGACATAAGACATTATACGGCCCTACAGGTATTTCAGGATTCCTTATGAAGCCGGAGATTTCGCTACCGCCAGTTCTATTCGGGGGAACTGGTGTGGCTTCGGCAGAACAAGATATGCCGCAGAATTTGCCAGCACGTTATGAGATGGGAACAATGAATATCTCAGGCGTCGCTGGACTGCATGCAGCGTTAGGCTGGCTGCTGGAGACAGGGATTGACAATATACGCAAACGGGAACATGCAAATCGTCAGCAGCTGTTGGAAATTCTTGAAGGATATGACTTTTTACAGTTGGTTGGGGTTAATCCGGAAAGAGAGTACGTTGGTGTGGTATCGGCACTTATTGATGGAATCAGCAGTGATAGTGCGGGACCACTTTTTGATGAACATGACATTGCCATCCGGACAGGCCTGCAATGTGCACCCTTGGCACATAAGTTTTTAGGGACATTCCCCGCAGGGACACTTCGCTTTAGTGTCAGTTATTTCACGACAGAAAGGAATTTTGAAGCATTGAAGTCCGTTTTGGATGAAATAGAAGAAGATATATAAGAGGTCAGATATGAGTTTACAGGATATTGTACTGAAAACAGAATATCGTTCCTTTCAGGATAATATCGCGCAGGATTTTTATATCCCCGCTTTGAAGCAGGCCGTCAGATATAAAAGGGCAGTGGGCTTTTTCTCTTCATCCATTTTGTCAATGATAACAGCAGGCTTGTATGAATTTTATCAGCACGAAGGCAAAATCGAATTGTTGGCATCGCCTAAACTTTCAAGAGAAGACATAGAAGCTATTGAACAGGGATATGCTGCAAGAGAAGCTGTTATCGAGCGATCTTTGAGGCGGGAATTATTGGATTATGAAGATTTCTGTACGCTGAATCGCTTGAACTTGCTGGCAAATCTTATTGCCGATGAACGTCTTGATATCAAGATTGTGGTGCCAAAAGGCAGAAAAGGTGTTGGCATGTATCATGAGAAAGTTGGTCTGCTTGAAGATTCTTTTGGCAATATTGTGGCCTTTTCGGGATCGATGAATGAGAGCGGTAATGCGTTGGAGCAGAATTATGAATCCTTTGATGTCTTTTGTTCATGGCAAGAAGCAGATGCTGCAAGAGTCATGCAGAAATCAGCTGACTTTACTCGCTTATGGTATAATCTTGATTCCCATGCATCGGTGCAAACATTTCCTGAAGTTACATCATATCTGGTAGATAAATATCGTATAGGCCCAGTAAAACCGATAAAAGAAATTTATCCTGTATATCATCCTCAGTCAGATGAACAAATCGCAGAAACGGTTGACGATAACGAGGCTAAAGTCGAGTCTCAAAAGTCAGGATTTCAAATCCCTAAGGGATTGAGGCTTTATTCCTATCAGCAGCAGGCAATTGATTCATGGCGGCAGCATGGCTATCGTGGCATCTTTGATATGGCGACAGGAACAGGTAAGACGCTGACTGGATTGGGAGCATTGGCGGTTTTATGTGAGCAGAAGCCGCGTCTGGCTGTTATTATCGTTTGTCCTTATCAGCATTTGGTTGGCCAGTGGGTTGAGGATATCGAAAAATTCAAGGTGCATCCAATTATCGGACATAGCGCATCACCACAGCATAATTATAAGGAAAGACTCAGATGGGCAGTATTCAGCTTTAACCTAGGAGCTCGAGATTTTTTCTGCTTTATTTGCACGAATGCGACATTTGCTGCTGATTGGGCACAATCAGAATTCGCCAAACTGAAGGAACCATCAGTTTTAGTGGTAGACGAAGCACATAATTTTGGTGCTGAAAAATTGATGCAGACGCTGCAGAAGAACTATACCTATCGATTAGCACTTTCCGCAACGATGGACCGACATAATGATCCGGAGGGAACAGAGTGCCTGTATCGATTCTTTGGCGATGTATGCATTCATTATGACCTTGGACGGGCAATTCAAGAAAAAAAGCTTGTGCCGTATGACTATTATCCTGTTGTCATTTACCTCACGGAAACAGAATTGAAAAAATATCAACAGCTGACCATCGAGATAGGTAAAGGTATCTATAAAAAGAAAGGAAAAATCATTGTTACACAAAAGGCTAAAACGCTGCTGCTAAAGAGGTCGCGTATAGTTGCTGGGGCAATGAACAAAGTCGAAAAGCTGCGCGAAATGATGCTAGAATTTAAAGATAAGCATGACATGTTGATTTATTGCGGCGCAGCACAAGTCGGCATAGAAGATGAAAATTTGGATATCCGGCAAATTGATTACATCTCGCGTATGTTGAATTTTGAGTTAGAAATGAGAACGGCACAGTTCACATCCAAAGAGTCTATGGACGAAAGAGCTCTGCGGATAGAAGAATTCAAGTCACATGACATACAAGCCTTAGTGGCCATTAAATGTCTTGATGAAGGCATCAATATCCCGAGTATTCGCACGGCGTTTATTCTAGCTAGTACGACAAACCCGAAAGAATATATCCAGCGACGGGGTCGTGTATTAAGGCGTTATCCAGGGAAAGAATCTGCAGTTATCTATGATTTTATTACCTTGCCACGTTCCTTGGACGAAGTTCGAAATTCAGATGCAGCATTAGGGTGGCATGAACAGGCCTTGGTAAAAAATGAGCTCAACAGAATGGTAGAATTCCGTAATCTTGCTAGGAATTTCTATGTATCGGATCATTTGATTGATGAAATCAGGGATACGTACAATATTCCGATAACAGAAACTGAATTTGTTGATGAAAGAGAAGAGTGGGGGTAATCATATGGATGGACAGCAGGATTTTAAAGTTGATCAGGATATTGTCAAACGCTTGATATTCAGGATTATCATGGATGAAAATAAAAACCTGAAATTTCCATACAACCAAAGAACACCTGACAATAAAATGGCGGAGAAGATATACCAAAACATTGTCGATGAAGTTTCAAAGGGGTGAATGACGTGATTATTAAAAGTATGATACTGGAGAATTTCCGCCAGTTTAAAGGTGAATATACACTGGATTTCGCCACAGATTCTCATAAAAATGTTACTGTCATTATGGGAGAAAATGGTGCAGGGAAGACGACGTTAGAACAGGCTTTTATGTGGTGCCTTTATGGAACAAATACATTTCGGTTAAAGGAACTTATTAATCGTGAAGTACGAGATGCTATGATTAGCGGTGATGAAGAAAGAGTATCCGTGACTTTGATGATAAGCCATAATCAGAAGAATTATAAGATTGTACGTAAACAACGACTGAAAAAACAAGGTGCTCGTTTTGATAAGAATCCGGAGGAGAATTTCTGGGTATACGAGCAGAATGAAAATGGTGACTATACTCCTTTGGCTAGTACGAAGGGCGCAGCTATGATTCGTGAATTTCTGCCCGAAGAACTGTCCGGTTTTTTCTTTTTTGATGGCGAACGCTTAGAGCATATGAGCGAAGAATTATTGAACCATGGTAAGAGCAGTAATTTTAAGGGAGCTGTTCGTGGCTTAGTGGGATTAACTGCTATGATGAATGCGATAGAGCATCTCGGCAGAGAGAATTTGAAGAGAAGCGTCATTGGCATGATAAATTCAGAAATCGATGCGCAGGGTGATGTAGATGAGACAGAGCTGAGTTCGCAGATTGAGAAGCTGCAGACGGAGCGGGATAATCAGAATAATCGTCTAGAGGAGATCAAACCGGAACGCGATCGATATCAACAGGATATTGGCATATTTCGAAAAGAATTACAGGACATGCAGGATGGGATCAAGCGCCAAAATGAATATGAAAACTGCAAGGTGAAAAAGGAGCGTGAAGAAGTAGAACAAGAAAAAGCTCGCAAAAGTATATATGAATATTTTAGTAAAAATATTGGCATGTACATTTTGATACCGCTTCTCAGACGAGCATTGAATGAACTAGATGGAGCAAATAAACTGGATAAGGGTATTCCACATATCCATGCCGATACTATAAAATTCCTGCTTGAACGCGGTAAATGCATTTGCGGGACAAATTTAGTAGAACATCCGGAAGCAGTACAACATCTCAAGGAATTGATATCTTCGCTGCCTCCGTACAGCATTGGTAATATGATTGGTCAGTATACGGACCGTGCAAGGAGTCAAACACGTGGGGCAAGTGGGTTCGCTAGAGCTTTTCAAGAGCGCATGGCAAATTACGCACAGCATCTAATAAATATTGAAGAAGCAGAGGATCGAATGCATGATCTTGAGAAATTACTGCCTGACCAGGAGAAAGTAAAAAATCTGAATGGACGGATTGCGGAGGCAAAAGTAAATGCTAAGCGATTGAATGATGAGATATATCAGCTGTTAGGAAGTGTTCAGGCAAAAGAGTCGCAAATTACGCGATTAGAGGCAGAACGGCGTCATTATAGACAGGCCTCTGAGAGAAATCGTAAACAATTACAGTATTTGGCTTATGCACAGGCAATTAAAGATGAGCTGGAAACGAGTTATAAGAAAAAAGAAGAGCAGGTTCGAGAGAATCTTGAAAACTGCATCAATCAGATTTTTGAAGATATCTATGATGGCGGTATACAGATTTCAGTCAGTGAGAATTATAATATTGCGACTACCGTTATTGATACCGATGCATCAAGTGGCGATGAAATAGAAAAAAATACGGCGCAAAGCTATGCTATCATTTTTGCTTTTATTGCGGGAATCATTAAAATGGCTAAAGAGAGCAGAGAAGTAACAGGCGAGAAGATTTATCAGGAAGATGAAGGCTTCCCACTAGTCATGGACGCACCACTTTCGGCATTCGATAAGGACAGAATCAAGAAAATCTGTACTGTCTTACCGCATATTGCTGATCAGGTTATCATTTTCATCAAGGATACTGATGGTGAGATTGCCGAAAAATACATGCAGGATATTATTGGTAAGAAATGGCTCTTAGAGCAGGAAACGAAAACCCGCTCTACTGTTGTAGAAAGGGCGTGTGTATAATGTTCGACAAAAATGTTGTTTTTACAGGGAAACATGCCGAATATCTTCGAGCATTAGCACAAGGAAGCAGTAAACCCAATCCCAATCATGATTGGCCTTTTAAAATGAATTATCAAGTCCTAATGGCTGCTCCAGTTATTGGCTTCTTGTATCATCGTTTCAGCACAAAGGACAATGACAAAAACATACAGGAAAATAAAATATTCGTTGAACAGCTTATCAATAATATTGACCAATTGGAACTTATCTATCGAACCATTGTACTTCTAGCACAATCAGACAGTGTCTCTTTGGATGAACGAATGAATCGCGCATTCCGTTATGACCGTGATGAAGAGAAGCGTAGAAAAGGTGATGAAATTTTTAAAGGATATGTTCGTGGTGGTATAGAGGTCCTTTATGAGCAGCTGATTCAAGGCGCTGAAACAAAAAGTGACGATATTCAGAAGTTGCAGGATTTTGTAGTTCTTTGCGGCCAGTTTGAGCATGAAGATGATCCAGAGTGCATCTATAAATTCTGCAGGGAAGCAGGTATTTAAGGGACTGAGGGGAAAGAATCATGGAAAACAAGAATATATCTGATCTAACAGAACTCATTAAACAGATTGAAGCAAATGAAATACTGCTACCAGATTTTCAGAGAGAATTTGTCTGGAAAGATGTCGATCAGCAAAAACAACTTATTTCATCTGTTTTGGCTCGAATGCCTGTCGGCAGCATCCTATTGCTACAGTCATCGAATCCGAAGGAATTTTCATCTAAGGCTCTAGGAAGAAAACAGCCTATCAATACAGATACACTCGGGGGTAATGTCGAATATCTGCTTGATGGTCAGCAACGTATGACCGTATTGACCAATGTTTTTTCAAATGCTATTTTTCAAGGATTGCCTTCTGTTAATGATTTGGTAGCACCTGTAGCTCTGAAGAGACGATTCTTTATTAAGCTGCCTAAATGGAAGCCTAATGGTGATAATGATATCTTCGGTTTTTACTCTTTGACTTTTCCTACAGATAACCTTGGTGAAAATCCAACATATCTATCGGGAGATATTCTACCCAATTTGGAGGTTATAGAATTTAATAAAAATGATAAAAGAGCATTTAATCCGTTTATTCCAGATGAAAAGATAAAACCAAATGACTTAGCTAAATTTTGCGTTAGTAAAGCAGATTGTTATCTCATTCCTCTTTATCTGATAGCATCGAATGATAAGAAAAATGGAAACAAGAAATCACGCATTAAAGAGCTAATTAAGGATGATTTTCTATCGGATGTTAATGACTACTATAATTCTTCGCTGCAAGAAGAACAGGAGCGACTTTTCAAAAAATATGAAGGTGATCCTGATGAGGTCGATAATTTTAAAAAGGCGATAAGCCCTACTTTTGATACATGGTGGTCTAATTTTGAATCATATTTAACAGCTTGTATTACAAAAATAATAATGAACCAAATTGTTGTTTCAGAAGCACAAAGAGGTAGAGCTATTGATATTTACGAGAACTTAAATCGTGGTGGCGTAAGCCTTAGTACATTTGATTTGATTACAGCAAAAGTAGCAGTGGTTAATTCAGAAACCCTATATCATAGACTTATTAAGCATATTGAGGAGTTATCAGAAATTGATAAATCAGTCATTCCGGAATGCATGGATACGGAAGTATCTAAACTAGTAAATTATAATGCTTCATTGACGCTGGGGTGCTATAATGAAGGAAGCAACACAATTGCTCCTAAATATTTGAATGCTTTTTTAGATATCATATCACTTCGATGCCATAATAAAAACTTTATTTCAGACGGATATAAATTAGATTATATCAAACAGGACAAAATCTTGGATCTTAAACCAGAAGAAATTGATCAAAATGTTGAGGTGACTTGCAAGGGGATTGATAGAGCATGCTTTTTTCTTCAGACTCGTTGCGGTGTACGGAAAATATCAGAAGTAAATAACCTTTTTATTCTTGTTCTATTAGCGTCTATCTTTATCAAGGATGAGTGGTTCCATGATAAAAAAGTACATAACTTATTGGAGGCTTGGTATTGGTGTGCTATTTTCAGTGGTGAATTTGATAAAGATCAAAATAAGAACTTCATCAAGAACATCCAGTTATTAGTGAAAAATTTAAGACATGAGCAAGATGTTGATTGGCTGAAAGAAATGAAATCTAAAATCTTGAATGTGCAAGATTACTCTGATAAAAAACTTCTGCTCTATGAGAAAGTAGAGAATGAACATTACCCAAAAAAGAACTTAGCGGATTATATCTGTCAGTATCTTTTATCTAAAACATATCGCAGTATGTTCGATAATGAAGAGGTAATTAGTACTTTTTCAGAAAATCAGAATTCATCCGATACGTTCTTAGAAGCACATCATATAATCCCATTAGGATCGGTAAAGAAAATAGGCGAAGTGTCTAAGGATTTGCGAAAAAATCCACGTAGTGTCTATAATTCGCCACTTAATTTCATTTATATCACAAGACGTGATAATAATGCTATTTCAGATAAAAGTATCAATGAATATATCCATAAGATTACGCCAGAGGCAAAGAAAAGCCTGATGTTGACGCAATTCAAGAACGATCAGTATACAGAAGACGATGTGAAGACTTTTCTTTCAGAACGCTTTGATAACATACAGGGAGCTATATGCGAGAGAGTAGGGCAACTATTAGCTGGCATAGCTTGAGTAACGAGGAAGCTGTGAAGTTACTGCGATATGCTGCTTCGTGGACGCGGTCGTGATGTGTCTTATCGATATTAGTTTGAGGAGGACAGAAGTCCATGGTCTGTGGAAAGCGGAAAACAAATAAAAATCCACACACTTCTACGATTTAAGGTATAATAGAAATAGTGCGGGGCTTTTGTCCTGCCATCAATTGAAATACAGGGGGACTATATATGAATATCATCGTGACCGGCGGTGCCGGCTTCATTGGTTCGAACTTTATCTACTACATGCTCAAGAAGCATCCGAGTGACCACATCATCTGCGTCGACAAGCTGACGTATGCGGGCAACCTCGAGACGCTCGAGAATGCGATGGAGAAGAAGAACTTCAAGTTCATCCGCGCGGACATCGCAGACCGCCGTGCGGTCTACCGCATCTTCGAGCAGGAGAAGCCGG
>ERZ773202.802-NODE-802-length-25300-cov-54.478511_pt1 | contig 25300 bp, 18 predicted proteins | sample MGYA00580998_ERZ773202 | MGnify/ENA primary metagenome ERZ773202 (study PRJEB29015, sample SAMEA2737803) | human gut metagenome | biome: human gut; feature: human-associated habitat; material: faeces | place: China | collected 2012 ...
AAGGTTTCCCGGTCACTCCTATGAGAGCTGCAAGTCCCCCGCGGCAGATGGAACGAGAACATGAGATGATCGTTATTTCACATCGCCTTTTTTTTATGTATTTAAGGAGAATGTCGACGACGCTATGTATAAAAATCCATATGAGATCTGATCCTGCGATCTGATCAGCGTTTCCTTAGGTGTATGCTTTCGTATAGAACCCCCCACCCGGCTTGTGGGGGACTTTTTTTATTGGTAGACTCATTATGAATAAGAGAGTGGAGAGACACTGATCCAGCGATGGGATCAGCGTTTCCTTTATCGTAAGGAGAGGCATTGATGTTAGAACAAGAGATCATAGACTATTGGACAAGGCGGGCGCCGAGCTATTCGGAGATCAATCAGAAAGAGCTCTGCGGACGGCAGAAGGAGCTTTGGACGTCCTATATCATGCGACGTGTACAGGATGCCATGCCGGAGAGGACAGGGATCAAAGCGCTTGATATCGGGGCGGGGCCCGGCTTCTTCTCTATCATTCTGAGGATGGCGGGCTGCGAGGTGACGGCGCTGGATCGGAATCCTGCCATGATGGCAGAGGCGAAGAAGAATGCAGGACCGCTCGCAGAGGCGATCCATTATGTCGAGGGGGATGCGGAAGATGTGCCGCTTCCCATGGGCAGCTACGATCTCATCGTGACGAGAAATCTCACATGGACGCTGCCGCATCCGAAAAAGGCGTATGCGAGCTGGCAGCGCGTCCTGAAAAAGGGCGGGGTCCTCCTCAATTTCGATGCGAACTGGTACAACTACCTGTATAGCGAAGAAGACCGTGCCCTTTATGACAGGGACCGCGAGCAGGTCGCAGAAGCGGGTGTCTTTGACCGCTATATTTCGACCGATGTTATGGCCTGCGAACGCATCGCGCGACAGATGCCCCTTTCGCCGAAGAAACGTCCTGCATGGGACCGGCAGGTACTTGAAGAGATGGGGATGCAGGTCACACTGTATGAGAATATTTCCGAAGAGATCCTTCTTCCGGAGGAACAGCTGAATTTTGCGGCGACGCCGTATTTTTGCATTGAAGCGAAAAAGTGATGGGTGCCTATGGTGTGGATAGTCAAGAAAGGGATCTCCTGCTTTCTTATTCTTCTCGGCGTGACATTCGTCACGTTTGCCCTGATGTATCTGGCAGGCGGAGATGCCATTTCCTATTTCTATGAAAATCAGGGAACGGCAGTTTCTCAAGAGATCATGGATGCTATGAGAAAAAAATACGGGCTGGATCAGCCGTTTTTGATGCAGTATGGGCATTGGCTCTTGCATGCGCTCATGGGAGATATGGGGGAAAGCTATGTGTCTGGGCGCGCGGTGCTTCCGTTCATCGCATCCAAGATCCCGCATACCCTGTACCTCGCGGCGGTATCGATCGCCCTGACGCTGGTCGTGTCGATTCCGCTGGGGGTCCTTTCTGCTGTCAGGAAAGATGGCTGGTGTGACTCTCTGGCGGGCGGGTTGTCTTTCTTGGGAAATGCGATGCCGAATTTTTTCGTCGCGATCCTTCTGATCTATCTGCTGGCTGTGAAGCTCAAGTGGTTCCCCGCTGTATCTGTGGGGACGTCGCCTTCGGTCGTATTGCCGGCAGTGACGCTTGCGATCGCTATGAGTGCCAAGTATACGCGCCAGATCCGAGGGGTCGTACTGGCAGAGCTTCGAAAGGGCTACGTGATGGGGGCGAGAGCACGAGGGGTGAGTGAGGGGACGATCCTCTGTAAGAGTGTCATCCCGATGGCAAGTCCGGCGATCGTCACACTGCTTGCGATCTCTATCGGCTCCCTCCTTTCCGGTACGGCCGTGGTGGAGACGATCTTCCTCTGGGATGGTGTGGGGAAGCTGGCAGTGGATGCCATTATGCAGAGGGATTATCCGATCATTCAGGCCTACGTAGTATGGATGGCCGGTATCTATATTTTGGTGAATGGCGCGGGTGATGGAGTATCGCGTCTGCTGGGGAAACGATGATTCCATCCGTGCTTCCCCTGAGGAGAAATGATGAAAAAGATGAAATCGTCCCGCTCGCGCCTTTATTTGTGGGGAGGCCTCCTTTTGACGCTGATGCTGGGTGTGATGCTCGCTGAGTATCTGATCCCTTGGGATGCCTATGCCCAGGACTTATCGATGGCGCAGCAGCCGCCTTCTGCGGGGCACCTTCTGGGAACGGATCGATATGGGCGCGATATGCTTGCCCGTGTCCTTGTCGGAGGGCGCACCAGCATTTGGGGGGCGCTGGTGGTCGTCCTGCTGATCACTACCATCGGGACAGGGATCGGGACAGGGAGCGGATGGTATGGCGGACGGATCGAGCAGGCATGGATGGGACTATCGGATGTATTTCTTGCTTTTCCAGGACTGGTCCTTGCACTGGCCGTGGCAGGCGTTTCCGGCGGGGGCATGCTGCAGGCCATCCTGGCGCTCGCGGCGATCGGCTGGCCTAAGTATGCCAGGCTGTCACGGCGCCTTACGGCTTCTTTGAAAGGGGAGCCTTATATCGACATTGCAAGGATGCGAGGGATCTCTTCCTGGAAGATCATGGGCGGTCATATACTTCCGAATATGGCCGGCCCGATTTTGACGACGGCGGTACTGGATATCGGGACGATGATGATGGAGCTGGCGGCACTTTCCTTTTTAGGACTCGGCGTGAAGCCGCCGACACCGGAATGGGGCGCTATGATGAGTGAAGGACGTCGTTTCCTCCAGCTCTCACCATGGATGGTCATGGCACCGGGGGCGGCCATGTGTCTGACGGTCGGACTTTTTCATCTGTTGGGAGAGGCGCTAAGAGATGCGTTTGATCCCAGAGAAAGGTGATAGAAGGGGGGAGCCTTCCTTTCCGGCATATAGGGTTAGCCACTGGGGCGGGGCGTCCTTTGATTACGTGCGAAAGAGGTTCAGCGGGTTCAACAGGTTCAGAAGGTTCAACGGTGGTGGTGCGGCGCATAAAAATATGGAAGCGCCGCGGAGTTTTGAAACTAGCGGTTTTCTCGTATCGCAAACCTAATCCCTAGCCACTAATCCCTAGCTACTAGCCACCAGTCACAAGTCACTAGCAACTAGCCACTCATCCCTGCTTTCAAACTTTTTGGGGGATATCCCTTTCCCGTATCGTTATCGGAAGCGCAGCCGAGGGATCTTTCTTGCACTGCGGTCAATATCACATAGACACTGGCAGGAAAACGACGATTTGGTGCTACGTGTTTCTGCTTTCGCATATCCATCGTTTATCGGTTTGCACAGAAGATTTTTTCGCTTGCGATCGAAATGACGATACGAGAGAGTGACTAGTCACCCTGTGCCCCTAATCCCTAATCCCTAATCCCTTGCCACTAGCCATTCATCCCTGCTTTCAAACTTGTCATTGGATTATGATGTATATTTTCTATAAGGAGTAACGCATGAACAGGATTTCTAAAGCCGCATTGGCAGCACTTGTTTTCGCATCACTTGCCCTCAGCGGCTGCGGCGGAGAGAAGGCATCCGGCGAAAAGACGGTGGTCTATGCTACGACCGGGTATGGCCGTGAGATGGGAGATGCAGGACTTGATCCGCACGAGAATTATTCCGGATGGAGTACCGTGCGCTATGGCGTAGGGGAGACACTATTCCGCTTGTCCGATGCGATGTCTCCGGAGCCATGGCTGGCGAAGCATTTCGAATACGTCGATGACAGCACGGTGGATATAGAGCTCCGTGAGGGGATCTCTTTCTCCAGCGGGCGAAAAATGAACGGAGAGGCTGTGAAGGAATGTTTGGAGGCGCTGGTGGCGAAGAATCCAAGAGCAGCCTTTGACCTTAAGATCGACCGGATCGATGCCAGCGAAAATACAGTCCGCATTCACACGAAGGCAGCCTGCCCGAGTCTTATTTTCTATCTTTGCGATCCCTACGCAGCCATAGTGGATATGAAAGCGGACAGGAAGGATGGCCGGGTGTCAGGGACAGGTCCTTATGTGGCAGACTCTGTGACGGATACAGAAATCCATCTGCACAAAAATGCGTCCTATTGGAATGGCAGTCCGAAAGTGGATCACCTGATCGTAAAGGCTGTCACGGATGGGGATGCGATGACGGCTGCGCTGCAGGCCGGAAATATCGATGCCACGTATGGACTGCCTTATGTCAGCTATCCGCTTTTTGAGGATCCTTCGAAATTTCAGATCTCAAAGGTTGCCACCAGCCGCAATTTCTTCGGTCAGGTCAATATGCATTCGCCCGTCATGCAGGATATCCGCGTGAGAAAGGCGATCGATATGGCCATCGATCGCGATGGATTCGTGAATCATCTGCTGGCAGGACACGGAGAGGCAGCGGTCGGCCCCTTCCCGAAGGCTCTTCCGTTTGGTGCATCACATGTGCATGGCGTATCGTACCAGCCGGATGAAGCCAGAAAGCTTCTGGAAGAGGCAGGCTGGAAGGATACCGATGGAAACGGCTATGTGGATCAGGACGGGAAAGACCTGACCATCCGCTGGCTGACGTATCCGGGCCGCATGGAGCTTCCGGTACTTGCCGAGCTTGTGCAGGATAATCTGAAGCAGATCGGGATCAAGGTGGATGTCGAGTGCTCGGCGGACCATTTGAAAGTGCTTGAAGCAGGGAATTATGATGTGTATGCCAGCGCACTTGTCACGGCGCCCACAGGGGATCCGGAGTATTTTTTCCATACCTGCGCGCTGGATCAGTCAACCAAGAACCGTGGCTTCTATCACAATGATCGGCTGGAAGCTCTTGCCAAAGAGATGCACCAGACATTTGATATAGAGAAAAGAAATCAGCTCGCCATAGAGATGCAGCAGATCATTTTGGACGATCATGCATTTTACTTCATTTCTTATCTGCAGATGGGGATCTTGTCCCGCAAAGGGGTGACCGGTCTTGCCGCTCATCCTTCCGACTATTACGAAATCACTGCGGAGCTGGATGTACAATGAGTGAGACGGAAGTACTCAGCTTCTCCCATATCTCTATCGCGTACGGAGGAGAGGTGGCTGCCCGGGACATTTCGTTTACGCTTTCCAGAGGCGAGTGCCTGGCTATTGTCGGCGAGTCTGGCAGTGGAAAGACCACGCTCTGTAAAGCCATCCTGGGTCTGCTTTCCCCCGATGGGCGCATCACTGCCGGTGACATAGACTTCAAAGGGCAGTCCCTTTTGAAAATGAGCGCGAAAGAAAGACGGAGGCTGCTGGGGAAGGAGATCACCACCATTTTTCAAGACACGAAGGACGCCTTTTGCCCCATTCGCACGGTGGAAAGTCAGATCCATGAGGCGATGGAAGCGCATGGCCGGACTTCGGCATCTTCACTTCGGGAAAAAGCCTTTTCTCTCATGCAAAAGCTGGGACTGGAGGAAGCCGGCCGGATCTGGGACAGCTATCCCTCTGAGCTTTCCGGCGGTATGATGCAGCGCGTGGGCATCGTGAGTGCGCTGTTGCCGGAGCCGGAGCTGATCTTGGCGGATGAGCCCACCAGTGCGCTCGATGTACTCGCCAGGCAGGAAGTGGTGAGAGAGCTTTTACTGGTGAAAAAGGAGATCAAGGGCTCGCTTCTCTGCATCACGCATCAGATCGAGGTCGCAAGGCAGCTCGCGGATCAGGGGATGATCCTCCGTCAGGGACATGTCGTAGAGCAGGGAAGAGCGGAAGACCTGTGGTTGCATCCGAAAGAAGACTACACGAAGCGGCTGCTCTTCGCGGGACGTTCCTGCCGTCGTACCTTTTGATCTCTTGGTGAGATGATATCTCTGCCGCAGGCGCGGGCAGTTTGTCAGCATTATCTTACCATGCATTTGACTGGAGACGCCATGGATATTCTAATGGAAGGGCGGGGCCTCACCCGAAGATTTCAAAAGAAAGGCCAGACCATCGAAGCCGTGCATGAGGTCAGCTTCACTTTGCAGAAAGGAACAGCCCTCGGGATCGTGGGAGCTTCCGGCTCCGGAAAAAGCACGCTGGCGAGGATGGCGGCGGGTCTGCTCTTGCCTTCCGAAGGAAAGCTCCTGTTCCATGGAAGCCCTCTGGAGGGGAAAGAGGGACTGCGTCATCTTTGGAAGCGGCTTCAGATGATTTTTCAGATGCCTTGCGAATCCTTCGATCCGCGCTGGACACTGGAGGAGAGCATCAGGGAAGGACTGTCCGAGCAGGGAATCCAAGGGGCAGCTGTGGAGCAAAACGTCAGGAAGGCTGCGGAGGCATGCCAGCTTCCTTTGAAGATCCTCTCGAAAAAACCGCAGGAGGTCAGCGGCGGCGAATGTCAGCGGGCTGCCATCGCAAGAGCGCTTGTGCTGAAGCCGGAGATCCTTGTCTGCGATGAGATCACCAGCGCCTTGGATTCTTTGGTGCAGCAGGATATAGTAGAGCTTTTGATCGCATTAAAAAAAGAGAAACAACTTTCGTTTCTCTTCGTCAGCCATGACATATCGCTCACGGAGCAGTTTTGTGACGCACTCCTCATTATGCATCAGGGAATATGCGTCGAGCAGGGAGCCATGGAGGAGATCCTGCGTCATCCGAAGGAACTCTATACCCGCCGTCTGCTCGAAGCTGCCGGCGTAGGATAAAATCAAAAAAATGCGGATGCCACCGCTCATTACGATGGCATTCGCGCTTTTTTCGCTCCATATATTACTTCATGAACATATCGATCGCCTGATTCATGCGCGTGATGGCCTCCTGGTCATTCTCCTGCACCGCTTCCACGATGCAGTGCTCCATATGCTCCTTCAGGAGGAGCTTGCCGGTATTATTGATCTCCGCACGCACTGCGGCGAGCTGGATCAGGACATCGGCGCAGTCCCGCTCATTCTCGAGCATCTTCTTGATCGACTCCATATGGCCGATGGATTTAGATATCCGATTCATGATCGCTTTGATCTTTTGCGGGTCATGCGTATGGCTGTGATTGTGATGATGTCCGTCATGGATGTGTCCGATCACGTGGGTGTGGACATGTCCATCGCCATGATCGTGGACAAAAACTCCATTCTTTGTATCTTCCATAAGAGGTTTTGATTCCTTTCACTTTTCGTAGGAAACACGGATCCCATCTGATGAGCGATCGAATCGGCGTTTCTTAGGGAAACACTGATTAAATCGTTGTCTGATTTCATTCTTGGATTTTTATACAGAGCAAGGAATCATCTGACGCGAATAGCGAGCTATTTAAGGAAGATGATGACGAAGCTATGTATAAAAATCCATATGAAATCCGGCTCTGCTATTTAATCAGCGTTTCCCTTATATTATACCCGATAAAAAAGGCTGTGGCTAGGGAGCCGGGCATCGGCGTGTTCATAGGGAAGCAGTGCTCCGCATGCAGTGGGCGATAGGCCTCCTATATGTATGATTTCAACTCATTTCCAATGACTTCTTCATATAGAATAAGCATACATGTTCCGGTTTGTATAAAAAAGTGTATACTATAAGAAGGACAGATCAGAATTTCTTCGATCAAGAGATCCTGATCACACATTCTCTCGTATGATTCTATTTCTATGCCAAAAGGAGGAGTCACTATGTTCCGTTTCACATTACCTAGAGATATTTATTGTGGTCATGGAGCCATTGAGGAGCTGTCTTTGCTGAAGGGTCACAAGAAAGCTTTCATTTGCACCGGTGGTCATTCCATGCGGGCAGGCGGTTTCCTTCAGAAGACTGAAAAAGCGCTGAAGGACGCAGGACTTGCCACCTATACGCTCGAAGGCATCACACCGGATCCATCCATCGAAGAAGTGCAGAAGGGCGCGAAGCTGATGGAAGAATTCCAGCCGGACGTGATCGTGGCGATCGGCGGCGGTTCACCGATCGATGCAGCCAAGGCCATGTGGGTCTTCTATGAATATCCGAATGTGACATTCGATGAGATCAAAAAGCCATTCTCTTTGCCGCCGCTTCGTCAGAAGGCGATCTTCGTTGCTATCCCATCCACATCGGGGACTGCGACAGAAGTCACGGCTTTCTCTGTCATCACCGACTACTCCACAGGCATCAAGTATCCGCTCGCTGATTTCAACCTGACGCCGGATCTTGCCATCCTTGACCTCGACATCCCGTCCACCATGCCGAAGAAGCTCACCGCGCATACAGGGATGGATGCGCTGACACATGCGACCGAGGCCTATGTGTCAAAGTTTGCGAATGGCTTCACGGAACCGCTCTCCAAGCAGGCTGTCTCCGATATTTTTGACAACATCGTAGAGTCGTATCATGGAGACAAGGAAGCCAGAGGCAAAATGCATATCGCACAGTGCCTTGCCGGCATGGCCTTCTCAAACGGACTTCTGGGGATCACACATTCTCTGGCGCATAAGATCGGTGCGGTCTTCCATATCCCGCATGGTTGTGCGAATGCCATCTTGATGCCGTATGTCATCCAGTTCAACAAGAAAGCCTGTCTTTCGCGCTATGCCGATCTCGCTCGCGTGGCCGGCCTTCCGGGACGCACAGATGCACAGCTTGTCATTTCCTATGAGGAAGCGATCCAGAAACTGAATCAGAAGATGGACATTCCGCTGACACTCAAAGACTATGGGGTGCCAGAGGAGCTGTACCTTGCTAAGAAGGATGCCATCGCTAAGAATGCCGTCCTCGATGCCTGCACTCCGGAGAACCCGCGTGAGGCAGATGCAGAAGCTATGGCCAAGATCCTCGAATGTGCTTATTATGGGAAGACTGTAAATTTCTGAGAAATCGGCTTTAGCGAAAAGGTGACTGCCAATAAAAAAGCACTGTGAGATCCACAGTGCTTTTTTGGTGCGAGCGAAGGGACTCGAACCCCCATGCACAAGGCGCAGGATCCTAAATCCTGTGCGTCTACCAATTCCGCCACGCTCGCATGGCTTGCGATACCTATTATATAAGGTCAGAACCTTTTGGTCAATGGGGGATGAGGAGAAGACTTTTGGCGAGGGAAAAAACGTATCATTCGATATTGAACTATTTGAATATTGTGATATAATATTATATAGAGATATGTGAATATGAAAAGAAGGGAAATACGGATCCGATCGCTCCAGGGAAACACTGATTCAATCGTTGTCAGATTTTACTCTTGAATTTTTATGCATAGCGAGGAATAACCTGACGCGAATAGCGAGCTATTTAAGGAAGGCTATGACGAAGCTATGTATAAAAATTCTTGTAGAATCTGACTCTGCGATTGAATCAGCGTTTCCCTAGGATTGTACTCTTGCAAGATCACAAGCTGCGGTCGCACCGGCATTTCCTTCCTACAGGGAAGCCGACATGCGGCCCCCTGTGAATTTTCCCAAAGGAGGGAACGACTATGAAAAAGTATGTATGCACTGTATGCGGATGGATTTACGATGAAGCCAAAGGTGATCCGGACAATGGCATCGCCCCGGGAACAAAGTTTGAAGATCTGCCGGCAGACTATGTATGCCCGGTCTGCGGCTCCGGCAAGGATGAATTTGAAGTTTATGAAGGATGATTGTTAATTATTGTTTCCGAAAACAATAAACAATACTTGACAATGAAGACGATATGAGGTAATATAGAATCGTAAACAAAAGGAAATCACCATTGGCCGTGATGATTCCACTCATTGTTACAAATCTTTCTCAACAACTCCAAACACCTCTAAAAAGCCTCCCTTCGGGGAGGCTTTAGGCGTCTCATGGGGAAAACGAATGTAAAAAGGCGGTGTGACAAAACAGACAGGTTTTTGTCACACCGCCTTTGCTGCCGAAAGAGGCGTCTCAGAGCTGTGCCGTGCAGTGCGGGCAGCGGGTCGCATCATCTGCGATCGCTTCTTTGCAGTAGGGGCACTTTCTGATTTCCTTTGGCGGAGCTTTCGGGAAGAAGTGGTTGATCTGCTTGATGGCGATAAAAATGACGAAAGCAATGATCAGGAAATCAATGACTGCATTCAGGAATTCTCCGTATGCGATGACCGGAACGCCGAGCTCTTTTGCTTCGGCGAGTGTGGAGACCGGGGTATCGCTCAGAGGGATGAAAAGGTTGGAGAAATCGATACCACCCAGAAGGTAGCCCAGAGGAGGCATGATGACATGGCTGACCAGAGAAGAAACGATCTTTCCGAATGCAGCGCCGATGACTACACCGACTGCCATGTCTACTACATTGCCGCGGAGGGCAAAGTCTTTGAATTCTTTGAGCATACCCATGAGGGAACGTCTCCTTTCTAAAAAATAAAGAAATTATTTTTTATATCTTACCACAAGTGGAGGAAAGTTGGGAAGAGTATAAAATGGCAGATCGAAAAAAGAGCGCATCTGCCGAGGGGACATAGGGTCCGGGGCACTGTATTCTCTTATTTTTCTTACAGAGGTTTGACACATTCCTTTATCTATGCTATAGTATGTCCAATAAGCGATGAAGAAAAAGAGTACGCAGGGATTTCTTCTCTTAGCGAGTCCGGACAGTGCAAGCGGGCAGAGAAACTTTGCTGAAGTGCGTTTCAGAGCCAGGAGACCGAAAAGAAGTAGGCTCTCCCGGGGATTCCCGTTACAGGATCAGAGTCTGTTTGGACTTAAAGAGGCCGATGCGGTGACGCAACGGTGAAATTGGGTGAGAATCACGAGTCTTTCGTCCCATGGGGGAGGAAGGGCTTTTTTTATTGTTTGAAATGAAGATCTTGCCCGATGCGGCAATGTTTCGCGAGCCTTGCTGCATCCATAGAATCTACTGCTGAACTCTTTTTCATTGATCGCCATAGTAGGAATAGTAGGAAATGATAGGAGGAAATGATATGAATAAAAATGAGGATGTCAAAAACTTAGCACAGAGCGTGCTGAAAGAGCACCAGACAAAAAAGCAGGGACGGCAGTTTATTCTCTGGATCCTGGCATTGGTCGTGGGCGCCGCTCTGGGCTGGCTCGGGATCAAGCCTTTGAATGAGCTCTTTAATTTTATCGCGACGGTATTCACCCGTTTGTTCCAGTTCATCGCGGTACCGACGATCGCGCTCGCTGTCATCACGACACTGGCTGCACTCGGCGGCAAGAAGGAAACCGGTCGCATTTTTGCACACGCAGTCGTCTACACGCTTCTCACTACCGTCTTTGCGGCAGGTATCGGGCTTGCGATGTATCTCTGGGTGACACCGGGGAATCTGCCGACGGATCTGGCGAGTGCAGGGGCTTCGAGCGTGCCGCAGAAGCTGGGAACGGTCACATACTATGACCACATCTTGAATGTCATCCCGAATAACATTCTGCAGCCATTCCTGTCCGGCAATGTACTTGCTGTCATGCTGATCGCAGCCTCCTTCGGCCTCGGGCTTGCCTTCATGCCGAAGACGGAGAATCGCGAAGTCCTCTTGAAGGGCATCCTTGGTTTTCAGGAGCTTCTCTTTACGCTGATCAAAGCACTTCTCGCCATTCTTCCTGTCGGCATTCTGGCTTTTGCAGGGCAGCTCTCCGCCCAGATCGAAGCAGGGGTCATCGTAGGGGCGCTCGGGAAATACACGCTCGTCATCATGGCAAGTAACGGTATCCAGTTCTTCCTTGTCCTGCCGCTCTTCCTTCTGGCTCGTGGACTGAATCCGATCGATGTTTTCAAGAAAATGTCTCCTGCCATTGCAGTCGCTCTCTTCACCAAGAGCTCTGCGGGCACACTGCCGGTGACGCTGGCCTCGGCGGAGAAGAATCTAAAGGCGAATCCAGCTGTTTCCCGCTTTGTACTTCCGATCTGCACGACCATCAACATGAACGGATGCGCAGCCTTCATACTGATCACTTCGCTCTTCGTCATGCAGAATGCGGGGATCGAGCTTTCGATGACGACCATGCTCACATGGCTCATCGTCGCAGTACTCGCAGCTGTCGGCAATGCAGGCGTACCGATGGGATGCTACTTCCTGACGCTTTCCCTCATGAGCGGTATCGGCGCACCGATCGGTATCATGGGGCTCATCCTTCCGATCTATACGATCATCGATATGATCGAGACAGCAGAGAATGTCTGGTCTGATTCCTGCGTCTGCGCGATGACTGACCATGATCTGAAAGGGAAATTGAATCAAGAATAGAAAAAACCGCTGTCCGAATGGTTTCGGACAGCGGTTTTTAGGTGTGGTTCAAGGTTCAGGGTTCAAGGTTCAAGTTTTTCTGTGAGATCGACTTCTGCCTCGGCGAGGGAGATCGGATCCTGGTCGAATGCGGAGAGGCGCATCCAGGCAGCGACCGGTACGCGGTCGACTTCTTTGCCGGCAAGGGCGGCTCTGACTCGTTCTTCTCTATTTATAAAGGGTCTCCTTTCTGTATAAGAAATCATGAGATTAGCCATATTGTAGCATAGGAGAGAAGGGGGAACATGGTATAATGAGCAATATATACTTTGCAGCGAAGTTGCCGCTACAAGTTTGAAAGCAGGGATGACTGGCTAGGGATTAGGAGTCTCGAGTGACTGGTGACTAGTGACTAGTGACTGGGATTCTCCGGCATCGTCATCCCGAGCGCAGTCGAGGGATCTTTACTGCACTGCGGGAATCAGCGTGTATGCGTCGAGGAAAAATGATGTCCTGGTGCTGCCTCACATCAGGCGATGAACGTTCTGCAATAAAGGTCGAGGGCTACGCTCGAGATGACGACGGCGCGAAGCGCTATCAAAATTCTGCGGCGCTTCCATATTTTTATGCGCCGCACCACCATTTCTCATTTCTAATTTCTCATTCAAGCGAGGCTTTCACCAACAATCAAAGGGCAGCACGTCCCATGGGCTAACCCTGCACCCGACGACCTTTAAGATCTAGGAGCTTTTTATGAAACTGTTTAGGATACGTTTTTCTTACCTATATATATGCTTTTCTTTCTTCTTCGCGGCTGCGCTCTGGTACACGGTGAAGATAGACTGTCTGGATCGGGCAGGAGAGCTCAAAGAGGCAGGGCGCGCGCTCCTGGACTTTTGGGACGTGCCGATCCTTCTTCTGGGGACGGCGTTCTTTTCTCTTTTACTGCTCAAACTGGTCGATCGGCTTTCTGGCTTTTCTTGTTCGAGGAGAACGGCAGCAGATCGGACATGGGTTCTTCCTGCATTCCTTCTGATGGCGCTTTGGCAGCTGCCCTTTCTTCTCTCGTTTTATCCGGCGCCGGGAATGAATGACACGGTCTTCATGATGGAGAATCCGCTCTATGCAAGCGTGCAGTTTCCCTGGCTGTATTCAGTCATATACGGCTATGGCGCTGGCTGGGGGAAGGAGGCGCTGGGGAGCCGGGAGCCGGTCATCTTCTTCTTTTCTCTGCTGCAGCTTCTTTTGATCTCCTATGGGCTTACTGCCTTTGCCTTTTGGATGAAGGGACGTGTGCATGATCTTGCAGGATGGGGGCTGTACGGGTACTTTCTCTTTTTTCCGATGGTGGGAAATTATAGTATCGCGGCCGTGCGGGATGGCCTTTTCTCGCTGGGGCTGCTCTTCTTTGTATGGCTCTTTCTTCGGCGCGCGGAAGGGGAGCTTTGGGGGAGGGCGTCTCTTTGGATCCTTGCTGTGGCGCTTCTTGCGATGCTGCTTCGCAGCAATGGCCTCCTTGTCGCGCTCTTGGTATCCCTTGCTCTCTTTTTTCTGGAGAAACGGAAGGAGATTCTCCTCTTTTTTGTGATTTTTGCGTTGATCTCCATCATCCCCGCACAGGTCATCCAGCGCACCCATCACTGGGAGCCGCTCTTTCAGGAGTCCATGGCGATCCCGCTCCAGCAGCTGGGGCGGACAATGGTGCTTGGCGGTGAGCGAAGTGAGGAAACGAAAACGCTGATGGAAAATCTTCTCACCGAAGAAGAGTGGAAGAAAGAATACTCACCCTATACCGTGGACTTTGTAAAGTGGCATGACCATTTCCATAGAAACTGGCTGAATGGGCAGAAAAAAGAATTCCTGTCGGCATGGGTGGATACCGGTTTGAGAAATCCGCGAATTTATGTCGAAGGCTGGCTGACGGAGACATATGCCCTTTGGAATCTGGATCCCTTCGAGTATGGCGTGCAGTCACGCTTCGGCTGGGCGCTTTCGGATGAGAATACAAAGGATATGAAACCGGCGGATAACGACCGCATGGCGACGGGGAATTTCCCTTTGCCGCTTTGGCTCAAGGCGCGGCTGGCGAATGTCTCCTATGAGGGAAGCCATTTCATCGGGACGGGGCTTTCGCTCTGGATCGCGCTCTTTCTGGGGCTCGTCTGGATCAGACAGGGGAAAAAGGAATATCTCTGGGCGATTTTGCCGCTTCTAGTGAATACAGCCACTCTCCTCCTCTCCACGCCGGCCTCTTCGGTTTTCCGCTATTCCTTCGCCTATGTCCTCTGCCTGCCCGTGCTGGGAATCCTCACGGTGGTGGGACGTAGTGAAAGTGAAGGGTGACAAGGGAGATGGGTTCAAGAGGTTCAATGCGCCGCGCTATCCCCTTAGAACCCTTTAAGTTAGAAAGCAGAAAAAACAATCTATCCTTTATGCGAATCCTCATAGGTTAAGCGGGTTCTGAAGGTTCAAAAGGTTCACAGGTTTCTCATCTTTTGCGAATATCATATATTCTAAAACTCCGCGGCGCCTCCAGATGATGATGCGCTGTACTACCCCCTTAGAACCCTTAGAACCCTTAGAACCCTTAGAACCACTTGAACCTTGAACCCTGAACCCTGAACTCTGAACCCTTAAAACCCATTATATCTGCTGCCCCTGGTCCCCAGTCACTATTTTCCAAAGGAGCCCTCTCTATGAATGAATCACAAAAAGCTGCCATCCTCTCCGAAGGTCCCACGCTCTTGATCGCGGGACCGGGGACGGGAAAGACCTATACCATCATTCAGCGCGTGCTTTACCTCATCCGCGAGAAGAGGGTGAAGCCGGAAGAGATCATGCTGGTCACGTACACACAGAAGGCATCGAAGGAGCTGACGACGCGTCTCACGGATGTGCTGTCGAAGGCGGGCATCGAGGTGAATCTGCATGAGATGTACATCGGTACCTTTCATCACATTTGCCGAAAGATCCTGAAAGAGTTTCAGGAGTATACGCATCTTCCGAAGAATTATCTGGCAGTGGATCAGTTCGAGCAGCAGTACATGGTGTATGAGCATCTTTCGGAATTTGCGGCGATCCCGGATTTTCGCCGTGTGATACAGGACTCCTATCTGAAGCAGGGGGAGCTGGTGGGGATCTCTCCATGGCGCCAGTGCCAGACGATCTGCCGCTATGTGAATGGTCTCTCCGAGGAGCTGCTCTTGCCGGAAGAGATGCGGCGGACATGCGGGAATCAACTGGGCGGGCGCATAGAAGTGCTCGCGCGGATGATGATGAAGTACACGCGCCTCGAAGAGGAAAGGCACTTCATTGATTTCTCCCGCCTGCAGAAGGAGACATATGCGCTTCTTTCTTCCTATCCGGAGATCCTTGACCAGCTGCAGAAACGAATCCGGTACATCATGATCGATGAGTATCAGGATACGAATTTCATCCAGGAGCAGCTCATCCGTCTTCTTGGGGGCTGTTCTCAGCAGATCTTTGTGGTGGGGGATGATGACCAGAGCATTTATCGCTTCCGTGGGGCATCCATCGGAAATATTCTGGGATTTTCGAAGACCTATGAGACATGCCATACGTTCAAGCTGGATACGAATTATCGTTCGCATCCGGGCATTGTCCGCTTCTGCATGGACTGGATGCGCGGACTCAAAAGCTGGCGCGGAGCGGATGGGCGGATGTTCCGCTATGTGAAGGGGGACATTCATGCCGCGTCAGAGGAAACGGGGACGCCCGTCCTTCGCATCACGGGGAAGGATCTTTCTGAGTGCCACGCGCGGATCGCTGCTTTCATCGAAGGGCTGAAAGAACGGGGGCAGATCACGGACTATAACCAAGTGGCGGTACTCTGTTCGTCCGTGAAAAGCAATGCATCGCGCGCTTTGCAGCTGCAGCTTCGACGGAAGGGGATCGCTTCCTACGCGCCGCGGGCGGGCTGGTTCTTCAAGCGACAGGAAGTCGAGTGGCTGATCGGGACGCTCCTATTGCTCTTTCCCAGTTTTTCGGATTCCATGGAAAATCGGGACGACATGCAGGAAACGCGAGGGATTCTCGATATATACTTCGAGTGCATGGGCGTCGCGCGGATGATGCTCGCAAAACCCGGGCATCGAGCGCTGAAAAACTGGCTGGACCGCACGCGGAGTGTCATTTCCTATGAGAAGAAACTCCCCGCCTCTTTTTTGCACCTCGTCTACCAGATGCTCTCCTTTGCACCATTTTCCGATATTTTGGACAGCGCGGTCCGGGGTGAATCGAATGCAGCCAGAAATCTGTCCGCCATCACGCGCCTGATTGCCCGTTTTGGCTTTTTCCTGCCGGAGAATCACGGGCATGGCGAGGAAACGATAGTGGATGTGCAGCTCTTCTTCTCCCGCTATCTTCGGCTTTGGTTTGAAAACGGCGTCAATGAGTACGAAGATGAGGAGCGCTATGCGCCCTCGGGCTCCGTATCCTTCCTGAATATCCACCAGGCAAAGGGGCTTGAGTACCCCGTTGTCATTGTGCCATCGCTCGACGAGAGGGCGCGCTGGGATGCGGAAAGTGACCTGATTTCCCGCGTGGTGGAAAAGGTGAGCGGACGAAAGCCTGCCGAGCCACCGAAGGAAATGAAAAATTTTGATTTATGGCGCAAGTACTATACGGCCTTCTCCCGCGCGGAAACGCTCCTCGTCCTCGCATCTTCTCAAAAGAAGGGGGACACCTCGGAAGCATTTCAATGGATCATGCCCGCTCTTCCAGCATATAATGGGAAAGAAGCGGACTACCACCACCTCACCTGCCGCCCTGTGGGGCGGAATGTGTTCAAGCCGCGTTTCGCCTTCACGTCGCAGATCGCCCTTTATGAAGAATGTCCGATGAAGTATCTCTGGCATCGCGTCTACCGTTTCGCAGGCACGCAGGGGAGCCATGCCATGTACGGCGAGCTTGTCCATGAGACGATCGAGGACATCCACCGCGCGGTCCTTCGCGGAGAGGCCGATCGCGTGACGCCCTCTGTGATCTACGGCTGGATGATGGCGAATTACATTTCCCTGTCTGATAAAGAAAACAGCTGGCTCCCTGAAGCAAAACTGAAGCAGGCCTTTTCAGAGATTCGTGGATATGTGGATTTCCGGAAAGGAAATTGGGATGATGCGCTTGCTGCCGAATGCCCTCTTGAGCTGGTCAAAGATGACTACATTCTGAACGGCACCATCGATCTTCTCTCGGGAAATGGGGATCAGGTACAGGTCATAGACTTCAAGACAGGGAAGAAACCGCCGATGGACAGTCCCCTTATGGAGAAATACCGAAGCCAGCTCGAGGTATATGCCTACCTCGTCGAAACGAAACTCGGCCGCTCCGTGGAAAGGCTTGTCCTGTACTTCACCAGTGATGCCGAGGATCCATGCGTTGTTTTTCCTATGAGCAAAGAACGCGTGGAGAAACGGATGGAAGAATTCGATGAGACTGCAAGGCGGATCCTGGCGCGTGATTTTGCGCGTCGCTGTGAAATGAAAAAGAACGAGCTTCCGACGGCGTGCCGGTTCTGTGATTTCAGAAAATATTGTGGAAGATAATGGGTTCAGGGTTCAGGGTTCGGGGGTAGCCATGGGGGCGGGTCGCCCTTTGATTCCATTTGAAAGCCTCGTTTGAATGAGAAATGAGAAATTAGAAATGGTGGTGGCGGCTTCGCCGCAAATATATATTTTGCAGCGAAGCTGCCACCACAACCCTGAACCCATCAACCTGAACCTTGAACCCTGAACCCTGAACCTAGAACCTTATATCTTAAATAATAAATTGATAATTATGATAAGCGTGACACATAATGAATACCATATCAATGTCCATCTATTCATATCATTTATTAAAACCATGATTGATACCAATTCATACAGGCTATTGATTTTGCGGCTTTCACTGGTTAAAATAGTACTATCAAACGCTAAAAGCGCATCAGAATGACGCGATCATCGCGTTTATTCTATTTTATTGAGAGGGAGAATCTCATGAGACGAATCCATAAAGTACTGGTAGCCAACCGCGGCGAGATCGCGATCCGCGTATTCCGAGCCTGCAGTGAAATGGGCATCCGCACCGTGGCTATCTATTCGAAAGAAGATATCCTGTCCCTGCACAGAAACCGTGCGGACGAAGCCTACTTGGTCGGTGAAGGGGATAAGCCGATCGACGCATACCTTGACATCGAAGATATCATCCGTATCTGTAAGGAGCATGACGTCGATGCCATTCATCCGGGCTACGGCTTCCTTGCTGAAAATGCGAAGCTCGCTCAGCGCTGCGAAGAAGAAGGCATCATTTTCATCGGGCCGAAGGTCGAACATCTCATCATGTTCGGTGACAAGGTGAATGCCCGCATTCAGGCAGAAAAAGCGCAGATCCCGATGATCCCGGGGACCAAGGGTGCGGTTCACAGCTTTGATGAAGTGAAGGCTTTCGCAGAAACTTACGGACTCCCGGTCATGATCAAAGCCGTCAATGGCGGCGGCGGACGCGGCATGAGAAATGTCGACCGCATGGAAGATCTGGAAGAAGCGTACAACCGCGCGCGCTCTGAAGCAAAGATGGCCTTCGGTGATGATGAAGTCTATGTCGAACGCTGCATCATGAATCCGAAGCACATCGAAGTACAGGTCATGGGGGATGAGCACGGCAATGTGGTGCATCTCTTCGAACGTGACTGCTCCATTCAGCGCCGTCACCAGAAGGTCATCGAAATGGCGCCGGCATGGTCTCTTCCGAAGGAACTCAGAAAGAACATCTGCGATGCAGCTGTCAAACTGATGAAGAATGTCCACTATGTGAATGCCGGTACGGTCGAATTCCTGGTCGATCAGGATGAAAAGCACTTCTATTTCATCGAAGTCAATCCGCGTGTCCAGGTCGAACACACCGTCACGGAAATGATCACCAATGTGGATATCGTCAAGAGCCAGATCCTCATCGCTGAGGGCTATGCTCTTGACGGGCCGGAGATCGCCATTGGCCAGCAGGATGAGATCTGGTACAAAGGCGTTGCGATCCAGTGCCGTATCACCACGGAAGATCCACAGAACAATTTCATGCCGGATACCGGTAAGATCATCGCCTATCGTTCCGGCGGCGGACCTGGCATCCGTCTTGATGCCGGTACGGCTTACACCGGCGCCGTCATCACCCCATACTATGATTCTCTCCTCGTCAAAGTTACCGCGCATGCCCTTCATCCGAAGGACACCATCCACAAGATGCTCCGCTGCATGGAAGAATTCCGCATTTCCGGCGTGAAGACGAATATCTATTTCCTGCAGAACATGCTTCGTACCCGTGATTTCCAGGAAGGGCTCTGCGATGTCAACTACATCGACAGAAACCCGTGGCTCCTGCAGGAACCGGATATGATTTCCGACCGCGGCACGAAGCTGCTCTCCTACATCGGCGACATCACCGTCAATGGCTATGCCGGCGCCGGCCATCAGGAAAAGCCGGATTTCAATCCGCTTCCGCTGCTCGATGCAGACAAGATCGAAGCGCCGAAGGGCACCCGGCAGCTGCTCGATGAAATGGGGCCGGAGAAATTCTCCAAGTGGGTCATGGACCAGAAGGAAGTCATGTTCATGGATACCACGTACCGTGATGCGCACCAGTCTCTGCTCGCGACCCGTGTCAGGACCCATGACATCATGAATGCCATCCATTATACGGCGGTCCATGTCCCGCAGCTCTTCTCCTTCGAGAACTGGGGCGGCGCGACCTTCGACGTGGCTTATCGTTTCCTTGATGAAAGCCCGTGGGAACGCCTTCGCCAGATGAGAAAAGCCGCACCGAACATCCTCTTCCAGATGCTGACCCGCGGTGCGAATACCGTCGGCTATACCAACTATCCGGAAAATGTGATCCGTCACTTCATCGATCAGGCGGCTGACAATGGTGTCGATGTATTCCGTATCTTCGACTGCCTGAACCAGCTCAGCCATATGACCGTCACCATCGATGAAGTCCGCAAGAAAGAAAAGCTCGCTGAAGCCTGCTTCTGCTACACCGGCGATATCATGGATCCGAACCGCCAGAAGTACTCTCTGAAATACTACACCGACCTTGCGAAACAGATGCAGGATGCCGGTGCGAATATCATCGCGATCAAAGATATGGCAGGTCTCCTCAAGCCGGAAGCTGCCTATGCCCTGATCTCTGCGCTGAAAGATGCTGTCGATCTCCCGATCCATCTCCATAGCCATGAAGGCGGCGGATGCACCCTGTACTCCTATGCCAAAGCCGTCGATGCAGGCGTCGATATCTTAGACGTTGCGACCGGCGCACTCTCTGGCGGTACCAGCCAGCCGTCCATGACCTCCATGTACTACGCACTGCAGAATAACCCGCGCCAGCCGCAGCTGGATATCGATGCGCTTGAGACCATCGACCGCTACTGGCAGGGTGTCCGTCCGTACTATGCTGGCGTCGACTCCAAGATGACGAATCCGAATACGACCCTTTACCAGCATGAAATGCCTGGCGGACAGTACTCGAACCTGCGCCAGCAGGCAACGGCTGTCGGTCTCGGAGCCCAGTGGCCGGAAGTCTGCCGCATGTATGCGAAGGTCAATATGATGTTCGGCGATATCATCAAGGTCACCCCGTCCTCCAAGGTCGTCGGCGATATGACCCTCTTCATGGTACAGAACCATCTGACCGAGAAGGATATCTATGAAAAGGGCGATACCCTCGACTTCCCGCAGTCCGTTGTCGACTTCTTTGACGGCAAGCTCGGCATCCCGTATGGCGGCTTCCCGGAAAAACTCCAGCAGATCATCCTGCGCGGACAGAAGCCGCACCTCGAAAGCCAGCCGGAGAATGTCGACTTCGAAGAAGTCAAGATGGAAATGAAAGAGAAGCACATCCCGACCCGCGAAGAAGATGTCTCCTCCTACTGCATCTATCCGAAAGTCTTCTCCGACTACATGGATCGCTATCATAAGTATGGCGACCTCTCTCTCCTCGATACGCCGACCTATTTCTTCGGCATGAAAGTCGGTGAAGAAATCCGCATCAACATCGATGAAGGCAAGATGCTCCTCGTTCGTCTTGACAATGTCACAAAACCGGACTTGGAAGGCAACAGAGAGCTTCAGTTCGAGCTGAACGGCATGCCGCGCGAGATCAAGATCCACGACGCTCATGTGGCAGAGTCTGCGAATACCTCCAGAAAAGCGGACAAGGACGTACCGGGCGAAGTCGGTGCGACACTCTCCGGCTCTGTGGTAAAACTCCTCGTCGAAAAAGGCTCCTCTGTCAAGAAGGGCGACCCCGTCATCGTCACCGAAGCGATGAAGATGGAAACCACCATCACCGCGCCGATGGATGGCATCGTGAGTGAGATCCATGTCAAGGCTGGTCAGCGCATCGAATCCGGCGACCTCCTCATGGTTATCGAATAAGAGTAATACATAGCGCTTGAAAAAACCGCTCTGCCAAAGCAGGGCGGTTTTTGATCGTGAGAGCAACTGGGCAATGCTATTAAGTTAAGGAAATCGTTAGCTGCGTAACGTCTTGCTTTCCCCCTTCGGGGGAAGTGCCGAAGGCAATAGGGGCATGCTAGCGGTATAGCGTGCTATGTTGAATAGTCCGATGCTTTCGATATTCCAACACTTGCAGGCAATACCGCTGCGTAGCCCCCTCATCTCACTTCGCTCGAAATGGCGTCTCACTGTATTTTCGCGTCGCTTCACTCCTAAAAATCCAGTTCGCTTGCACAACCCCTTCGGGGAGCTCCCCCGATGGGGAGCCAAGAGGATTCGGCGCTTTTCGTCATCTCGCAAACATCTTGCTTCCCCCTTCGGGGGAAGTGCCGAAGGCAATAGGGGCATGCTAGCGGTATAGCGTGCTATGTTGAATAGTCCGATGCTTTCGATATTCCAACACTTGCAGGCAATACCGCTGCGTAGCCCCCTCATCTCACTTCGCTCGAAATGGCGTCTCACTGTATTTTCGCGTCGCTTCACTCCTAAAAATCCAGTTCGCTTGCACAAGCCCTCCGGGCAGCTCCCCCGATGGGGAGCCAAGAACGTTCTGCCGCTTCACTTAACAGCATTAAGCAACTGGGAGGGCATTGATTTCTCTATCCTTTTTTTGCTAAAATATAGACAATAGAAACAATAGACAATGAAGGAGGATGAAAAAAGTGTTCACATTTTACAAAAATTCGCAGAAGGGGCAGGATCTTGTCGAGTATGCGCTGATGCTCGCGATCATCATCGGTATCGGATGGGGGATCTACTCCCAGACAGGAGTCGCAGACTCGATCAAGAATGTGTTCGGAAATGCGTCGAGCCTTATGGAGACGGCAAAGAAGAATACGGGAACTTTTGATCTGAAACCGGTTCTGGAGCATCTTGATGACAAGCAGAAGGGGTATAAAGACGGCAATTGGAAGAATGGTATGGATTACACGCGTGGGCTGATACAGTCTAGTTGGCTCACGGATGATGACAGGAATGACCCCACGATCGGGAAGCTGGCTTCCGAGCTGGGTGCGACCATGTGGACGTATTACAACGGGAAGAAGAGCGGCTTAGAAAGCGACGTCCTGTACTGGACCACAGAAAAAGATTTTGACTCAGCACCATTGACGAAGGATGCTAACGCTAGGGGGGGATGGTTGGAGCGAGCAAACCGTATTGTCCTATCGTTATGATAAGAACACGGGGATGTATTCGGTGATTGAGAATCGTGCCTGGCTAAATCAGCTTGGCTATGATAGACAAAAAACTCACAATGGTTTGGCGCAGCTATCGGCTGAGTATGATAAACCTAAGGGAAACGTATTAGGTAGCTACAGCACCTATGAGGAAGCACAGGAAGCGTACAAGAAAGCGAAGGCCGACCATGAGGGACAATACATTTATTGAAGTAAAGCAGAAAAAGGATTCTAATTCCTGTCGCAGGCGGATTGCTTTGTTTTCAGTTTGCTGACAAGTTAGAGCATTATAGTCTTTGCACAAAGGGGCTGTGAAATAACGATCATCTCATTTTCGCGTTCAATCTGCCGCGGGGGACTTGCAGCTCTCATAGGAGTGACCGGGAAACCTTATCCCAGCTGTTTTTCATGCCATAGTCACACTATCCGCCCCTGCGGGGCACCTTTCCCCAGATGGGAAGGCTATTAAGTTAAGGAAATCGTTAGCTACGTAACGTCTTGCTTCCCCCTTCGGGGGAAGTGCCGAAGGCAATAGGGGCATGCTAGCGGTATAGCGTGCTATGTTGAATAGTCCGATGCTATCGATATTCCAACACTTTCATGCAATACCGCTACGTAGCCCCCTCACCCCTTCGGGGAGCTCCCCCGATGGGGAGCCAAGAACGTTCTTCCGCTTAACTTAATAGCATTACCCTAGAGGGGAAGGTTGCGATACGAGAATACCATCTTCTAAAAAAGCGGCGAAGCCGCCACGAGAACCTTGAACCTTGAACCTTGAACCCTGAACCAAATGAAAGCAAAGTAAAAAGGATGCTGCATAGGTGTGCCTCCTTTCCGCTCCATGTTCAAACTGTTCGGTATAGTGAACAAATTTCCAAAAATGGAAAAACTTTTCATTATACTGAACAGTTTTTTGATTTTTGGAAAACTTTTCAGTATAATGAACAAAAAGAGGTGAGACAGATGATACTACGAGAACATTACATTTCCCAGATCCGTCCATTCTATGACAGTGATCTGATCAAGATCATCACAGGGATTCGCCGCTCCGGGAAATCGGTCATATTGAGTCAGATCAAAGAGGAGCTGGAGCAAGCGGGACGGCAGGTTCTTTCTCTAAATTTCGAAAACACACGGCTGCTGCGGGAGATTCCTGATGCAGACAGCTTGATTTCCTATGTGCTGGCCCGACGAAAGGAGGGCAAGTGCTATGTGTTTCTGGATGAGGTGCAGTTGGTCAAGGATTGGAATCTAGCCTGTCGCACGCTGCGTCTGGAGGATATTTCGCTCTTTGTTACGGGTAGTAATTCCAAATTGTTGTCGAAAGAATTCACCAAGGAATTGTCGGGGCGATATGTGGCGTTCTGCATACGGCCCTTCGTGTACAAAGAGATAGCAGCGTATGCCAAAGAACTCGGAGAAGAGGCGCCGATCAGTGAGTACCTTATTTATGGAGGATTTCCGAAGCGTCTGGAATTTCGGGAGAAAGAAGCCATGCTGCGATACTTGGAGGATCTGCATCGGACGATTGTCTTGAATGATATTATGAATCGATATCAAATCCGCAAAGCGGAAGTGTTCCGGCGGTTGGTCGAGTACATCATGGTTTCGAATGGGCGTATCTTCAGTGCCAATTCGATTTCAAAATATCTGCGCAGTCAGAAAGTACAGATTTCTGTCAACACGGTCATGAAGTACTTGGGGTATCTGGAGGAGGCATATGCGATTCGCCAAGTCTCACAGTATTCTCTGAAAGCAAAGAAGAAACTGGACTTTTTTGAGAAGTTATATGATGAAGATGTGGCCTTCAATACGATTCATCAGCCGTTTGGACGCTATGATGTGACGCATAATCTGGAGAATGTGGTGTATAACGAGCTTATCTATATGGGTTATGAAGTGTATGTATATAATAACAGGGGACAGGAAATCGACTTCATCGCAGCCAAAGGGCAGAGGGAGTATCTCATCCAGGTGGCATACACGGTGGCAGAAGAGAAAGTGTATGACAGAGAGATGGGGGCGTTTGCGGCACTTGATAATGCGCGAGAAAAAATCCTCATCACAAATGATGATTTTGATTATTCCACCAGTACCGTGCGTCATGTGAAACTCAAAGATTTTCTTCTCATGCAATCATTGGAGGAGAAATAGATCGATGGATCAAACTGTTCAGTATAGTGAACAAATTTCCAAAAATGGAAAAACTTTTCACTATGCTGAACAGTTTTTTGATTTTTGAAAAAGTTTTCAGCAAGAGTGGACAGGGATGCAAACGTCCTGCCTTCGGGCATCGCCTCATATAAATATGCGGCGAAAGCCGCCACCTTATAGCATTACCCGCAAGGGGAAGGCTTTGTACGTCGTTATTCTTTTTTCACATATCACATATGCGTGTATTCGCTTTGATGTTATGGGGGAAGCGGTATTCTCGTATCGTAGCCTTCTCCATTGGGGAAGGGGGACCGCGCCAGCGGCGCTCGGGTACTTTCGTAAATTGCCTGCTTGAGACGATCTCCCCCGCTCTTTTTCATCCCGCTTTCCCCATCCAACCTCCGCCCCTTCGGGGCACCTCCTTCCATAGGAAGGAGGGAG
>ERZ773202.809-NODE-809-length-25227-cov-61.142619_pt1 | contig 25227 bp, 21 predicted proteins | sample MGYA00580998_ERZ773202 | MGnify/ENA primary metagenome ERZ773202 (study PRJEB29015, sample SAMEA2737803) | human gut metagenome | biome: human gut; feature: human-associated habitat; material: faeces | place: China | collected 2012 ...
CAAATTGAAAAGGCAACTAGCGCGGTGAATTCACCTTAACTTAACAGCATTACCCCAATGGGGAAGGCTAAGAGGTGCGGCACTTTGCGCCGATTTTTGTAAACGGCGATGCCCGAAGGCCGGAGGGAAGAAGTCAGAAGTCTAATGTCTGATGTCTGACCCTAATCCCTAATCCCTAGCTACTCATCCCAGCCCCTATTTCACATACTTGGCAAGCTCTTCGACCGTCACTTCCTTCAGGAAGCCCTGACCGATCTCCTTCATGAGGGCGAGCTGGAGCTTCCCTTCCTTGACATGCTTGCTTTTTGCCATATCCGCAGCGAGGATCTCGGGAGCGATGTGTGTCTCCGTGGGGAGAGATAGCGATTTCAGGACGTACTCGAGACGGCTCGTGGCGCCGCGGGTGGTGAGCCCGAGAAGCTCAGCGCGCTTGGTGACGAGGTACATGCCGATCGCTGTCGCTTCGCCGTGGGTGATCGTTTTGTCATCGTAGCGGCAGCAGCGCTCGATGGCTCCGCCGATGGTGTGTCCGAAGTCGAGCAGGCGGCGCTCTTTCTTGCCGGTGGGGTCGATCTCTACATAGTGCGCCTTGATGGTACAGCAGCGGCGGATGATCTCCGGCAGCACGCGCAGGAGATCCATGTCGGAATGGGCTTTTTCGAAAAGCTCGAAGAGCTCCTTGTCACAGACGCAGCCGAGCTTCACGGCTTCGCCCATGCCATTGTGCAGGTATTTTCTGGGAAGGGTCTTTGCCATGCCGGGGTCGATATAGACGGCGCGCGGCTGATAGAATGTGCCGACGAGATTCTTGCCCGCCGTGATGTCGAGCGTGATCTTGCCGCCGATGGCGCTGCCGATCTGCGAGAGCACGGAGGTCGGGAACTGGATGTATGCGATGCCGCGGTGGTAGGTGGCTGCAACGAAGCCGGTGATGTCACCGACGACACGCCCGCCGAGTGCGATGAGTACGCCGTCGGAGGGCAGGCCGAAGTCGACAAGCGCGCCGTAGACGCGGTTCACGATGGAGAGGCTTCTCGATTTTTCACTCGAGGGGACGACGATCATCTGGGTGCGGATGCCAGCGGATTCGAGGGATTTCACAAGATCCATGCCGTAGAGGCGATCGATCCCATCCTCTGTGATGATGGCCGCATCATGCGCACCTGTGAGGGAAGAGACCGCATCTCCTGCGTGGCGGATGAGCCCGCTGTCGATCACGATGTCGTAGGAATCCTTGCCGAGGTTGATATGTATTTTTTCCATAAAGAAGCCTCCTTTTGAGAAATAAGAGTTTTATTAAGGAAACACTGATTAAATCGTTGTCAGATTTTACTCTTGAATTTTTATGCATAGCGAGGAATAACCTGACGCGAATAGCGAGCTATTTAAGGAAGGCTATGACGAAGCTATGTATAAAAATTCTTGTAGAATCTGACTCTGCGATTTAATTAGCGTTTCCTTAAATATATTATAACGTAAGGACGAAGGCGGGGGAAGGGGGGCCTTGGGGGAAGCGCAGATCCCATCACGGCGGCGGATCTCCTGCATATTTCTATACATAGCCAAGCCTCTCGACATAGCAAGGCTTTCCGGCGTGCTCCGGCGGTGGGTGAAATGAAAAATGACGGTGTGGCTTCGCCGCCAATAGAAAAGCCAGAACACACTGGATGCGTGTTCTGGTCTTTTTGTTATGGAGAGTGACTGGTGACTTGAATGCTGTTTTTGGGCATTGCCCCATATATTCGCGGCGAAGCTACCACCATTTCGTATTTCTCATTCGGGCCGAGCTTTCGTCCACTATCAAGAGGCAGCACGCCCCAAGGGCTCACACTATTTCTTTTGATTCTTCTCTCTGGCAACAAGGATCGGATCGCCGCCGAGGCCCCAGTTTTCCAGAGGCACTTCATCGATGGTGACGACAGTCGAAGCCGGATTTTTGTGCAGGACGTTGGCCAGAAGATCCGTGACACCACGGATGAGCGCAGCTTTCTGCTCAGGGGTCACATGGCCTTCTCGGGTGATTTTGATATTGACGTATGGCATAGCGGACTCCTTTGTCTGGTAACTGGGGTTCAGAGTTCAGGGTTGAGGTGGCGGCTTCGCCGCAATTATATGTGGGGCAATGCCCGATCAAGAATCATTCTCGCCCCTTCCTTTGGAAGGGGCAGACGAGCGAAGCGAGGCGGGGTTGGCATCCCCGCGTGTGAAAATATCGCTTCACGCAGCCAACCTCCGCCCCTTCGGGGCACCTCCTTCCAAAGGAAGGAGGGAGAAAAGCGGAGTGCCTTATTTCAGCAGATTTCCATCCTCGAAATAATTGATCCGCATCGCACGGCGGACTTCGGCAAGGGTCTTGGCTGCGGTGTTTTCCGCTTTTTCGCAGCCAGCCTTCAGGATATCCTGGACATCCTCCAGATGGGCTTCCCAATATTCACGGCGTTCGCGGATGGGGCGGAGAGTCTCCTGCATGACGTTATTGAGGAAGCGTTTCACCTTTACGTCGCCGAGGCCGCCTCTCGTGTAGTGATCCTTCATTTCCTGAAGGCAGCTGTACTCGGGGCAGAAGGCTCTGAAGTGTTCATCACTGCTGAATGCATCGAGGTAGGTGAAGACGGGATTTCCTTCCACATGCCCCGGGTCGTCGCGGCGCAGGTGGGTCGGGTCGGTGAACATGGACATGATCTTCGTCTCGATATCCTTCGGCGAATCAGCGAGGTAGATGCAGTTGCCGATGGACTTGCTCATCTTCGCTTTGCCGTCGGTGCCGGGCAGGCGCAGGCAGGCCTTGTTTGTGGAAAGGACGATATCTGGTTCGACAAGGACTTCGCCGTAGATGTCATTGAATTTGCGGACGATCTCGCGTGTCTGCTCGAGCATCGGCTCCTGGTCTTCGCCGGTCGGGACATGGGTGGCCTTGAAGGCCGTGATGTCGCTCGCCTGGCTGACAGGGTAGCAGAGGAAGCCGGCCGGGATGCTGGCTTCGAAATTCTTCTGCTGGATCTCTGCTTTGACAGTCGGATTTCTCTGGAGACGAGAAACGGTGACGAGGTTCATGTAGTACATGGTGAGTTCGGTGAGCTCCGGCACCATGGACTGGATGAAGATGCAGGACTTCGCCGGGTCGATGCCGACAGCGAGGTAGTCGAGAGCGACCTCGCGCACATTTCTTCTGACCTTCTCCGGATTGTCCGCATTGTCCGTGAGCGCCTGCGCGTCAGCGATCATGATGTAGATGTCGTCGAATTTACCGGAGTTCTGCAGCTCGACACGTTCGCGCAGGGAGCCGACGTAGTGGCCGACATGAAGGCGGCCGGTCGGGCGGTCGCCGGTAAGAATGATTTTTCTCATATGATTTCTCCTGTCATAAATGGAAGGTGTATAGTTATTCTTTTCATTATACTCCATATGAGAGAAAATCGGTAGGCGTGGGAGAAAGCGGTCCTTCCTATCGCTGCCGCATGACCTCGCTCAATCGCTGCCTTTTGCGAGAAGAGGCTCATCAGGGAGATATACCACACTTTCACCATCGAGGGGCATATCGTAATTGGCGATGCCGCGAGAAGCCAGACGGCCGCGCATCGTATACCGAGTGAGGGCTGCGTGCGCCACGTTATCCATATGCGTGATATAAAGCCGGGCATGAGGAGCGGCAAGCGACACATTCCAGACATCTTCATCATTCATGATGAGACGGCCATTCTCAAGAGTCTCAGCCGCACAGGCATTGAGGGCGATCACTTCCGGCTGGTATTTCTTAATGGTTGCAGCAACTTCCTCATACCAGATGGTATCGCCGGCCAGATAGAATGTTTTTTCCTCTTTGGCTTCAAAGAGGACGCCCATGGCGTTTCCGCAGGGGATATATGTGCCATGGAGGGCCGGGACCTGACGAATGGTGGCATCTCCTATCTGAATTCCGTCCTTAGGAAGGATGGTGATATCCTGAAATCCGGATCTTTTTAGTACAGCCGCATCCTTCTCATTTTGGCAGAAAATGGGGACTCTCTTATCCAGCGGGGCGCCGACTGTACCGTCTGTGACGGACATGTCGATGTGATCGGGATGGAGATGCGTAACGATGATATAGTCGACATCCTGCAAGACCTCGCTGACAGAGGCGGGAAGGTCATAGAATGGCATCGGCAGGTGCTCCTTCATCGGGTCGGGAATATGGTAGGGGCGGCCGGGAATGTCGATGAAGCTGAAGACATGCCGGGGGGCAAGCCACGGATCGATGAGAAATGTTTTGCCGGCGTATACCAGGCGATTGGTTGCACTACGGATCTGTGTGATTTTCATAGAATGTGAACCTCCTTTTCTAGGCGTTATTATACGTGAGGCATGTCGCCGGAAAAAGAAAATAATGAGATGATTAAAGCAACCATATGGTTGCACTATAATGAAAACAGGAGGTGCTCTATGAATCAAAAACAGCTGCAATACTTCGTGACCGGCTATCAGACACAGAATATAAAAACAGCGGCAGACACCCTCTATGTCTCGCGCCAAGGCGTCAGCAAAGTGATCCGTCTGCTTGAGGAAGAGCTTGGTCAGCCGCTTTTTATCCGCAGCATAAAAGGAGTCATTCCCACGGACTATGCAACGACTCTCTTGCCCCATGCCAAAAGCCTTCTGGAGGAATACGATGCCATCCGCAGCCTCCGCACGCTGGCAGCTAAGTCCCAAAGCGTGGTCACTATTTATGCGCTCGATCATGTACTCGCCTATCTCGGAGCCTCCCTGATCGAAGACTTCTACGAGGCCTATCCCTCTATCATTCTAAGTGTAGTAGATACGACAGATGCCCATGCTATAGCAGCATTGGCATCGCAGCAGTGCAGCTTTGCCATCACGGCGGGACCACTGGATGAGACGCGCTTCGAAGGAGACACTCTTTTTTTCAGCCATTACAGTGTACGGATGCACAGGTCGCATCCGCTGGCGAAGCTCCCGGCTTTGACCTATGACGATCTGGACGGGCAGACCATCATCAGCAAAGGCCGTGCCTACGATTGCTTCCGTCACCATATCGACAAGTACTTCCTCGCGCCCGGAAGGAAGATCCACATTCTTGCGGAAACAGCGGATGAAAGTATCATCCGCACACTTCTCCTTCACAACAAAGCCATCAACATCAGCTATGACTATGCCGATCCCCTGTACCCGCATCCCGACATCGTGAGCCGGACACTGAAGGAAGAGATCAGCGGGCAGATGATCTACCTTGTAAGCAATCCGCAGGTCCGCAAGACAAAGGCAGGCTGTCTTTTCCGTGATTATCTGCTGGAATGGATGAAGAAAAAAGCGGCCATAGGGTAGTGCCATGGACAGGCAGCGGATGGAACGGGAAAAGATTTCCCCAAAGTCCGGTCCAAAGGACGGCAGGGAAGTAGGATCGCTATCAAAAAACTCCTTACTGGGTGTCCAGTAAGGAGGGTACATATCCTGTCAAAACGGAAACATGTCCGATGCTGCTGAAACCGCACATTCACAGCTGCAACCAGGTGCAATCTGTGGCAAAATTGACATCCATATCAAGGTCTTGGCCATCGAAGTCTACGGGAACAAGTCGGTATAAGGCCTTTTTCACCTATATCATGCAAGGTGTTTTTACACGGCAGCTGCCCGCCACATACTTCTCTGTCAGATATGTTCCGCGTTTCAGTCGTTCATCATCCATCACCCAGCCTTTGATGGTGTAGTCCTTGGCGATCTGATTTACCCATTTACGAAACTGTACGGCACGCTCAGAATTGACTTTAAAGCCTACGGCAATGATCATCTCCAAGGAATAGCGATTTGTATTGTAACTTTTTCCATCAGGAGCAGTTATTCGAAATTTTCGAATAACTGGCTCTTCCTGTAGCTCACTATCCTCGAATATCTTTTTTATATGATAATTGATTGTATTGGTACCAACATCATACAATGTGGCCATCATTTTCTGCGTCAGCCATTTTAATATCTCACCCCCATTACTTCTTTTCTCCGTAAGAAACCGTACCCGCTGCTGCCTTTTCCGGACAATCGGATTTTGCTTGTCCAAAATCCCGCATTTGTGTCGTAACTCACGTCACAAAATCCGCCTGTCCTACTGCCGCAGAAAAGCATTTACCGCCACACTCTGCCCTGTTGGAAAAAGGAGATTGCTCCCCTCTGCACTCCCCTTGTTTTAGTCGCCTATGAAGATGCAACTATATCACAGCTTGCACATTCATAGCCTCCTAAAACAAAACCTTCCATAGATTTCATCCAGTGGGGAGATGAATTCTGTGGAAGGTTTTGTTTGTTATTATCCAACTTTGCTTCAAAAGTATCGAAGTTCTAGATGTTGTGAAAATACCTAGATATTATGATTCTTACTCGATGACACCATCTGTATCGAAGATATGATCTAGCTCATCTGTGTTTATCGCACAAGAAACCTTTTCACGGATTGCTGTTTTATACATATCTAGTCGTCTGAACTGATTTCTTCCTGCTGCATCCTTACCCATACGGATAAGCTGGATTCTACCGACACCCGGATTCTGTCTTGCGTATTCTGCAAAACCTTTAGCCTTTCCAAGATTGTCCTTAAAGTCTGCACTGTGTGGCTCAAGGATATCGATCACATAGCCAAGGCGCTCATCTTCACGCACTATGATAAAATCGGGATAAGTTGGTTTAATTTCTCCGTTGATTTCATAGGGAATGCACAGTGCCCATGACGCTCTGGAGCGATTGCGAATCCAGCAGACAAAATCCTGCCGCTTTTCTTCCTCTGCAATCAGATCAGCCTCCCAGCCGTTTAGCTTCAGTTTCGCTGTTCCCGTGGTATCACTAACAAACAAGTGATCACGGTATTCTTTGCCACCAGCCTCATGTGGAACCTGTATTGTCTCTGGAAGGCGGAAGTTATGCTTGCTGACCACATCACCATCAGAGACGATGCTGTCGTAATCTCTGCGGATTTTCTCTGAGTTGATAGTGGCAATATATCTGCGATAATCATCATTCAGTCCGTGGAACCGGTCTTCCGCATAGGTATGAAGTCTGTTCATGCAGTTCTCGTCAGCAACAAAAAGAATGACGTCTATCTTAAAAGCCGTGAGGTCACTGAGGTCGCCATACTTATTGCCATATACCACACCAATGCCTTCACGTCCCAACTTCACATCGGCAATTTGGAACTGACGTTCAATATCTATATCGGTCGTCGTAAACAAATCATGAACAGAATAGTTGTCCACAGTCTCGCCGAACGCATCAAAAATCTGGGTCGCCAATTTGAACTGCTTGACCTGCTGAACAAGGTCATCATATTTCCCATCTGCCTTGAGGCCTTCCACATAGCTGTGGATCATCTCAACAATCTCATCCTGAACCTCCCGGATCGCCTCACGGTGCAATTTGGACATCGTAAGAAGATGTGCCATCTTATACAGAGATTTTAGGTAGTCAGTGATCCTAAGCGCTCTGACATCATAGGAAAGCAAACCTGCATCATTTATAAACTTCGTAACCTCTTCACGGTCAAACAGATCTTCCTCTTCAGAAGTTTCCGTCTGAACCGCCTGCTGACTTCCCGCAGTATTATTCTCGGACGGTGTTGCCATACCAGAGGACTGTGGAGTAACCGGTGTAGACTGGGCAGGAGGTGTTGTATCTGTGCTCGGCTGTGTCTGGCTCCGTTCTGGCGTTTCTGCTTGCTGTGCTTCTCCACCAGTAGATTGAGGCTGTGCTATCGGAGTCGTGTTGCCAGTTGGCTCCGAAGTTGCTTTCGCAGACTGCTGTTCGCCTGTGTTCTGCCCAGAGAACACATCAAATAAAGTCATCTGTCCCGGTATCTGCTGCTCTTCCTTTTTCTTCTTCGGCCTGACAGTCAGCGTTTCAAATTTCTTTCCAGACAGGGGCTCGCCATAAATATCTGTCGGAATATCTCCGCCTTCCGTGCTCTGCAAGGCTTCCACAACGTCCTTGACGGTATCCTTATTGAAGTACGGCAAATAGAGATGCACGTCGTTCAAAACGTCGTCCACCTGAATATGCATCTGCATCGGTGTTCTTACCATTCGACCGAGAAGCTGCGCTATGTAGGTGACATCATTAGCATGCTTAAAGGACATCATGGTCTCTGCTCGCGGGCAATCCCATCCTGTGGAAAGATTCTCTTTGAAGAATACCACGCGGATATTTTTGTCCTCGGCGATATTAGAAGGCTCTTTATAACGCACGTCGAGCCCATTGACGGTCAATGTGGCCGTCGTGCCACCGAAAGTATGAACCACCTGTCCACTTTCCAGCTTAAAGCCGGTGCGTTCTTCAATCTTTGCAATACAGTCGCCCAGATTGGTATCCGTCAGAGCATCACCGGTTCCGTTCAAAACCTGAATGATCAAAATCGGATTTACATAGGCGTAATGCTGCTCAAAGCAATACTGCGTCCAGTGTTCCCACTTTTCCTTCCAGTCATCCGCAGCAGCTTGCAAAATGGCCATATCATTATTGACCGTGCCTTCTTCTGGATAGGTAATAACGATCCGGTCTTTTAATAGACCGGAAGCTCGCACCTCATCCGGCGTCACGATAGACTTGTGAATTGTAGAGGATGTGCCTTCGACCAGCGCATTGAATCTCTGCGTGGTAGCGGACATACCGATGACAACCGGCATGGGCGGAATGCCATCCGAATCACTCCCCTTGATGAACTTCTGCATGATCGTGGTGGCCTTGCTTGCCTCACGTCCCTGCATGCCACGGTGCGCTTCATCGATGATAAAGTACAACCGGTCGCTCTTTTCCCGGACAGTATTCGCAAGCGTTTGCCAGATCGTATAAGTCCTGCCATCGCCATTTTTCGTGAGTTTGGAGGTAACCGACAGCTTCTGCGTATTTAAGAAATAAACATGACCATCCTCAAACATCTCTTTATCAAAGGATTCCTCGGAAACCGTTACGCACTGTGACAGCTTGATCTTATCAGCTTTTGAGTCGATCTTTTGTTTTGACTGCTCGTTAAGCTGAGGCGAATCCGAGAGCCAGACAATGATTGCATCAGGCTGCTCCATATACTGTTCGTCACCGAAAAAAATAGCCTCAATTAACGCAGACATGATGATAGTCTTGCCAGCGCCAGTCGGTGCAGTGAAAGAAACCACCTGTGGCGCATGTGTTCTGTGATAGCTACCCATTGCCTCCGCAGTCTTCATACGGATATCAGCAAGCGCTCTTTTCTGAAAAGAGAATAATTCTACTCTCATGGTTACCTCCCCGTATTGATTCTGAAATTATCCAGATAATCTCTGTAAAGCTGGTAGCAGTCTTTGCCATCGTAGGTACGGATCATCGCCCGGTATGCTGTTTCTGAATCCGTTACAATGAAAACTGTCTGGATTTCTGGATGCTGACTTAACTCCGCATCGAACTCAGAATAATATATTTCATCTACCAAAACAGCCATCTTGTTCTGTGGCAAAATCAGCATGTTCGGAAGATCATCGTTTTCAAGAGCCGGGCACCTGCCAACAGCTCCGCCCTTCATCCAGAGCACGGGGAGCAACTCTCGGAACTGCCTGCCGAGAGCAACGGAGGTTTTGTCGAGAAAACTAAGCTTGAAAAATGCGGCATTCGCAAGAAATCCGTCACTCATTGGTATCTTTCTTAGTTCTTGTTTAATGTAATCTCCAAGTAAGTTCTGAATTCTGTCTTTCAATGATTTAAACAAACGATCATTTTGAGTTACTACATAAAACTCACGAATATGATCTTGTCCATCAAGAGCCTCCACCCACTCATCTGCATAACTGTCATCAAAGAGTATTGATATATCATATTTTTCAGATACCACATATTTCGTATTAGCTTTGGCTAAGGACTGAGAAAGGCGACCTTTCCCGAACAACGAGAGCAGCTGTTTTTTCTTAGCCGCGTTTTCGACCATCTCTTTAGTGATAAAATCCAGCTTTCTATATATCCTTGAGTACGATTTTTCAATATTCGTAGATGCAAAGTACTCACCACTCAAACTTGTGCCATCATCAAGTCGTCCTAAAATTGAGTGTGTTGTTCTTGGCCATGTCACCGATTTACAAATTCCATGACTTTCCCATTCTTGATCTCCCGGTTTAAAGCCTTCTTTTTTCAGTATTTCAGCATCCTCGTTTGCAACTTCATTATTTGTAACAAGAACACATCTCCTGTTACCGCCATCCTCAGCATTTAATAAGTTGACTGCATGAAGCGTAGTTCCACTTCCAGCAAAAAAATCAACAATTAATGCATTTGGATTGTTCCCTACAACCATTTTTATGGAGTCTCTTTCAGCATATAATGATTTAGGAAATGTAAACGCTCTGGATTTTCCAACAATATGAGATACTAAATCGGAGCCATAAGCACCTGCATCATGCAAAGTTCTATACCAAACCGTCTTTACCTGCTTCTCCTGTTCATTCGCATATTCAACTGTTACCGTTCCTGTGACAGTATCTCTTGAAGTGATGATTAATTCTCCGCTTTCAATTTGGTGCTGAAGTTTTTTACTCAGATACGAAATACCCCATGTTTTTCTCTTTGGATCATACCTACCCAGTGATATATATCCCTTAGCGAGCATATCGTTAAAGGTTTCCACACTGAGCATCCACCTGCCTTCTGACAGATCATCTCGAATAGGCCAAGCAGCCTCATATCCTTCGATTTTTTCACCGTATGGAGGTTCTTCCGGGAAGGGCACAACAGCTCCAGCTTTTACTATCTTCTTTTTTACTGGATCTATCAGCACTGGGTAAAACAGGTTCTTACTGTCTTCCCTCCTTGCTCCTTCTCCAGAGCGCAATAGCCCCTTCCATCTTGGCTTTTTGCTTGGAGCTATTTCTCCTAACATAGGATCATTTCCAAAACATATAGTAGCTTTAGGCATAAAACAATAAATTGCATATTCCTCAACCCTTGAAAAATATCCTCTTGTCGACCCCTTTGGATTATTTACTATTGTCACCATTTGAATATAAGCTTCCGGCAACACCTGATCTAAAAGCGTTCTCAAATGATGAACCTCATGCTCATCAATGGTAACAATCAGCACTCCCGTCTCAGGCTTTAATAGCTTTTTTGCGATTTTCAAGCGTTTTTCCATCATAGATAACCATTTACTGTGACGGTAAGCGTCAGATCCATCTACATAGTCATTATTGTATTTCCAGTCCTTGGCACCGGTATTGTACGGCGGATCAATGTATATGCAATCTACCTTCTCTGCATAGAGATATTCCAGAAGCTGCAGCGCATGGTAATTATCCGCCTCAATTAGGGTATGCCAAAGGCCGCTGTCCGGAGCATTCTCCACAGTGTCAATTAGTTTTAGGGTAGGATAAATCGGCTCACCGAATTCTGCTACCGCAACAATCTCATCCAGCCTGAAGGTCTTTTGTTCATGAGTCTCACGCCGGTCGCAAAGAACGTCTTCACCGTCAATCTTCATAACTGTATAAATATCACTGACATACCCTGTCTTCAGAGCGACCTTGGAGCCAGCACGAATCGGGACGTCATAGAGCGGCGCGCACTCTGGCAGATGCTCTTCAAATACCAATCCGAACTTCTTCTGCTTCAGTAATTTATTTGTCTCCTGCAGGATTCTCTCCTTAAGCGCAGGATCGTCAATCTGCTGGATCAGGTCTTGTAATAAAGCCAAAACGCCACCTCATTCTTCCGTTATTGTTTTTTCCTTAATATAACAATCAATGCCATGTTCCTGGCAGAATGAAACCACTTCTGCCGCACACTTATTATAAAAATACTTATGCTCTTTGTAGGAGTTTGCCACCTTACTATAGTTCGTTCTTCCGAAAATGATCCGATCTGTAAAAGATACTGCCTCAAGCAGTTCATGCAGATCCTGCTCAATCATATTCGGTGTCGGATACGGTTCTATGCTTACCCATGTTTTACAACCAGCCTCATGAAGTACCTTCAATGCTGCCAGTCTGTCTGAACAAGGAGCTGCCCCAGGTTCCATCTGTTTCCGATAGGCTTCATCTAGAGTAATCAGTGTAATCCCGTATTCATTTTCCGGAGAAAGTTCCGCCAATTCTATGGGAAGCAATCCCTTCGTCAATGTAGTGCATTTGATACCGGCCTCGTTCAATTTTCGGATAGCCGCAATGCTCATCTGAGACACCTCTGGATATCCTTCCATGAACGGATCTGTGGTAAAGCAAAGCTGGACAGACTGAATCTTATCTCTGAGCCTCGGTATCTCTTTATCCAGCAATTCAAGCGTGTTTGATACAAGCACTGGCTCAAGCCAGCTCTTGTAATCCTTAATTTGCCCGAATCGCTTCTTCATCAGAAATGCATAACATGGATATTTGCACCCATGTGCACACCCCTGCACATGATTCATTGTGTAGTCACCATACTCTACCCGTGTTTGATAAAGCATGGATTTTCGTTTTATCGTCTTCAAGGTGCTTTCATCCTCTGCCTACTTGTTCTTTAATATGTAGTCTGCCATCCGCAGTGCAAGTCCCTGCGCTTTCGGATTCTCACTAGCAATGGCAAAGCAGAATAGGAACATCGGCGAGTTCCTGCTGTTCCTGAAAATCCGCGCATGCTTTGACACACATGGAAAGATTGTCCCAAGCCGAGAGAGGATATACTCCTTTATGTGATCTGGATTTGCGTCCTTAACCATCCGTTCGCCATCGCTCTGTCCGGGCTCCGGGAACAAATCAAAAAGCGTCATCTGGGGATCTTTCTTATAGAATTCCTTCCTCCATCCGGAATCTCCAAGCAATCGATCTATACAATCCTCCCATTTATCGTACTTTCCGTTTTTCGGCAGCATACGTTCAAGTGCAGAGAACGGAAACAGGTACCATACGTCTATCGATTTCGTCTGTGCTACATTTTCAAGCGTAGCCCAATTTACCTGCGTCGCATATGGATCTAAGAACAGCAATCCTCTGTTATATCTCCAGTCTACGTTGCTAATAATCTCCGCGAGCTTATCATTCGCATCGCCGCAGTAAATCGTAACAATTCTCCTCATCTGCGGAAACTCGGAGGTTATCATATTCTGAAGTTCTCCTGCCTTCTGAGAGTCCGCTTCTATGAAATAGTAATGATCGAACTTCTTTTCAGACGCTAGTGCACGCTTAGCAGAGCCCACAAGAAACTGCCCGCCGTCACTGGTCTCGATCTCACCGGTTCCAGCAAAGGCATCTATATAAATCTTCTTAAACTTCTGATTTTGCAGTGCAATCAGGTATGCGTCTAGGTAGCTGGTGAAGATATTCAACTTCTCCTCAGTCCAATTGCCACCAAATTTCTGCGACGTTGCCATAAATTCCAATTACCTCATCTATTTGAAACTCAATCTCAAGAAGAGAAAGAGATCACCGTTTCCTTCTTTCCTGTAGCAGGATTCACAATCTGCTCAATCTTCGCGTCAAAGAAATCGCTAAGATCGCTCTTTACCTCATTACGAAATCCCTCTGACGGGAAAATCGGGTGGTTATCCAGAAGTTCCCACATCTCATCCAGCGGCACCTGCTTTCGGCTTCTAAAGTTGCGCTGCAGGTATTTCGCTATATCGATAACATGCAAGCAGCTTTCATCTTCCTCTTCAGCAATCTCACCGAAAAGGTTAAATGACAACTGCCTGTCCTCAACCGAGTGCTTGGTAGAGGACTGTGCGCCAAATACCTTCCAAGCACTCTTCTTGTAGAGCTTAAATCCCTCCTTGTTGCTCGTGCAATGAATCAAATTGTAGACGAGCGAGTTCTGCGTGTTATAGAACGGAAATGCCGATACGTAGTACCTGCGAGCTCCTCTTTCAGTGAATTTATGATTTCTTCCACTCTGGCCTCATAGGCCTTCTTGTCACTTCCGTAAGGCACCAGTTTCTCAAAGTCTTCCAGATAAGTGTTCTCGTACTTTGCCTTTGTCTGTTTCTTCTTGGCGCTTGTGATCGCCCGCACCGGATCTGAAACCATGTGATTAATCATAACTTCACCCCAGTTACGGAAAAATGGTAGAAGTGCTTTCCAGTCAATAGTCGCATCATACGGATCGTAGAGCAGGAAATAATGCAGGTGCCCAGTTCCATACAACTGTGGTCCAATAGTTCGGAGTAGCTCGTGCGCATCACCACAAGAGGTGACAATCTTAAAATTGCGCTCATCCTGTGGAAGATGCTTTTTTAGCTCATCTACGCGCGCTTTATCCTTGTCATTCAAGTAAATGTATATATTTTTTTCCGTATAGCTTCTTGATGCTTCCCTAAGTGCTTCTGAGACGCGTACTGCTGTACCTTTCACCAATTGCCCAGCATCGTCGGTGTATACACCACTGTTGCACATACAGTCTATAAAGATCAGCCCATTGCAAGACTCAGTCAGCAGCAACTTCTGTGCCCACGATTTGATGTACTCTTCTATTAGTTCAAATTTTTTTATTGTGTGAGGGCTAGCCTTGCTAATTATGTTTTTCTTTTTTGCCGCCATACCATCCACCTCTTATTCAACAATGCCTTCTTGGGGAAAAATCAGTTTTCGGATATTTTCCAATATCGCAGTTCCGTATTTTACGCACCTTCGTTAGCATTCTTATCCGGACATACACCGACTTTCGGTACTTATTATTCTTTTCTTGTCAGCAGAGCCACGGTCTCGACGTGCATGGTCTGCGGGAACATGTCGACAGGGGTGACTTCCTTCACGGTATAGCCAAGTCCGGCGAGGATCTTCGCATCGCGGGCGAAGGTCGCCACGTTGCAGGAGACGTAGACGATGCGTGAGGGTTGCATGCCGGCCGCAGCGGATAGGACGGTCTCGCTGCAGCCGGCGCGGACGGGGTCCATGACGATGACGTCGGGGCGAAGGCCTTCTTGGTAGAGCTTTGGCATGAATTCTCCGGCATCAGCGGCGTAGAATTCGGCGTTTTCGATGTGGTTGAAGGCGGCGTTTTTCTTCGCGTCTTCGATGGCTTCTTTCACGATCTCGATGCCAATGACGCGTCCGGCTTTTTGGGCGAGGCAGAGGGAGATGGTGCCTGTCCCGCAGTAGGCGTCGATCACGGTCTCTCCGCCGTGGAGGTCGGCATAGGCGAGGGCTTTTTCATAGAGGAGCTCGGCCTGGGGTTTGTGTACCTGAAAGAAGGAGAAGGGGGAGACTTCGAAGGCGAGGCCGCAAAGGGAAGAGGTCAGGGTCTTTTTGCCCCAGAGGTGATGGATCTCTTTTCCGAGGATGGCATTGCCTTTGTGGCTTTGGACATTGTGATAGATGGAGACGACTTCGGGGAGGAGTTTTCTCATTTCGGAGATCCAGAGGTCGGCGAGCGGGAGCTTTTCCGAAGCAGTCACGATGACGGCCATGACTTCGCCGTGATCGCCGACGCGTCCCATAATGTGGCGGACGCTGCCGCGGCCTGTTTTTTCGTTGTAGCCGGTGAGCTGATGGCGTGTCATGAAGCCTTGTGCAAAGCGCAGCAGACGGTTATTCTCTTCTTCCTGAATGGCGCAGCTCGCGATCGGGATGACCTGATGGCTGCCCTGCCGGTAGTAGCCCAGGACGGGGCCGCTCGTTACCTGACTGACGGGGACGGCCATTTTATTGCGGTAGTTCCATGGGTGGGAGGCGCCGGCGATGGGGCGGACAAGGCTCTCTTCGCAGCCGCCGATGCGGACCATCACGTCTTTCACGCGCCGCTCTTTCACGGCAAGCTGGCCTTCATAGGTGAGGTGGGAGATCTGACAGCCGCCGCAGGCGTGGCAGACTGGGCAGGCGGGCGTGGTGCGATGCGCGGAGGGGGTCACGATGGAGATGAGCCGTCCTGTGGCGTAGGATTTCTTCGCGGTCACGATCATGGCCTGTATGGTCTCGCCGGGGAGAGCACCGGGGACGAAGACGGTGAAGTCATCGACAGCTCCGATGCCTTCGCCGTGGATGCCAAGGTCGCGGATGGTGAGGGTGTATGTTTCGTTTGGTTTGACGGGAATGATTTTCTTAGACATAGAATGCTCCGAGGGGGTTGAGGGGTGAGGGTTAGCCCGTGGGGCGTGCCGCCCACTGATTGTGGATGAAAGCTTTGCTCGCCAGTTAGGAGTGAGGAGTGCTGGTGCGGCGCATAAAAATATGGAAGCACCGCGGAGTATAGATAGTGGCGATGCCCGAGAGTGGCATTTAGTCACCAGTCACTCGAGGCTCCTAATCCCTAATCCCTGCTTTCAAACTTCAGGGTTCAGGGTTCAAACTTCAGGGTTAGCCCGTGGGGCGTGCCGGCCTTTGATTTTGAATGAAAGCTTCACTTGAATTAGAAATGAGAAATGGTGGTGCGGCGCATAAAAATATGGAAGCGCCGCGGAGTATAAATCATGGCGATGCCATGAGCTGGCATGCCAGTCACCAGTCACCAGTTTTTGATCACGTCGTCGGGGATCTCAAAGTGCTGGTAGTCTTTGCGGTCTTCCCAGCTGCCGCCCCATTCGAAGCCGTACTTGGCAAAGATGATGCAGGCGAGGTCCTTTTCATCGATCTTCATGGGGAAGTCACGGCTGCGGTCTATATAGGGGGCTCCGGCGGCGGGCTCGATGGTGAGCTTGCCGTCCACCATTTTGACATAGGGGTTGTAGAGCGGATTGATGTCGATCGCCGCGCCCATGCCATGCTTGGAGATCTTGGTCGTGTGGGAGATGAAGCGGAAATTGAAGGAGGAGCTGTTGTTGTCTGCCGTCGAGCGTTCATCATCGGCATCGTAGTGGTCCACGAGGCGGATCTTCTCGATGGGATATTTGGCGGCGTAGAGTTCTTGGAAGATGGAAAGGACGGTTTCTGCGATGCGGCGGTTGACCACCATTTCGCCGTCCTGCGTTTTTCCTTGGAGGTCCACATAGCGGATGCGGAGGTAGGAGAGCTCCTCTCTTGGGATGGTGCAGTCTGTCTTGAATGATTTGCCTTTCATGATCTCAAAAATGGCGTCAGGGATCGGGGAGTAGGAAAAACCTTCGATACATGTAGTCATGGTGATATATCCTCCTTTTCCGGGTAATGCTATTAAGTTAAGCGGAAGAACGTTCTTGGCTCCCCATCGGGGGAGCTCCCCGAAGGGGTGAGGGGGCTACGTAGCGGTATTGCATGAAAGTGTTGGAATATCGATAGCATCGGACTATTCAACATAGCACGCTATACCGCTGGCATGCCCCATCTCGCTGCGCTCGAAATGGCGTCTCACTGGATTTTAGCGTCGCTACGCTCCTAAAAATCCAGTTCGCTTGCACATATTGCCTTCGGCACTTCCCCCGAAGGGGGAAGCAAGACGTTACGTAGCTAACGATTTCCTTAACTTAATAGCATTGCCTTCCGTAAGAAGGGACGAGAATCGCGGGCTGCTTCATGGTATGATGACGGAGCATTGCATGAGCATACATATAAGATCAGACTCTGCGATTTAATCAGTGTTTTTCTAATTGTCTGTTTTGCTTTTTAAAACGAGGGATACGCATTCAAAATGTCTGATACTACATCTCACGGTCTGCTGGACCGGCTGTTTCATCTGACCGAGAACAAGACGACGGTCAAGAGAGAATGTCTGGCCGGACTCACGACCTTTGTCTCAATGGCTTATATTTTATTTGTGAATCCCCAGATCCTGGGGGATGCCGGAATGGACGCGGGGGCGGTCTTCACGGCTACCGCACTTTCGGCGATTTTGGGATGCCTCCTCATGGGATTCCTTGCGAACTATCCGATCTCCATCGCGCCGGGGCTTGGTGACAATGCTTTCTTCACCTACTCCGTCGTCCTTGCCATGGGTATGCCATGGCAGCAGGCGATGGCAGGGGTCTTCATCGCTTCCATCCTGTTCACTGTCGTTTCCATTTTCAGGATCCGTGAGATCATCATTGATGCGATCCCGCAGGATCTGAAATATGCGATGGCAGCCGGCATCGGTATCTTCATTTCCTTTGTCGGCCTGCAGGGCGGCGGGATCGTCATTGCAGATCCGGCGTCCATCATTTCCATCGGCTCCTTCAAGGTACCGACCACCTGGCTCACCATCTTCGGCACCCTTGCGACCGCGCTCCTGATGGCGAGAAAAATCCCCGGCTCCATTTTCTATGGCATCGTCATCACCGCGCTCGCCGGCCTTGTGACAGGCATCATCGCACCGCCGGACAGCATCATCTCCATGGCGCCGTCTCTCGCACCGACCTTCGGCGTCGGCGTGACGCATATGGGAGCGATCCTGACGGATCCTACCATGTGGGCGGTCGTTGTCATCTTCTTCCTGGTCGCTTTCTTTGATACCGCTGGGACTCTCATCGGCCTCGCGCAGCAGGCAGGCTTCATGCACAATGGCAAGATGCCGCGCATCGGCCGTGCACTCATGGCAGACTCTCTCTCCATGCTTGCCGGCGCTGTCATGGGGACGACCCCGACGGCAGCGTATGTCGAGGCTTCTGCCGGTATCGCGATGGGGGCGCGCACAGGTCTTACCGCTGTCGTCGTCGCGATTCTTTTCGGCGTCAGCATGATCTTCTCGCCGCTCCTTGCCGTCGTCACAGCGAATGTCACCGCTCCGGCGCTCATTGTCGTCGGCGTCCTCATGGCATCGGCACTGAAGGAGATCCGCTGGGATGAGTTTGAGATCGCGCTCCCGTCCTTCCTGATCGTCATCGGCATGCCGCTCACTTTCAATATTTCCTATGGCATCGCCTTTGGCTTCATTTTCTATCCGCTCGTCATGATCGCTGCCGGCCGCAGAAAAGAGCTGAACTGGATCATCTGGCTCATGTTCTTCCTTTTCCTCCTCCTGCTCGCGACACTGACGATGTTGAAATTCTGATAAGGCTTGGCTCTTGGGCCTATGGATCTATGGAAATGCGGAAAGCGATCGGATCCTTACTTTCGTGAACCCGCTGAACAAACTGTACTTATAGAACCTGTCTATTTTTTTACAAAGGAGAATCATATGCTGACTAGAGAATTGCTCGCTTCCTACATTGACGCCGGCGCTGGCCGCATCAAAGCGGACATGGCGGTCATGGGCGGTACGCTGATCAATGTCAATACCGGTGAATACTATCAGGCGGACGTTGCCATTTACAAAGGCAAGATCACGGCGGTAGAGAAGGATATTTCTGACTATGTCGATGATCATACGAAGATCATCGATGCGAAGGGAAAGTACCTCGCTCCGGGGCTCATTGACTGCCACGTCCATGTCGAATGCAGTAAGATGAGCATGACCCGCTTCGCAGAAGCCGTCGTGCCGCATGGCACCACGAGCATCGTCAGCGGACTTGATGAATATATTTCCGTCATCGGTGTCGATGGGCTCGAGGATATTTTCAAAGAGATCGATGCATCTCCATTGAAGGTTTTCTGGGCACTTCCGTACAAGACGCCCTACACCATCCCGAAGTCCACCATCGCGTACAATGTCACAGCGAAAGACCATGAGAGATATCATCAGGACTCCCGCTGCTACGGCATCTGGGAGCTTGTCCGTGAAGCCGTCATGACCAAGGATCAGGATACGCTGGATGCCATCGTCGAAGCAGAGAAGCGTCACCGTCCGATCTTCGGCTGCAGCCCGCTCGCTCGCGGCAAAGACCTCAATGAATATCTCATGAGCGGTGTCCGTGTCGATCATGAAAGCTACGATCATGAAGAATTTCTGGAAAAAGCCAGAAAAGGCATCCATACTATCATCCGTGAATCTGCCGTGACGAAATTCCTGAATGAAAATGTCCGTGCCATCACGGAATGCTGCCCGGGCATGGCGCGTCACACCAGCTTCTGCTCCGATGACGTTCACGCACGCGGCATCCTTGCACACGGTCACATCGACCACATCGTCCGTCTGGCTATCAAGGCCGGCGTCGCACCGATGACTGCCATCCAGATGGGCACCATCAATGCGGCGGAAGCCTATCAGATCGATGACCACGTCGGCTCGATCGCGCCGGGGAAAGACGCTGACATCCTCCTCGTCGACCAGCCAGGTACATTCCAGGTCGAGACCGTCATCAGCAAAGGCCAGCTCATCACCGAAAATGGAGAGAACCGTTTCGATTACCAGATACCGGCGCGCCAGTCCTCCCTCACTGATACCGTGAAGCATGCGCTCCTCACTGCGGATGATTTCGCCACCCATGTGAATATCGAAGAGGGCACCGCTCTTGTCGAGACCATTCACAGCGTAGGTCCCTTCATGAGAAAGAGAAGAGATGTCGAACTGGAAGTGAAGGACGGCATCGTATGCCCGAGTGCGGAGAAAGACGTCGCCATGGTTTCCGTCATCGAGCGCTATGGCATCCACGGCCATATGTCCAAAGGCTTCATCTCCGGATGGTCCTTCAACAAAGGTGCCATCGCGACAACGGCTTCTCCGGATGACAACAACCTTGTCGTAGCCGGCGCGAGCCGCGAAGACATGGCACTTGCTGCGAATACCCTGATCAGTCAGGGCGGTGGTCAGGTCGTCGTCATCGATGGCAAGATCATCTCCTTCCTTCCGCTCCCGATCGCAGGCATCGCATCCGACCTTGCGCCGGAAGAGCTTGCGAAGAAAGAAATCGAGCTCGAGGAAGGCGCGAAGGAAATCGGCAGCAGCCTGCCTGATCCGATATTCTACCTCTCCTTCCTTCCGATCACAGCGATCCCGGATCTGGCGATCACTGACGGCGGCTGCGTAGACTATACGAAGCTCAGATATTTCGATCCGATCCTCGAAGTGAAAAAATCATAACAGACGCGCCTCTAGGCATGCCTCTTAGCAAGATAGGAAACAGAAAGATCATAATTTCTGTTTCCTATTTTTGTTTCTTTCTGTTTGAAGTTCTCCCTGATCTGGAAATTCATTCTTTGAGCATTCTGTATTTCCTGCATCAATAAAGGCCTCGAAGCCTGGATGCCGACCTACCTCATCGCAGAACGCGGCATCAATCTGAAAGCAGTCGGCTATCTCACACCGATTCCCTTCATTGCTTCCTTCCTGTCCACTGCCATCTGCGGCTGGGTCATGAACAAGTACTTTGATAAGAAGGAAAACTGGATGATCGTCATCTGTGCTGCGATGACGGCGATCTTCCTGTACTTCATGTACAATGCAGAAACGATCATGTGGGTCGTCATCTTCCAGTGCGGTGTGTACTTATTCAAAGCCTGCATTATGGGGACGGCTGTCGCTATCGTCCTCAAGATCGTCACCGGCTCCATTGCCGGCTGTACTTCGACACTGATCAACATGGGCGGTCAGGTAGCCAGCTTCATCTCGCCGATCATCATGGGCTATCTGGTCTATGCCTTCAATGGCTTCTTCAATGTCGTATTCTACTATCTGATGGGTGTCGCTGCACTCTGTGCCATCAGCACGCTTCTCATCCCGACCCGTAAGGAAGATATGCTGGATCTGGAAAAGTAAAAGTGGAGTGCGACTTCCGCTATGTGAGCCATGATGACCTGCCGAAGCTAAAGAAAATGGTTTACGCCATCGTAGAAAAGAACTTCGTGCCGGATGTGACGACGAAGATCACCGACACCTTCGGCTTCGATGAAATGGAACGCACAGAAGCCACTATGCAGCTTCTGGAAGTCGCTAAAGAGGCGGCGAAAGAAAGCGGTCTTCCGGTCCCGGGACCAAAGCTCTGCGGCGGCGGCTCTGATGCGGCGTATACCGTACAGGCCGGTGTAGCGACACTCTGCTCCATCGGCGTCGAAGGCGCACGTAACCATACCATCGAAGAATGGGCGGACGAAGCGTCTCTTTATGAACGCACCAAACTTCTGATGGCATTCTTATGTGAGCTGTAAAAGGTTGGTGACTAGTGGCTGGTGACTAGTGGCTGGTGACTAGTGACTGGTGACTAGTGACTGGGATTCTCCGGCATCGTCATCCCGAGCGTAGCCGAGGGATCTCTACTGCACTGCAGGAATCGGCGTGTATACGCCGAGGGGAAACGATGTCTTGGTGCTGCCTCACATCAGACAATGATCGTTCTGCAAGAGAGATCGATGGCTGCGCTCGAGATGACGACGACGCGAAGCGCTTTCAAAACTCCGCGGCGCTTCCATATTTTTATGCGCCGCACCACCGCCGTTGAACCCTCTGAACCTGTTGAACCCGCCGAACCTATTTCGTACGTAATCAAAGGGCGCTCCGCTCCATGGGCTAACCCTGAACCTTGAACCTCTCACAGCTTGTACTGCTCGAGCGCAGTGATCAGGGCTTTTGTATGAACCGGCTTGGAAAGGCAGGCATTCATGCCTGCGGCGTGGACTTCGTCCTCTATATCTTGGTAAGTATTTGCTGTGACTGCGATGATCGGGATGGTGAGGGCATCGACGCGGGAAAGGGCGCGGATGGCTTTCGTGGTCGCAAAGCCATCCATACCGGGCATGACGAGATCCATGAGGATAGCATCAAAGGTGTTGAGATCCGATTTCTCAAAAGCACGGATGGCTGCTTTGCCGCTGCTGGCGGTAGAGGCCGTGGCACCGGCGTCCTTAAGCGTGGCGATGAGGATTTCCTGGCTCAAGGTATTGTTATCGACCACCAGTACATGGAAGCCTCGGATGCCGTCCTCTCCGGTGTGAGCGATGCGTGGAGACAGCGAGGAGTCTTGATGGGAGAATTGATCTTCTACGAGAGATTTCAGCTTATTCTGGTAGGCGAGAAGGGCATCGATGTAGGCAGACTGCCTTCTGACATACTTGCGATAGAGATACAAGACGCCTGCAAAAACGAGAAAGGCGATCGTGTAGGCGATATAAAAAATGTGGTAGCGATGGTAAACAGCAGGAAGAGAGCGATCCATGGCATAGTCCTCCATCCACTTTTCCTGCAGATTTTTAAGCGTGCCATCGTGGGACATCTGGCGAAGATAATTGTTGATCTCATCTCGCAGACCGATCTGATCCTTTGAGATCCCAAAGGCGGGATAGCTTCCAAGAAGCATGAGGCCGGGCTTGATATTGAAATGATTCTTCTGGATGATGTCCTGCGCGACAGCTCCATGGGAGATGCCGTAGTCCACGTCACCGCCTTCGACGGCAGCAAGGATGGACGTATTCGTAGGATACTCGACGTACGTACAGTTGAAATCATAGGAGGTCATCAGGACGGAGTTTTTCATGATGGCGACACGCTTGCCCGAAAGCTGGCTCACATGATTGACCGGCTTTTTGCCAAAGACCTGCATGGTGTCAGCACTCGTCGGGATGGTCTTGATGACGCCCTGCATATTCGAGTAGATATCAAGACCGGAGAGTACATCGACTTCACCATCTTGCATCATCTTCCGGCAGGTCGGCCAGTCACCCGTGAAGAACTCCGGCTTGCACTGCATACGGTTGGCCAAATCATAGAGGACCTCTACGTCCATGCCCGAGAGCTGCCCCTCTTTGTTCAAGAAGGAATGAGGCGCAAAGTCACTCGCAATAGCCACGCGAAGCACCCGGCCGTTCGATCGCACAAGGGGCGCTGCATCCACGCCGATCGGTTTTCGGAAAAGCCCCATCTGCCACCCTGTAAAAAGGAGGGGGGCGAGGACGCCGAGAAAGAGAACCATATACAAAATCAGGTCGAATCGATTGAGGTTTTTCTTTAGCTGGTGCATAGGAAAATCCTTTCCGGAAAAAATCGAAGTCTTTAAGGAAACGCTGATTCAATCGCAGAGTCTGATTTTACAAGAATTTTTATACATAGCTCGCTATTCGCGTCAGGCTATTCCTCGCTATGCATAAAAATTCAAGAGTAAAATCTGACAACGATTTAATCAGTGTTTCCTTAAGAAGGATATGATAAGGAGAAAAACAAGGTCTTTTCATTCATATTACTATAGACAGAGCCTTTTTGAAAGGCGAAAATGCATCCGATTTCCTCTTGACGCGGGTGCTTTCGTTTAGTAGTATGAATTTGTTTATCCTTAAGAGGTGAAGAAAACATGCTGATACATTCTGAATATGACCGCATCAATATCTTCAAAGTAGAAAGGCAGGATGGAAATGAAAGCACCTATAGAAGAAATCAATGCATTTGTCGATCGAAACAAAGAGGAAATGCTTCTTTTCTGGGAGCAGCTTGTGAACCGACAGGCGGGCTCGAAAGAAGTGGACCGTGTGAACCGCATCATGCATTTTTTGAAGGAACATTTTGAACGAGAGGGCATCGACTGCCGCCTTGTAGACAGCAAGGGGAGTGCGGATGTGCTGGTGGCGGAGCTCAATGCAGATGTCCCCGGTGCGCCGCTTCTCCTCTCTGGGCATTGCGACACCGTATTTCCTTCCGGCAGCTATCCTGAGGATCCCTTCCATATCGAAGACGGCTTTGCCAGAGGCCCCGGCGTACTGGATATGAAATGCGGGGTAGCACAGATCTTCTACCTTCTGGTCGCACTGAAGCACTTCGGATACCGCGACCGTCCCGTCAAAGCCATCTTGGTCGGAGATGAAGAGACGAGCCATTATGGCGGCATCGCAGACCAGATCCTGAAAGACGAAGCGAAGGGCGCGCTGTGCTGCTTCAATATGGAAAGCGGACGCCTCGATCACTGCATGACCGTAGGCCGTAAAGGCTGCCTTGACTGCCACATCACGGTGCGCGGCGTCGCTGCACATGCGGGAAATGACTACGTAAAAGGCAGAAACGCCATCGTCGAGATGGCCAAGAAGCTGCCGCTGCTTCAGGCACTGACCATCTATGAGGAAGGTCTCACGGTCAGCGTAGGGACCATCAAGGGTGGCACCGTCTCGAATGCGGTCCCTGACTACTGCTACGCCGAGCTCGATGTGCGCTACAAGAAACAGAAGCATATGGACTATGTGAAGGAAAAGATGCGGGAGATTTGCGATAAAACCTTCATCGAAGGCACTACAACAAAGATAGAATTTGTCGCGCCCATGCCTCCTTTCGAAGAAACGAAAGCCAATCATCAGCTGCTCTCTCATATCAATCGCGTCGCGAAAGACTGCGGCTATGAGCCCTTTGGCGCGATCTATGTCGGTGGCGGTTCGGATGCCTCCTATATCTCCAGTATGGGCGTGCCCACCGTCTGCTCCATGAGCGCAGAAGGCAGCGGCGCACATACCATGGAAGAAAAAGCCTCCGTCGAGAGCTTCTATTCCCGCTGGATCATTGCCCTCGCATCCATCATGGAGATCGATCAGTATGCGGGGGATCAGTAACTGTATTCGTATATTAAGCCCCCATCTGAGATGGGGGACCCGGTGGAGCCGT
>ERZ773202.819-NODE-819-length-24890-cov-40.550111_pt1 | contig 24890 bp, 27 predicted proteins | sample MGYA00580998_ERZ773202 | MGnify/ENA primary metagenome ERZ773202 (study PRJEB29015, sample SAMEA2737803) | human gut metagenome | biome: human gut; feature: human-associated habitat; material: faeces | place: China | collected 2012 ...
GCCTGTTTATCTATTCTTAGTGATAGGATAGTGTATGATGTCAATTATGGAGAGACAGAGAAAGAGGGCATCCTCCCACTTTCGGAACTCCCTAAATTTTTGGAAGTCTTAAAGAACATAGCCTAATGGAATGTGATATAACATTTGAGAAACATTCAATCTTCGACGTTTTACGAATGGTGAAGTCGAGTCATATGTTTCATTGTCTAGGATGTCATTTATAGACCAAAGGCATTTGAATAAAAAAGGTAAGTATGTTTTTAAAAAGACAGAAAGCCATTATGTGGGTTATGCTCTTTTTACTCCAAGGTATTTAGCAAACTTACATGATAGATTAAGAATATATCCTGTTAAAGCAGGTCTTAGTGATCATTGTGGAATGTTTTTCTTGGGAAAGGATAAGAAGATAGTTTGTGATGACTTGACGATTCGGCCTTATACATTAAAGACATTGCGTTCACTTTGTGACTTATTACAAGCTAATGTTGTTTTAAAATAGGGGTAGTACCCTCACTCTTAGCAAGATAATAGCAAACTATAGCAAGGTAATAGCAAGTTGTAGCAAGGCGGTCCCATCCCGCAAAACTATGGCGAAGACCTTTGATGGTCCGCCAACCCTATAGCGCAGCGGTTCCGAGCACCGGAGGGCGGTTACATCCCTAATCCCTATGGTAGGGATTTAGGGCTTGGGTATAGGGTAAGGACCCCCTCTTCGCAAGAGGGGGACAGGGGAGTCGAAAAAAAATAATAAGTAGCTTACGTTATGAACATAGAAGAAAAAAAGCAGATAAGGAAGCCCTATCAAAAGTAGAATAAACAATATTCCTCATTCGAGCGACGACAAGTGCAGAGCGATACTGCAATGAGGAACTATTCTGACGGTCTCAATCAGCAAGCTATAGTAGGGCGGTCCCATCCCGCACAACATGGCGTAGACCTTTGATGGTCCGCCAACCTTATAGCGAAGCGGTTCCGAGCACCGGAGGGCGGTTACATCCTTCCTCCTGAGGAGGAAGGCTTGGTTAGAGGTGGAGCTCCCTTTGGCTAAAGGGAGACGGAGGGATTCGAAAAACTTCTCATTCGAGCGACGACCAGTGCAGAGCGATACTGCGGTGGGGAACAAAATATAACTTTTTTCAAAAAACGATAGGTGTAACTACTTGTAATATAGTGGGGACGCTGTATTGATAATATACAATAAACGTTTAAAGCTACTATATATGAAAAAATATGAATGGCTTGTGAAGCGATATTTGCGTTCGGTAGATTCCTTGAAACTATGGGCGGAAAATCCTCGATTAAATCCAGATGGTAAATATTTAAACTTGTTGGATTATGTTGAAGAATTACTATCAGATAATAGTGAGAAAGAGAGTTTCGTGAAATTATTGACGTCTATCTCGGAGAAAGGCTTTATTCCATCTGACCCTATTGTCGTTTGGAGAAATGAAGATGATACCCATTGCTATGTAGCAGAAGGAAACCGAAGGGTCTTGGCTCTAAAAATATTGCGTAATCCTAAAAAAGCACCTAAAAGCATAAGACCTTTAGTGAAACAATTGTCATCAAACACTAATCTTGATGATATTCAAAAGATTTTTGTTTGCATAGCTCCATCTTTTGATGATACAATATGGTATATAAATGAGCGACATAATCCTTCAGCTTTGCAAAAGCCATGGAGTAGAATTCAACACCAGAGATGGATATTTGAATTATATCAAAAGTATAACGGTGACATAGATTCTATATTGGCAGAAACGTCAGCTGATAGAGCAACTGTCGAGGCTGATATACGGATTTTGAAGTTAATTGATTTAATAAAGCAACCCCAGATTAAGAATATTTTGTCGGAGGAAGAATATGAAAAGGCTGTTTCACATAGATTTCCAATAACAATATTGGAGCGTTTCTTCAATTACTCTGATGTAAAAAAGGCATGGTTTATTACTTTTGATGGGACAAACGTAATTATTAAAGCTGAGGAAAATAGTTTTTTTAAAGCTTATGCTGAGTTAATTAGAAGGATTATAACTGGAGATGGAGGTATTAAGGTTAATACACGTATGAAGGCAACTGATGCTCCCAAAATAATAGCTTCTCTTCCTACTGTAATAGAATCCAAAGATAATTTATTGGCATTGCAATCAAGGGCGGTTATCGCAAAAAATAGTGAAAGAAAAATAGAGACTAATAGTACTAAGGTACCCCATAATTCTGTTTTGAAGAGGGATGTCAATAGACCAAAACTTATCTTGGATATTTATACCTTGGAAAGTACAGACAAGAGACTGGTTGATTTGTTCAATGAGTTAAAGAAATTGTCTGTGTCTATTTATCCAACATGCATCTGTGCTTGTATGAGAGTATTCTTAGATATATCTGTTAGACTCTATATCGAGGAAAAAGGCTGGGAAAAAGAAATAGCGAAATGTATAAATAATAGTTTTCAAGATGCTACATTGCATAAACGATTGGCTTATATAAAGGATAAATTACCAAAATGTGAAGAAAAAACAATCATAGAACGTTTACTCAATTCAAGTAATGAATATTCTTTAGATGTGTTGAATGGTTATGTTCATAGTAGCAAAACCCATTATGAATTGAAGCAGTTTGTGAATGGATTTTGGGATTTTATGTTTCCATTATTTAGAATGATGCTAGACATAAGAGAATCTTCTTCGAGTATAGAAGAAAATACTAATCCTAATTTATAAGCATAACATTATGATGAAAGTTTATTCACCTTTACGTTATCCTGGTGGAAAAAGTCGCATCTTCCCATTTGTTTCACATCTGATAGAGGAAAATGATATGAAGGGGATTGCTTATGCTGAACCTTATGCTGGTGGTGCAGGGCTTGCCTTGAAGTTGTTGATAGAAGGTTGGGTTAATAATATTTATATAAATGACTTAAACCGTTCTATTTACTCTTTTTGGAAAGTAGCACTTTCAAGAACAGAGGACTTATGTGATTGGTTGTATTCTGTAGAAGTGACAATGGAAAATTGGAACAAATACAAAGAAATTCAAAGAAATCAGGATTCTGTTGATGAATTTGAATTGGCAAAATCAACTTTGTTTTTGAACCGAACAAATATATCTGGTGTAATTAAAGGAGGCCCGATAGGCGGAAAAGAACAGGCTGGTACATATAAGATGGATGTTCGTTTTAATAAACCAGAATTAATCAAAAAGATTAGGCTTATTGCCACATTTAAGAATAAAATTCATTTATCCAATGATGATGGACTTACGTTCCTGAAAAAGATAAGCAGAAAACATGAGGATGTTTTTGTTTATTTAGATCCACCTTATTATAAAAAGGCTGCTGATTTATATATGAATTTCTTCACTGATAAGAATCATGAAGAATTGCGTGATTTGATATCAAATTATCGGAAAAGATGGATGATTTCATATGATAACGAAGACTTTGTACTAAAGTTATATGGAAACTTCAGAAAAATAGAATATCAATTGGCGCAATATGCTTCTAATCGTGTTGGAAAAGAAGTTTTAATATTTGACCATAGAATACAATGCTCTAGTTCTCTGGCTTACTTAGTTAATGCCAAAGAATTGTGATGTTTTATCTATGCGGTTTAAAAGATTTAGTCGATGTTAATAAAAAAGGTACATATAGAAAAGTTTCGAGTTTTTCATGACCAAGAGTTTGAAGTAGGTTCCATGTTGACTGCTATTGCAGGACAGAATGGAACTCAAAAATCAACGTTGTTGGGAATGATAACGCAGACTTTCACTTTGGGTAAAGACAAGAATCCAATGGGCGGCGAGAAACCTCTTTGTGGCGGAAACTACCGTTCTGCATTCAGCGACAAGTTTAGACTTTCGCCAAAGTTTGACCAACCAGGCTCTCATGAGTGGACACTGACATTTGATAATGGTAGCGATTATACTATAGAGAGCATTCTTCGCTCCGATACAAAGACCATACGCTTTTGGCAGAAAGGCATGAGGGGAAAAGGAGATGGATACATCCAATACCCTACTATCTTTCTTAGTTTGAAGCGTGTGTTGCCTGTTGCAGAATCAGGAACAGTTTCAGAATCATCACTTCTCACAGACCAAGAGCTTACCGAATTCAAAAAATTACATGACACGATACTGATAACAGAGAGTCATATAGAATCAGCTTCTTTTCTTGAAAGTGCTAATAAGCAAACTATTGGTATAACAACGGACACGTATGATTGGAATGAAAACTCTGTTGGACAAGACAATCTAAGTAAAATCATATTAGCATTGTTCTCTTTCAAGCATTTGAAAGAAAAGTATCCTAAAGATTACAAAGGTGGCATATTGGCTATAGACGAATTGGATGCGACCATGTATCCTGCATCACAAAAGAAGTTGCTAAAAGAGTTGCGTACATATGCTTCAAAACTTAATTTACAAATATTCTTTACAACGCATTCTTTGTCGCTCATAGAGAGCATTGATGATTTGGTTGGTGAATGCAGCCAAAAAGATGCAACAAAAGACCAGGTAAGATTAGTCTATCTGAAAAAGCAAGACAACAATATTGTTATCAATGACAAGGCTTCTTTCCACAACATAACACTGAATCTTCAGGTTATACAAGGAAAAATCAAACCTGTGCATAAAATCACTGTCTATACTGAGGATAAGGAGAATATCATATTTGCCAAGCACCTGCTGCGAGGCAAAACTTCTCAACTTAATTTCATAGACATCGACTTCTCTGGCGCAAATTTAATCTCGTTAGTATCGAAGAAAGTTCCAGCTTTCATAGAACCAGCGGCTATTGTGATAGTTGATGGTGATGTACGTAAGGAACCCAACAAGGTGAAGTCTATCGCCAAGGCTAACAACATCTTAGTTTTGCCAACCAACATGTCACCAGAACAATTGACTTCAACTTTTTTGCATGATTTATCAGAAGCAGATGAACTTTGGGAAAATATTGCTGAAGGATATAGCAAGCAAGTATGTTTCAGAGATATAACTTATGATGAAATATTGCATGATAGGATAAAAGCAAAAACTTGGTTTAGAAGCCAGTTGCCTTCTTGGGGCCGAACTGCATCCAAGGTCTTAACTCCTTTATTCAAGAAATACAAGGATGAACGCAATGAATTTATCTCAGATTTTGAAGAGATGATGAAACTTTATCAAGTATAATGTATCATGGCAAAGAAGTTGTTGATAAGATAGTGGTCGATGACAAAGATTACTTGGATTTAAAGTATATTTCAAGTAGTAATTGCCCTATGCGGTCCCATCCCGCACAACATGGCGAGACCTTTGATTGGTCCGCCAACCTTATAGCGTAGCGGTTCCGAGCACCGGAGGGCGGTTACATCCCTAATCCCTATGGTAGGGATTTAGGGCTTGGGTATAGGGTAAGGACCCTCCCGCTGGGGAGGGACAGGTGGGGTAGATATAGCACTAAGGACGGTTACATCCCCGCTTCCTGAGGTTTCTGTCCCCTTGAAGGGGAACCGAAGGGGTCGTAAAGACTATTGAACGGAGGAATTCGAAAAAGCTCTCCTTGGAGGAGAGACGGAGAGGTAGAAAAGACTTCTTTAATGGTAAGGAAGGATGGTTGGTTTTCGAAAACAATACCGCCTTAGAAAAATCTGATGTTGAGGTATGGGGAAATTTGGTAGTTTCACAGAAAACTCTTATATTTGCATTAAAAAAAGGAGATTATATTATGAATATAGAAGAAAAAAAGGCAGATTTTATGCGTCGCTTCAAGGCTTCTAGGGAGCGAAAGGCAGAATACATAGCACAAATGGAAAAGCGAATGCGTGATGACTATCGCCGCAGAACCGGTAAGGAAGCAGAATCATTTTGTGTGTTGTAAGAATGAAAAAATTAGATTTAGTCAAGATTAATAGTTGTGCACCATATGCGGTGAAAGAAGATACGCAAGAAGGTGCATATACTTTTATCGCAGATTCAGGAGCTGAGTTTTCAATCGGCTTTATGCCTGATGATTTGATTCAATCCGATGAGTCCTACGAATTTATCATAGGTAATCTCAATGGTGTGAAATCACCTCGTGATAAAAATGTCAAAGCTACAGTCATAGCCATAGTAGAGGAATTCTTCAATGCCAATAAGGCGACGATGTTGTTTTTATGCTCTACAAGTGACGGCAAGCAATTGATGAGAGGACGTTTGTTCAAGAATTGGTTCGATACATATAAGTATCGTAATCGATTCACAATGGTGACATCTACTTTGTTAGATGAATATGGAATAGACAATGTGGCTTCTGTAATTATCAGAAATGACAATCCCAATCTTGGTAAAGTATTGGCAGAATTTGGAGAAACGATAGAAATGTTTAGCCATAAGCCAAGCATAGGTTAATAAATACATTTTTCCTCATTCGAGTGGCGACAAGCGCAGAGCGATACTGCAATGGGGAACAAAAATAACTTTTTTCAAAAACTGATAAGTGTAACTACTTGTAATATAGTGGTGACGCTGTGTTGGTGATATATCGTCTAAGGAAAATGTTGTCAACGAAGTATTTTCTAGAACCGTTCAGAGGTAAGCTTACTTGATAGTTACAGAGGATTACGTGTTATATTTTGTGTTAAAATGTAATTGTATAGATTCATATGGGTAATACATTATTGATTTTAGGCAATGGCTTTGATTTAGATTTAGGTTTTAGAACCTCTTATGGTGCCTTTATGGAAAGTCAAGAATTTCGAAATTTCCAAGAGGCAACATATCTAGGTAAATATCTTTCCGATGAACAAAACAAAAGTAAAACTTGGATTGATATAGAAAAAGAATTATCTAAGTATTGTTTAGAGATAAATCAATCTGGGCTTATGACATCAATGAAGACCTATGGCCGGAAGCTTCTTCATCAAGAGTATGAATCTTTAAAGGATGCTTTAAAAAAGTATTTAAGAAAAGAAACCAGTAGGGATTATCGACTAGATTCTTCATCGAATGCTTTGAGATTATTATACCAGATAGGAGAGAATAGCAGTAATAGAATAGTTACATTCAACTATACAGAACTTGTAGAAAATATCTCTTCAAATGCATTTGCTTCCTATAACCATAATCTTCTTCATGTACATGGTAGTTTACATGCTGAAGATGACATTGTGTTTGGGGTGGAAGATGAGGTCGTACTTCCCAAAGAACATGCATTCTTATATAAAGCGTATAGTAAATATAAACAAACACAAACATTTGCCAAATGGTTATCCGAAGCGCATAATATCATATTTTATGGCTATTCGCTTGGTGATACTGATAAGCAGTATTTTGCAAGTTTCTTTAAAGATTTGTGTCGCTATAATAATTCAAATAGAAAAATATTTTCTACCATTATGGTGATGCTGCATATCATGATTTAAAGTGGCAACTCCTTTCTTTTACAGATAGACAATTGTCAGCACTGGAAATGTATAATGATGTCCAATTCTTGGATTGTTCAAAAAAAGGTAGTTTGCCAAGCATAAGATAATAAAACTTTTAAAAGATTAGTCTGACAGCCGAATTTCCTTTGGTATGAAACAAAGAAAGTTGAGTTTTTAAAAGAACAAAAGCTAAGGTGGAGGAGAGACTTTGTTGGTCCTTCCCCCTTAAATAAGAGGTAATCCTAACCAATCCTTTAGTTCAGGTAGTTCTTTTATAGCTATAATATAGTAAGGAATGTGGTTCGATACCACCTAGAGGTACATATTTGAAATTGATTTGTTCTTGTGACAATTCTGTTATCTCTTAAATAATTACCAGAAGATGATTTACCAAAATACAGATTTTAACAAGTTGCCTGATGCATTGGAACTCAGAAGAATTTTGAATATATTTCAAGACCGCTTCCCTGTTAAGCATTTGATGCCTTCCGAAAGTATAGTTGATGGAGCAGAAGATAAATACTTGTTGACTCAACTTTCTGATGGAATGACCGTGTTAAAGCCCAATATCACTCATCAAGGTCTTTTGTTCTATGGAAATTCTGAGTTTAATCCAGAACGGTTTATTCTTCCATATTTCAAAGATCCTAATCATGACAATATGCTTGAAAGAAATGTAAAGCTAGAGCAGTTTAAATTACTTATAGAGTCTTTTCCGCTTTATGCTATGCTTAAGAATGGTATAGACTTACCAAAGAGTATTATAAAGATAAGAATGGAAAATCCATACGGAATAGCATCCGCTTATCATTTGGATTCTCCTTTCTTAAATCTGACATCCTCTATAGATATTGCATTGTTTTATGCTACTCATAAATATAAAGATAATAAATATGTACCTGTAAAGGACGGTATTGGAGTTGTCTATTTTTATGTAATGGACAAGCCTTTTGGGCAAATACCAGGATTGTTCACTCTAGGTCTTCAAGTCTTTCCTCGAACCTTTTATAATAAACAGTTCTTGTTAAGATTGAAGCCTAATGAAAATTTCAATGAAAAAGACGGAGTGTTTGGATTCTCATTTAAACAGTCAGAAAAGGCTTCTGAAGAAATCGCAGAAAAGATTAGTGCATATAAGAAAATTGGTGATACGAATGATTTCCTGGCAAAGAAGTTAGCAAAACTATCAGATAAGGTATATCAGAAAGCTGTTGAACTTAATTACTCATACAATCCTTCTGATGATTTTGGTGATAATGTTAATTATTTGACTAATAATGGTAAAAAAACAATTCTGCCAGGAGCACCACAGTTCACTAAGGAAGATCTCAATGATGTGAACCTTTATGACTTGTGGAGTCGCTTTTGTGATAGTATTTATTGTGAATCAGAAAAAGAATATTTGATAATGGAAGAATTGCGTAAGGTTCCATTTATGGTGAAATATGAAAATTATTTTAAATAAATTGTATCATGAAGAAGGATAATTATTCCATTACATATATAGCAATAATTGTATTCGTTCTTATCTTTGGATGCTATTACATTTATATTGCTGAGTTGCCAGAAATTATTAAATATTCTGGTGATTTTAAAGGTGGCTTAGCAAAAACCGGTCAGTTAGGTGATAGTGCAGGTCTTATCAATGCTTTATTCTCTGGTCTCGCTTTTGGAGGTGTGATTCTTACTATCATTTGGCAGATCAACAATGATAGAAGAAATCGCATAGCAGATCAAAAAACACAATTTGAGAATACTTTCTTTAATATGAGTCAAACATTTGAGGATATAATTGAGGGTTTGACTTTGGAGAAAGAAGATAATGATGCTGATCATGTTGATAGTTTATTGGTTAATTTATATGTAACAGAATCAGGGGATGGCAAGTTATCTCAAAATTCTGAAAATATAAAGGGTCGTATAATATTTCGGCATCTCTTCATGGAACGTAAGGTAGAAGGTAAAACGCTTAGAGATAGTATCAAAGATAATGGTATAAGTGCCTTTGAGAAGATTATGGATGGTCTTCTAGATCATTATTTTAGATATTTTTATCGAATATTGAAGTTTATAGATGGTTCAGATTTGATTACTACAGAGGAAAAATATCACTATACTTCCATATTGAGGGCTCAACTTTCAGAGTATGAACTTGTGATGATCTATTATAATTCCTTATCGGAGTTTGGAAATGAGAAGCTGAAACCTTTAGTGGAGAAGTATAGTATGATGAAAAATTTGCGCAAAGATGATTTGGCTATATCATTAGAGGAAGAAGTAGAAAAGCTTCCTCGGCATTTCTCTGATTCTGCTTTTAAACATAAGGTAAGCTTTGAGGGTAATTGGATATCCATATTGATCCGATCCATATTTGCTTCAATCGTGATTGTATTGTTCTTGGAATTAACGAAGACGTATTTGAATGACTTTATTTTCAGGGATATACTTTCGCTGGAACTTTTCAGAAATAGTTCTGGTACTTTTGTCGCACTCTTAGTAGCTAGCTTACTGCTGTATGGTATTCAAGTGTTTTTTGAAAATAAGCGAGTTGAGATTATCAAACGTAGCTATACAAGAAAGTGGGATGAGGCGAGATATATCTTGAGTCGTTATTATGATGCTGGAAATCTCACAGTGCTTATACCTATAATCGTTTCACTAGTATATCTATGTGGAAGTCACCAATGGTATGGCTATGGATTTTTACTATATGTACATATAATAATTCTATGGTTAATGGTAAAGCCTTTGATGGCAGTGATATTTACTGGAGTTAAGATGTATGAAGTGAAGTGATTTTGACTTCTGGATTATTCGTGAAATTTTATGGTGACGCTATATCTGGGAAAAACTAGATGTAGTGTTATTAAAATGTTTGAGTATCGAAGTATGGAAACGAAAAAGTATAAAATAGAGATAGATTCAAGAATATTAGAGCTGTTGGGTCCTAATTTGTATACTAATAATTAGTCAGACAAGTGCAGATAAATCTTTGTCAGATCTGGTTTATAATTTTTTATTATTTAATGGTGTTCCTGCAAAAGAGATAATTTATTCAAATTGTGATGATTCAGTGTCAAGAATACCTGAAGATGTGCCTATATTTGACTATCTAAGAGATTTCTTTGTTAATAGTTACTCTGATCAGAAGATATATGTCATCTTTATTACAAGTGAGCATATTAAGGGTTCTTTTGGAACTATGGCGGAAATTGGAGCTGCTTGGATTACAAAAGCTGATCATAAGATCATCAATGTCTCTAATTTTAGACCAGAAAAGCCATTGAATGATACAGTGACATGGCAAACTTCAATTGTAGATGAAGATGGTAATGTTTCCATGACAAAACTTAATGCAGATTTATTTTGTGCAAAAATAGAAAACTTATGTGCTAAGTTAGGTTATACCCCAAAAGATAGGGAAACCAATATGACTAGATTGATTAGTTCTATTAAAATCGTAAAGCAATGCGTAGGGGGCGAAAAAGAAAACCATATACAGAAATAGATGTAGTAGATTTATTCTGTGGTATTGGTGGATTAAGCTATGGTATGAAATCGAAAGGATTTCATATTCAGGGTGGTTTCAACTTGGATAAGACCTGTCGCTTCGCTTATGAGTATAACAATGATGCACCATTCTTTTATCGTGACATTAAGAATGTTACAAAAAGGGATATTAAGCCTTTGTATGAAGATGGTGCAGTACGTATACTAGCAGGTTGTGCTCCATGCCAACCATTTTCTTCTTATGCGTTTAAAAATAAAGAGAAAGATGCAGATAAATATGATTTGCTTTATGAGTTTGGACGGTTGGTTACGGAAGTAAAACCTGATATTATAACAATGGAGAATGTCCCTTCCATACAATCTTTTAAATTAAAGAATGTTTTAGGTGATTTTATCCAATTGTTGAAAGATAGCAAATACCATGTATCTGTTAGTATTGTATATTGTCCGAAATACGGTATCCCACAAACTCGAAAAAGACTTGTTTTATTGGCTTCTAGGTTTGGGGATATTAATCTGATTCCTCCGACAGTTGATGCTCCTAAAGACTATAAAACGGTGTGGGATACTATTGGCGGTTTACCACCTATAGCTGCTGGTGAAGCAAATATGACTGATCCTTTGCATAGGGCTTCTGCTTTGAGTCCATTAAATCTTCAGCGCATAAAAGCAACACCCGAAGGAGGTGGATGGAGAGATTGACCGGAGTTTCTTAGATTACAATGTCATAAGTCAAAAAGTGGTAAGAGCTTTGGTAGTGTTTATGGACGAATGAGGTGGAATGAACCGAGTCCAACCATGACAACCCAATGTATAGGATATGGCAATGGTAGATTTGGACATCCAGAACAAGATAGAGCTATTTCTGCTCGTGAGGCTGCGTTGTTTCAAACATTCCCTAAGTCATATAAGTTTTTTGAGGACGAAGAGCATGTTTCTTTAGTGAAAGCTTCACGATATATAGGTAATGCCGTTCCACCAGTATTGGGTGAAGTTGTGGCACAAAGTATATTAGAACATCTTAATAAACATTATTAAGCCTATGGATACTGATAAATTCAAGAATGTTGCAGATTTCTTTGAATTTGCTGCAAAGTAAATGAGGAGATAATACGATGAACCAGGGGTTATAAGCAAATATGGTACGTTAACAATAGCTTCAATATATGAAGGAAGAAAAATATAACAATATAGTCAAGGAAGCTGAGGTGTTGTTTGATAGCATCCTGAAAGATTCCTTGCTGGTTCAAAAGGATACACTCTATGAAGGGTATCCAATGAATTCCACAATTAGGCATAATATAGAAGTTTGTGTAACAGATAATACTTGAAGTTATGGCATAATGGAATGAAATATTGGATAGATTTGGGCATATGCCTAGTCAATACGACTTGGTACGAAGAGAGTATCTTAAGCAGCTGAGTGATTATACAGATAGAAATACAATACTCTATTATTCAGCATGGTTACAAAAGTCTTTGATGGCTAACGGTACTTTTGACTTTGGCATCAATGATAATGACAAGACAGGTTTCATGACTTGTATATATCAGCTTGATAAGACTAAAGGGCTGGATTTGATATTGCATACTCCTGGCGGTGATATATCTGCTACGGAATCTTTGGTAGTAATGGTATTCCCGATGCCGAAGACAAGGCTAATAGAGTAGTTGAGAGTATAGGAAGCCATGCTTTGACAAAGTCTCATAGCCGCCATCTTCATATTGATTATCTTCGAAACCTTGGATTAAATATAACGGCATTAGAGGATGATGCAAAGTTACAAGATAAGGTGTTGAGCATTCATCATTCTACAATGATTACTATAAGTAGCACAAAAGCAGCAAAGATTATAGAGAACCAAAATGGTGTGTCTTTCATCAATACAATAGGATAAAATGAAAAGCAAGGATTAAGGCGGTCCCAGCCCGCATAACATAATGATGTAGTGTATTCTCTGTTGATTAAAGAGATTAAATTATGTATATTTCAATAACCATATTGTCACTGTCTCTATTTGCTGCCTTTGCAATAGGAACTCTCATAGGCTATTTCCTTCATTCTGGATTGAAGAATCTTAAGGATAGGTTGAAGATATTTGGCTTGAACTTTCGTTACAAGTTGGTAGATTACTGGTTTGACCTCATTTTGACTCTTTCAACGGTATTTGTGTTTTATCACTTCAAGGAGTGTATAGCATTGTCATTTACCGAAGACTTTAATGGGATGAACTTAATCTTCTTGTTTTGGTTGGCATTGCTCATCTTCCCGATGTTTGAGAGTTTCGAGGGCTTTGGATTAGTATCAAGAAACGTAAATACGAAAAAGAGAAAGAAGCGATAACTTCTGATTTCCATACACAAATAATGAATGCCCAAATAAAAAATGAGCAGGAAAGAAAGGAGGCTGAGCATGAATAATGAGATGATTACAGTAATACAAGATGGCATTAATCTGATGAAGAATCCATACTTTGACGACAATATGTTCTTGGCTTGGCTGGATTATTCTAGAAAGATGCTCAACTTGGTAAGTAAGAATGCAATGATAAAATATCAATATACGACATTTCTAATGTCGATTATCAACTCTCAAGATACAGCTAATGTAAAGTTACAAAAGTGTATAGACTATTTGATAAATATAGCTCCTTTAATCTAAATTGTGGATATTAGGATAAACAACAATATAATTCAATTATGGGAAAGATAAATACACCAAAGTGGGGATATTTACGAGAAACAAAAGAGGCAGCAAAAAAAGCCGGAATAGATTCGAAGACTGGTTTAAATCGTACAGGGTTAGAGGAATACCTAGCTACAATATTTTTTGGAGAAGAATGGGTACATGATAAATGATACCACCTTGTTTGTGTGGTTACAGGTATCGCTTTCTTCTCCGACGCAAGTGGTATCATTTGAGCGATATTATCACATAGGAGTGCTAACGTAGTTACAGCAGTCCTATAAGCCGCAAAAAAGAATAAAAAGAGGGATTTTGCAAAATGAACCAAAATGAACCAATTTTCCAGAATCTTTATATAAAAGACACTAAAAAAACGAAAACATTCTTTCTATCAACGATTTATCGGATTATGGACGTAATGATTGCTGAAAAATTGTTGAATTCCGTAGAATAACATTAAATATTTAACACGCATAATTTGCTAGTTTCCAACTTTTTTCGTATTTTTGCAACGAGATATTGTGTCTCTTATATAGAGATTCAGTAGAAATGGAGTGATTTAGGGAAGGGTTTTGAAAACAACGGAATCGGATAGCTAATCATTCCAAGGGTTGCAGACTATCATGCTCTTGGGTCAGGAGTACGTCTGTGATTAGAGGTTTCCGGTATCGGGAATAGACTAACCAACCCTTTCTTGCCAAGTGTTTTGAAACATGATTTCACGACACGGGGGAATGAAAATTATATCCTGACCAAAACGGGAAAAATAAACAATGTTACAACCAGACGTACTACTTGTAAAATAGTGGGGACGCTGTATTGGTGATATATAATATACCAAAATACAGATGCGAAGAATATAAAAAATATCTTTTAGATATAATTAATCGAAACTTTATCCGTTATATAAATAAGAGTTTCAACTAAAAAATAAGATAGAATGGCTAATGGCAATGTAACCGTAGTGACGACAGGGAGGATTAAATTTATCAAAACCGGATTCCAACGTGACTATGATGAATTGAATCTCATCATAAAAGAGTGGTATGAAGGAATGATAAATAAGGAGGGATTGTGTCTGGCAATTTCCCGCAAGGCTCCACGATTGATGGAGTGGTGCCGCCAAAAATATGGTGCTCTGTCTAAGCCTTTGCATGTGGTTAGTGAGTTGGCATTGCCATTCATGGAAATGAGTCAATATAATAGCTGTGTTGTTGTAGATGAAGCCATTTATCATGGAACAACCTTCAGTAAAGTTTTGTCTATAGCACATAGTATCAGCAAAGAAGAGACAGATGTTATGGCCTATCCCCTTGTTATGACATCCGAGGCTTTGGCGAATAACAATATATTGAAGACTTTAACTACCACAACAAGAATTGATAAGTCCGATATACATTTCTTTATAGATACTATCATCTCCAAGTTTCTCACCTTAGGCAAACCATACGATATCGAATATCCGATATTTTATATCGACTTAAACTGTGAGGTGAACGAAGACATCATGTCTCATATTCTGAATACGATGGGGAGTAATGAGACGATACGCCACAATGTGGGACTGGAAGATGTGTGTCATTTTAGTACGAAGACATATTCTCGTGAGATGAAGCGAGACTATACTTCTTATACTTATCTTACGGATTATCTATATAGGAAAATACCCGAATCACTCAGACCGGAGTTGTCTAAGTTGAGATTCTTCTCAAAGGGAAATCGCCTTTGTGTGGTATCCATGTCACCTTATCGACTCAATGAGGCAAACCTTGTAGAGCATACAGAAGTTCTTCAAGGAACTTTAGGTGAAGTATGGCAATATATATATGCCGTTTCCCAGAAGTTGAATACCGATATAGATAATGAGGAATTCCGTTACCAAAAGCGTAAGAGCTTGGTGGTGATGATGAATTATCTCCTGTCTTTTGCACAGTTTCAGGCTTTGAAATCTTCGCTGAAGGATGCTTTGGCGGATTACACATCTGGTGATTTCCATATATCGGAACTGGATTTGAATTATCTGCTTGGGGAGAGAGTTGGCAAGGAAGTGGCCGATAAACTCAATCAGGTTTCTGATAAGAATGGAGTGAATCTTGCAGCTATGGTTCCTGCCTATATGGTAGAAGATTCAGTCATACCATTGCTCTATTCCCATCCATATCAGTTTTGGATGAGCATTGGCAATATCGATAATCGAAAGTTATCAATCAGTGAGATGATGTCTAATCAGTTCAGTGCAATGCATTGGCAGGTAGAGATACCTTCTCGTTCTTCTGAGGAAAGTTTCAATCGTTTGCGGTTTGGAGAAAGCTATTCTTCTTTGCATCACAGGTACCTGGCATATTTCAAGGACGAAGCAGTCGTAAGAAAACTGCTCAATCGAGGCATAGATTCTCGTATTGATAGAGGTTCGGTAGTACCTAACTATGTATGTCAGGAGTTGTCTCAGGGATCATCATGGATGCGTCTCTTCAGGTCTGGCGAAAATGAAGATTTTTTCAAAGACCAACTTCTGCGTAGCATGGTTTTCATCTTCCGAAGTTATTGCGAACGGAGGAAGATCAACTTGGTGCATACACAGGAACTTAGATTAATCCTGTTCCTGATAGCTTTGCATGAACAGACTTATGATGGCAACAATGGAATCTTTGGGCGCAAGTTAGAGGCTTTATATAAAGACAGTTTATATCGGGTTATCGTTTCCTTGGAAGAAACGGAAGAGGATTTGATAGATTTTGCTATAAACAATAAGATAATTAGTAGCGAAGAAAATGATACATGGCGTTTGGCAGATACCCCTTATGTTCGTCAGTTGGCCGATGGTGTTGGACTGTCAGAGCAAGATGAGAAACGCTTGTCTGATTATATAGAGTATGTAGCCAAGCTTCATGATGAGGGCTATGACTTTTTTGACATGCGTGAGTTGATTAATTATCTAATGTATAATAGAAGTCATCTGAAGGAAGATGCTCATAGCTATTACTTGAAGTTGAAGAATTTCATAGAAGATGATGCAGAATTTGATTTTGCAGATATGGAATCAACCTTCTTTGACTTATATCGCAGAATGCCTGAGCCATATCTGCGTATTCCGAAATTTGGGGAAGTTTCTTCATATATCGGGGACATTCAAAAATATGTAGGGTCAGAAATGGAACCTGTTCAGCGTACGATGCAAACGGATTTTCTTTTCGATAAGCTTATTACGTCCTTTTACGTACTCAATGTATGGTCTGAAGTGAATTTTGGTATATCATCAAGTAAATTCAATTTTGATTATCTGGAGCAGAAATTTGAGTATTTATCTGGTCTTTCAGAAGGGAAGATAATCTATGAATGGATTAAAGCCAACGGATCTTTTGATGCGTTGAAAAGAAATCCTTTAGATGCTTTAAAGAGACAGCTTCTGAAGTTATTTAATTATGTATTATGAATACATTTCAATTACATTTGATAAGAAAGGCTCTCGGAGATTCTAACCAATTCGAGCAGAACCTCCGAGGTGCCTTAGAATTATCTTTGGATAGCGAGGATAAAGCCATTGCAGCGTCAGTCTTGAAGTTCTTTCAGGGAATAGAGTTGCAGCCCACTCCGAAATCCACAGGGGAATCTCATTTCAGAAACCTTATCTTTCAAAATCTTCTAATCAAGAATTTTAGAAAGTATGGTGAAACCATCGATAAGCAATATCTTGGTTTGAAATTTCAAGATTCCAATGTGAGGCAAGATACCAATGTAGAACATGCCCCTCAAAGGAGCATATATGTTTTGCTTGGTGACAATGGTTCTGGCAAAAGCTCTCTTTTCGATGCAATGGAGTATCTATGTACAGGGCAGGTTAGCGAAGCTGTTTATCGAAAGATAGAAAAAAAGAATTTTGTCCAGCATGATTCCTCAGCAGAAATGGAGATAGAAATATCTACACTTTCCCAAAATTTAAGTTTGGCAACAAACTCCTCTTTGCTGGCAGAAATTGATCTTCGTAGATTCTTTTTCACAGAGAACAGTATCATGGACTCCAGCAATTTCAAAAGTCTGGAGTCGGTTGAAGATGGCATAAGTGATAATGATGACAATTGGTATAACTTCTTTGCGTATGCCATAGGCTTGGATAAGGATTTTGTTGATTTCATCTTTGATCAGAAAAGTGATTCGCTTTTTGAAAGATTATGCCTTTTCTTGGAGAGGATTAAGAAAATGATGACTACAGATAGTCATGGTGAAGCACAATCTTTTGAGCAATTATTGATAGATAAAGCAACGTTTCCTTCTGATAAGGATAAGAAAAAATTGATTGAGTTTAGGGATGGACTGAACGATATATTGGCAGAATTGAATCAAAATTCTTTTGAAATCAGTAAAATAAAGAACGAGATAGATACTTTAAATGAATCACCAGTAAAGACTCTTTTTAGGGCTCAGAAAATTCAGGCTTTGAGAGATTTTCAAAGACAATTGAATGATTTGTTTCCTGATAACCGGCAGCGTCAAGATACTTCTTCAGAAGCTTTAGGCCTTTCCAAGAAGAAGATGGAACAATCTTCAAAAAGTTCTGATGAGCACAAGGTTGATGCACAAGTTATCAAGCCTAAGCTTGTCAGTTTGCTTCAAGAAACTGTAAACCGTCTCAATATTGTGATTGATAGCTCAGTCAGTAATTTTGATCTTTCCAGTATCATAGATATCAAACATCAGTTTGAGACGAGGCAACATGTAAGGAAGCAGCCTGCATTCTATTCTTTAACTCCAGAGGCTATTAATGATCTTCTTTTGAAATTACAGGAATTCAGAGACAATGCGAAGAAAGAAATCAATCAGGCAATCAGAGAGATAATCGATAGCGAGTTCAAGCGAAGCATAGAGAAAATGTTCCATCACATATTTCTTTTTGCCAAAGAAACTTTCCTATTTGATATTAGTCATATTGCAGATGAACGAATTTCTGTAACAGTCAATGGATTGTCAGTGCATAAGTATTTCAATACCTTCCGTTATCGACTTTTCTATTTGGCGATTCAGGCAGCCATTAATTTGGCGAAGATGAAAAGAGAGCAATTCTCTTTTCCTATGGTACTTGATGATATATTCTACGCCAATGATTATAAGAACAAGCGTCAGCTTTTCCATTTCTTCAATGTGTTGAAAGATGAAGCCAAGCGACTGTTGCCAACGCTTCCTTTCCAACTGATATTCTTTACGCATGATGAGCAGCTGTTTTCCACATTGCATAGAAACAAAGAATGGAGACAAGGTCTGGATGTGAACTTTTCAAGGGTGATAGACTATGATGAGTTCAAGCAAATAGAAAGTCAGTATGTGAAAGTTACGGAAACAAAAAAATATTTCAATCTTCATATATCACTTTATGATAATGAGTTATAAGAATCATTTTTTCAATATTCTGGTGGTTGCGGTCTGTTGTCTCATCATCGGATTAGTTGGTTGCACTGCATCTTGTGGTTTTAAGGATAGTCTAACTGATACATATAAGATGCATGCTAAAGATGCAAAGTTTCAGCATGCTTTACTCGATTCGATGCAGAAGGATACGCTTGTTAAAGTTCAGAAATATGCTAAGCAGATGAATACCCTATTTCAGCATTGGGATTCTCTAATTCAGGTAGAGCATAACAACTTAGTACATGCGCAAAAATCAGCAGACCAGAATCTCTCTATATGGTTAGCGGTTATAGCTGCTATTTGTACAATTCTTCCTGTTGTTCTTGGAATTAATCAAACCAGCAGTTTTGATGCGAAACTGGATGTTTACAAACAATATGTAGATGGCAAAGTTTCAGATTTTCAGGACCTGTTAGATAAAAAAATAAAAGATTCAAAGAAAGATATTGAGTCGGCGAAATTGGATTTTAATAACCACATAAAAGAAAAAATAAGTGATTTCAGAAAGGATGTTGAAACGATGAACAGAGTTATGACTGAATATCATAAGGAGATGAGTAATATCCGCCTGATGTCATTTCTTAATATATTTTGTCAGAACATTCGAATGCTTAGAGATTTGCAGGACTTGGAAATTAGAGAAAATACCCATCTTACCTGTCCAGAACTGGTTCGTAACAGCATCCATTCGATAGCGCAAAATGCCAAGGAATGTAAAGATAGGTTTGAGCAAGATAAAAAAATATGGAAAGACGAGGATACCATAATTATTTTCCGAGCTCAATTAAGTTCTCTTTGCAGCATACGTGATTTGGCTTATGAATATGAGAATCTCTTTACTGGTGTGAATCTGCTAAGGCTTCAGCGCCTGAAGGATGTCTTATCCTTTTATTTGCAGGAAAAGGCAAAACTTATGCCGACGGCAAAGTTGAAAGATGCAGAGGATGCGATGAATAAAATCGTTGAATCTTCTAGTAGCTTGAAATCTTTGTTTGACGAATTGCTAAAAGAATCCTGAATTCTAATGGTTGCTCATGAATGTTGTGTTTTAAACGAAAAATACATCAGCATTGTTAAGGAAAAATCCCTGACATGCCAGTAGATAACATATTATCAGAGCCGGAGGCTCGCAACACCGCTCCATGTATCGTTTATGCCTGCAGAAAGATCGAGAAGAAGCATCCTGATGCCAACATCGTGGTGACACCATCCGATGCCTTGGTCATCAATACCTCGGAGTATCCTGATCGTTGAACGAAGAACTGAGAATCAAAAAGTTTGGAAAATATATTTTAAAGAAAGTAATTATGGCTTTTGAAATAGATTTATTACCAGTAGGTTCAGAAAAAAAAGTGGAGATTGTATTGCTATGCGCTATGGTGACTTGGTGAATGGCAAACGGCAGCAAACTGTCATTGTTGTGGATGGTGGCTATAAAGATACTTGGCTAAAGACGCTGAAGCCCCATCTTCGAAATTATTATAATTGTGAATATGATGGTAAACTACATATTGATATAGTTATTCTTTCTCATCCAGATCAAGATCATGTTGCTGGGCTTGTGGAAATGGCTAAAGACCCAAAGGTATCCGTCTTAATAATTGTACTATCGTGAAAATGCCTCATCATGGAAGCCGAAAAAATATAAATCCTAAAATATTGGATGCTCTAAAGGGAAGTAAATATTTCTTTTTCTCTTGTGCTTCTGATAATGAAGGACATCATCCATCAATGAGATTGATAAACTTGATGATAGAAAAGGGAATGAAAAATTATAAGACAGGAGGCACAACTCTGCATTGGGGTAAGGATGCACCAGATAGGGGATGGACTACCGCAACAGTATATGAGGTATTTCCCAAAATAGAGAAATAGTCATGAGTAACAAAACAATATGTATAGATATAGATGGAACTCTTGTTCATTATGAAGAATGGAAAGGAGAAGAACACTTTGGTGGCATTATCGAAGGTGCAGCTTCTGCAACTCATAAGCTTCATGAAAATGGGTGGTATATAATAATTTACTCTACAAGAGCAAATAAGGAACTTATTTCGCATTTTTTAGATGACAATAAAATTGAATTTGATTCCATAAATGAGAATCCTAATCAGCCAGAAAATGCCAAAGATGGTAAACCTTATGCGGATATTTATGTTGACGATAGGGCTATTTGCTTTAATGGTGATTGGGAACAAACACTTATGGAAATAGAAAAGTTTAAGCCTTGGGAAATGAAAGGTGCTGAAAGTAAGAATGAGCAATTATCAAGTCAGCTTCTTGTCAATGATTTCCAGCAGGCATTTTATATGCTGCGTCATTATGATGATGTAAATTGGAACTTGACTAAGTTTGCCTTTGGGCAAGTTTTGGCTAGTTTGGGTGCTTGTTGGACAATATATTATAAGTCATGTGAATTGACCAATAAGGTCTTGCAAGAGTACAGCATGATAGGAATAATCCTAATTTTATTGTTATCTGCCGGGTTCTCTTTAATGACAATTATTGCAATCTGCAAGAATCGCTCCTATTTTGTAAAAGTTAGCCGATATATAAATGAGCATCGGCAATTTGCTTTAGAATGCAAGAAGGATATTTTCTCGAATATCAGCAAGATGTGGGACAATCCTAAGTATCCTAAAGTGAAAGATTGGGGAAGTACTCAGATGATATGCTTGTATTTACTATGTTTCTGCTATCTTCTTGAATTAATCCTTGCTGCCTTTTTGATGTTGGTTACAGATGTTTGTTTCTCTAAACCTGTCATAGTGGTAGCGCTATTTCTAATGGCATTTTTGGTTTGCTTAAAAGCAATATACAATATTCTGGAAGAATAAAGAGTTTTAAAAAAAAGTAGTAATAATGAAGATAAATAAATATCAAATTCGCTTCTTTAGTGTTGGGTCCGAATCCAAAGGAGGTGACGCTATACTTATAGAGGTTTTCGATGAAAACGACAAACCTCACTTAGCCATAATAGATGGCGGATATAGTGAAGATGGTCAAAATATGGTTGACTATTTGGTAAAAAGATATGGTGATGATAATAAAGTTGTAGTGGATGTTGTTTTCAACACCCATCCTGATCTGGATCATATAAGTGGTTTGAAGACAATCCTTGAAAGTGACAAGTTGGAAGTTGCTAATCTTGTTTTCAATAGGCCTTGGAGAGATGCAGGTTTGAAGAAAGAGTGGTTTACTGATGGACGAATTACACAAGATAGTCTGATTAATAGAATTAGAGATACTTTTTCTATTGCAGATGATTTAGAAAGTATAGCATTTAAAAAAGGTATAAATGTTTACAAAGGTGAGCCGGGTTTAACTGTTTGGAATAAAACAATTCAAGTTTTAGGACCTTCTAATGAGTTGTATAAAAAGATGTTGCTGATTTCAGACAAGACTCCTGATTGTTTTCTTTCCAGATATAACAAACCTTATCAGCATGTAGATTTATCAGAAGAAGATTATTGCCCAGAGAGAGGCAAAGCTATAGAATGGATTGATGAAGAGCAAACTTCAGAGATTAACCAAACTAGTATGATAATTGCTTTAGTATTGGGCGATTTTAAAGTCTTGTTTACAGGTGATGCTGGTAAAGAAGCAATAAATGGTGCTTTGGATTTTTGGGAAGAGGCAGGAAATAAAGCTTCTGATTTTACAATAGTTCAATTACCTCATCATGGAAGCAGAAAAAACATAAATCCTAACATAATTAGTCGCTTAAAGGCTAAGAAATTTATTATTTCTTGTCCACCAAAAGGAATAGAAGAGGGGCATCCTTCACGTAGATTGATAAATAAAATCTTAGAGTTGGATGCAAATGCGGAAATATATAAGACGGCTGGATGTAATTTTGTTTTTCATAAAGGTATTGATATAAACTGTAAAAGTCAGACTCCTGCAGGAATGTATAGTAAAATGGATGGAAAGGTGAAAAGATAATGATTAATCTTTCCGATGTTAGATAAAAGTTGTTCCGTATGAAAGATTACACTTTGAATTTCGAAGGGTATTGGAGAAACTGTAAGATCTTTTTGGGCAGGTTTGAATGACTCGGATATAAAACTTCTTTTCGAAAATTATGCAACAACATTTCATGCTTTCAAGAATCATTATTTTGTGATTCCAAATAATACATATTCCGATTTGGAATTGCAGGTATATAAAGAAACGATGCATCTTGATTTCATTACATATGATCCTGCTGATAACCACAAAGAATTATCAGAAGGTCTACAGGAATTGGATGCAAAGGTTGAAGATAAGAAGGAAGAAGTAAAGAATAAATTGTGGTGGTAATTTTGCGATAAGTTTTTATAATTAAATAAGAGGAAGCGTTATGACGGCAAAAGAATATTGTATAGCCTTTTGTGAAGGCTACTTCTACGCCCAATTAGGCGAGAGACTTACCAATGGTAAAGTGACAGAACATACACTGGACTTAGCAAAGGAAACGGCTCAAACCTGTATGGAGCAACAGATAGCCTGTTCTGCTTTTGATGAAAAGCAAAAGCAGGAAATGAAAGAAAACCTTCATGAATGGGCAGATAAAGTGATGCAAGGTTTCAAGAAACGTTTGCGTGAGAGCGGCAGATTGATAGATTCTTTATGATGCGCTAGCCGACAAACAATCGCAACTCTGTTGCGTAGACACTTATCGGCAGCCCTTTAGGGCACAGGCTCCGCTGACGATACCAAAACTCTGGCGGAGGCTATAGCGCAGCCAGCTACATCCTCTCGTCCCTGAGGGAAGAGAGGCTTGGTGAGAAAGGTGGAGCCTTCCTTAACGGTAAGGAAGGACGGGTAGGTTTTCGAAACAATAACAATATTATTCGGTAGGCGAAGCACCACTAGCATTTTTTATAAGCTACTTTTCGCTTTTGGTGTGGAGCCTGCCTTTTAAATAACGATATAAAGTTAAAACAAAGATATAAAGCCATGAAAGGAATAGTGTTAGCAGGTGGTAGCGGAACACGCTTGTATCCTATCACAAAGGGTATCAGTAAGCAGCTGATACCTATCTTTGATAAACCGATGATATATTATCCTATCTCGGTATTGATGTTGGCAGGTATCCGTGAGATATTGATAATCTCAACCCCTTACGACTTGCCAGGTTTTAAACGACTTTTAGGCGATGGAAGCCAGTTCGGAGTCAAGTTCGAGTACGCTGAGCAGCCATCACCAGATGGCTTAGCCCAAGCTTTCATTATCGGTGAGAAGTTCATCGGTAATGATTCTGCTTGTCTTGTGTTGGGCGATAACATCTTCCATGGTGCAGGACTTAGCCAGATGTTGCATCAGGCAGTAGTAGATGCAGAGCAGAACAACAAGGCAACCGTCTTCGGTTATCGTGTAAGTGATCCAGAGCGATATGGTGTAGCTGTGTTTGATGAGCAAGGCAATTGCCTCAGCATTGAGGAGAAGCCTGAGCATCCAAAGAGCAACTATGCCGTGGTAGGCTTATACTTCTATCCTAACAAGGTTGTAGAAGTAGCCAAGCATATCAAACCATCTGCACGTGGTGAATTGGAAATCACAACAGTCAACCAGGAGTTCCTGAAAGATAAGGAGCTGAAGGTGCAGACTATGGCAAGAGGATTTGCCTGGCTTGATACCGGAACCCATGATTCCCTTTCAGAAGCATCAACCTTTATCGAAGTTTTGGAGAAGCGCCAGGGCTTGAAGGTAGCTTGCCTGGAAGGTATCGCATATCGCCAGGGATGGATTACCGCCGAGCAATTAAGAGAGAATGCTCAACCTATGTTGAAGAACGACTATGGTAAGTATCTGCTTTCAATCCTTGACGAAGCAGATGGTACATTAAAGAAGAATTTAGAATATTAATAAGATGAAGAATATCATTATCACGGGCGGTGCTGGTTTCATCGGCTCACACGTAGTAA
>ERZ773202.828-NODE-828-length-24731-cov-3.758672_pt1 | contig 24731 bp, 18 predicted proteins | sample MGYA00580998_ERZ773202 | MGnify/ENA primary metagenome ERZ773202 (study PRJEB29015, sample SAMEA2737803) | human gut metagenome | biome: human gut; feature: human-associated habitat; material: faeces | place: China | collected 2012 ...
GTAGCCCAGCACAAGAAAGGCACTCTCCCAGATCGTGCGCTCCCGCAGGCGGAGCAGCAGCTCAAGACAGCCCTCGGCGGTGGGCACGGCGTTCAGGCATTCCAGCTCGGGCCGCAGAAAATAATCGATCAGCGGCAGCCCAGCCTCCCGCGCGGCCATCCGCACCGGCATCCCGGGGCGGCCCGCTAAGATCAGCGTCCCCTGCCCCGCGCCCTGCAGTGCGCGGGCGACCTCGTCACTGACGCGGCCCTGGGACATGGGCAGCAAAATGTAATCGGCTGCGGCGGCATTGTCGGCGGCGGTCACGCCGTAACCCGCACGGCGCAGCACGCGCGCCGCCGCCTGCTGGCGGGCATCGTGCCCGACCACGCAAAATGTTTTCGGCATAGGCGCTCACCTCGGTTTGATTTGCGCCATACTATGCCGGGGCACGTGTACCTGTGCCTTCTGCCTTCCCCGTCGGGGGAAGGCGGCCCGCAGGGCCGGATGAGAGCAGAGTGTGCCCTATTGCCAATTCACGGGCAATTGCGGCGGCTCTGCCCTCATCAGTCGCTTTCAGCGACAGCTTCCCCCGAGGGGGAAGCCCCGGCACGCAAAAAAAGGCACCCACCTTTTCCTAAAAGATGGATGCCTTTTTACTCAAAAATATTTCAGCCCGTCGCACTGGCCGCGCCAGACGAGGAGCGGGTTGATGGGCACGGTGCCGATGCGCAGCTCGGCCACAACGGTCCTGCCGCTGGTGCCCAGCAGCTGGCCCTGCTTGACATCGTCCCCGGCCTCGACGTCCAGTGCGGTCAGGCCGTAGAAGATGCTCCTGAGGCCCGCGCCGTGGTCGATGACGACGGTGCAGCCGTAGCTGCCGCCAAGGTCCTCGGCCAGCAGCACATGGCCGCTGGCGGGCACGATCATAGAATCCTTCGACTTCTTCGGCTTGATGACGACATTAGTCGAGGTGCGCCCGCCGTAGCCGTAGTTCGTGCTGCGCTCGCTGTAGGAACGGCCCACGTACTCGGTCATGCCGTAGAGCAGCGGCGTGTCAAAGCTGTCCAGGAACGGCTGCACAAAGCCGCCCACGGCCCACTGGATCTCGCCGCCGTCAGTCGTCAGCAGCCTGCGGACGGCATCGGGGGCGTCGTCCGCGCCGATGTAGGGCGACGTCAGCTGGGACTTGGCGCTGTAATCCTTGTAGGAGTAGGAGGCCGCGCGGACCGACAGCGTCAGCGTTTCGGTATAGCCGTCGGCAGTCACGGTCAGCTCGGTGTTTCCGGTCTCGGCGTTCCACGGGATGGGCAGGTAGCAGATCCAGCCGTTGGCGGCCCTGACGAAGCCTGTGCTTTCCAGCGGGCCCGTCAGCGTTGGTTCGGTCCGGCTCATGGTGCTACCGACACGCACGGCGGCCACGCTGCCCTGCTGCACCGTCGGTGTGCAGAGCGTGACGGACGGTTTGATGCTGACGGTGAAGCGGAACTGCCAGGTCTCGGTGCCGGTGACGCTGGAGCGGTCCTCGGCGGCGCTGTCAGACGCGGTGACGACGAGCTTGGCGTCAAACGTGCCGTTCTCCGCAAACAGATAGCTGCGGAAGGCGGTGGCGCTGCCCTCGTACACGGTCTCCTTGTCGGCGTCGGTGATGGTCAGCTGGGTGCTGTAGTCGGACGGCGTCACGATAATATCCGGCGATGCGTCGGATATGGCATCCTCGAGCACAACGGGAGAGGAATTGAGCGTTTCGGCGTAGGTGCGCCTGAAGAAGCTGCCGACCACCGGCACATGCCACTTGTAGGCCGTGGGAGCAAGCTCCTGGCCGTCAAAGGTGACCTTGACTTCGGGCAGCATGTCAGGCGTGGCGCTGCGGTAAAGCCATGCTACGCCGCCGCCTGCGATGATGAGCACGAACAGCACAACGAGGAGCAGCCACTTGAACATGCCGAACACACCGCGCCCGAGGGCCTGCGGGATCGTATCCTGCGGCTCGTCGTCCTCGTCGTCGGCGGTGCTGTCATGCTGCGGTGCCTCGGGAGCCGGGGCAGGCCCGGCAGACGGCGCGGGGGTCTCCTCCAGCCCGGCCATGATCTGCGCAATCGAAAGCTGCGCCGTGCGGGAGATGTTCGCCATGCGTGCGGCCTCAGCGGCAAGGGCTTTATCGTTGGCAAGGTCATCGCTGAAAACAAGGCCGGACGGCTCGGCAGCGTCCTCCGCGGGGACGTCCCCGGTTTGCTCGGGCGTGTCGGTGACGGCTGTGTCTGCCGCGGCGGCCTCGGGGGGCGCTTCTGCCGCAGGCGTATCGTCGGCGGCAGGGGCGTCCGCTGTCGGTTCGGGCTCCGTCACGGCGGGCTCGGCCCTTTCCGCAGGCTCGGGCAGCTCCGGGGTACTCGGGACGTCGGGCGCGGTGGGTGCGGCAGCGTCCTCCCGGGCGGGGGTCTCCGGCGGTTCGGGCTTGCTTTCGGATTTGGGCTCGGCAAGTTCCGGCGCGGCGGGAACGGGGCTGTCCTGTGCGGGAGCCTTGCGCTCCTGGGTCTCGTCAGCCGGGGCTTTTTTCGTCGTCTTAGCAGCCTTCGGCGTCTTGGGCTTTGCGGTTTTTGTTGTTTTTGTTGTCTTTGTGTTTTTTTTGGCCCGCGGCTTCTTGGGGGACGCGGCAGGCTTTTTCGTGGTCTGCCCGTCTGCGGCGGGCGGCTCGGCGCTGTCCGTCGGCGCAGGGGGCGTGTCGGCGGCAGGCTGGGGGCTGGCTGCCTTGCGGCGCCGGGGCTTCGGCTTGGGGGCCTCCTCCGGCTGTACCGCAGTGGATTTCTTATCTTCTTCCATACTCACACTCACTCTTTTAGGGACCTTTATGGATGCCCGGCAAAACGGCAGCGGCACGGCAGGCCGGGTGTGCCGTGTGCAGCTATTTTATTCAGCCTCGCGGAATTGCAGACCACTGTTTCCGTCCAGCGCGGTCTGCGGGTCAGTGGATTTGCTGCCGATGCGCAGCTCGTAGATCAGGTTGTGGGCCGTCCCGGCGGTGCCCAGCGGGTCGCCGGCGGACACACTCTGCCCGCGCTCCACGCCGACAGTCTCCAGCCCGTACAGGTAGCTCTTTACGCCGCAGCCGTGGTCGATGACCACCGTGCCGCCGGTCAGGGTCAGCATGCCCGCAAAGACAACGTTGCCTGCCTGCGGGGCGGTGACGGTCTCGCCGTCCGCGGCGGCATAGGTCAGGCCGGTGGCCTGGCCGCTGCGCTGGCCGTCCACCATCTGGGTGACACCGTACTCCATGGCGACAGCGCCCGCGCTGGGGGCCTCAAAGCGGCCATTCCAGAGTTTGGCGGAGCTGCCCGTTGTGTACAGCGGCCATATAGCGTTGCGGAACTCCTCCCCGCCGCCGGTGTCCTCCTCGGCGGGGACGGTGACCGTATCATACATGGTGCGGGTGACGGTCAGGGTGATGTCCTTTTCCAGGCTCCCGCAGGTCAGGTGCAGCGTATGGTCGCCGCCCTCGGCGTTGTAGGTCACGGGAATATAGCCCATGTAGCCGCTGGCGGTCTTGCGGAACCAAACGGTGCCCAGATCGGTCTCCAGGCTCGGCTCGCCGTCCAGAATGCCGGACAGCTGCACAGCCACGATGCTGCCCTGCGGCGCGCGCTCGGTGCTCAGGGTGACCTTGGGGTTCATCGCCATTGTGTAGCCGGCGCGGTAGGCGTACCAGCCCACGGGGTCGCCGGGGTTGTCCGCACTGCTGTGGTGCGCGGTCACGATGATCTGATAGTCCCCGTTTTGTGTATAGGTATAGGTATTGCAGTCGGCCAGTGCGCCGGTCCAGACCGTGCCGTCGGGCGCGGTGATCTGAAGCTCGGCAGCGGTGACCCAGTCGGGCAGGACGAGCTGCGGCACGGTATCGGTGAAGGTGCCCAGCTTCTGCACGGTCAGGTTCGTCGGGCTTTCGTAGGTCTTGTTGACCTTATCGCCCAGCACCGGGATGACCCAGCTCCATCCGTTGGGCTCGAGGGTCTGCTCACCGAAGGTGACGGCCTCCTGCGGCAGGGCATCCGTCCCGGTGCGGCTGTAAAGAAAAGCCGCCGTTCCGCCCAGGATGGCGGCAATCATAACGGCGACCATCACAAGCCAAAGCAGCAGTTTACGCATATTGTGTTTTCTCCGTGGCAGTATGGCATTGCCAAAAAGCCGGACGCCGTCAGGTCGGTGCCCAGCCGGGTTGTGGCGGCAGAAAGGCTTCCCCTGCGGGGGAAGCCTTGAGGATCATTTACTCCTTCTCCTCTGCGGGGGCGGAGGGGATGTTCTCGTAGGTGGTGGAATCCTCGTCGTCGTAATCGTCATCCTCGTAGTCGTCGCTGAACAGCAGGCGCTCGTACTCGTCCAGCTCCTTTTCACGGTGGTAGAGATAGAGTGCGGCGGCGGTCAGGACACCGGCAGCGGCAAACAGGAACGCCAGAACGGCACCGAAGGTGGTTTTCTTCATCATAGTAGTTCTCCTTTTGCAAATGCTGCGCTGCAACGCAGCTTTCGTGAAAAACGCCGCAGCGGGCGTGCATACAAAGCAATAACGCTAACCTTATTATACCCGACGCAGAGGGCAATTACAACCCGAACATTTGTAAAATATTAAAGGTATTTTTTTTGCTGTTTTTACGCGGATTGCTGCAGGACAAAGGGTACATTTGAGCCAAGGGCGGCATGAGGTATATGGGAAGGTTGTAGGGGGAGGGATTTATCCCTCCCGGAATGCTTGCGTGGCCGGAAACCCTCACGTAGGGGTCAAGACCCATCCCTACGGTGTGCCGTTCACGGGTGCTTTGTAGGGAGCGGTCTTGACCGCTCCGGGGAAGTGTGCGGCTGCCATCCACTCTACGGGAGGGATAAATCCCTCCCCTGCGCAAAACAAAAATGCGGTCTCCGTGCAGGAGGCCGCATTTTTATACGATTTTCAGAACAGCCTATCCACCGGGTACAGCCCATCCTCGCTCATCTTTTTCAGGGCTTCGACCAGTTCGGGCTTGTCCTCGCGGTAGGTGATGCCGTGCCATTTGTCGGCACTGGTCAGCACATGGACGTCCGCCTTGCCGGCCTCCAGCGCGTTCGTCACGACGGTGGGCAGGTAATATTCGCACTTCATCGGGTTGACGGGCAGGCTGGCCTGCAGGAACGCGGCAAAACCGGCCTTGGCCTCCTGCACGTAGGCGGGGGTGAAGCCCCACAGGTTCATCGAGACAACACAGTCGGCGGGCAGGTCGGCCCAGCTCTTGCCGCCGTCCTCACTGTAATGGATGCCGTCGGCGTAGGGCTCGATGCAGGTGCGCTCGGTCACGCTGACGAGGTTGCGGCTCTCGTCGGTCACGCAGACGCCGCGGCTGACACTGCCGTTGGCGCTGACCGTGTTGCCCAGCAGGAAGCCGACCATGGCCCAGGCGTAGCGGTCCCCGTCGGCGTGGGTGCTCAGGTAGTCGTAGATGAGCTTGAAGCCCTGCGGGCCGTAGTAGTCGTCGGCGTTGATGACCGCAAACGGTGCGTCGCCGATGGCCTCCTCGGCCACGAGGATGGCATGGGCGGTGCCCCAGGGCTTGACGCGGCCCTCCGGCACGGTGAAGCCCTCGGGCAGCTTCTCCAGCTGCTGGTAGGCGTAGCGGACCTCGAACCCGGCGCGCACGGCACGGGCACCGACGGCCTCTTTAAACGCCTGCTCGATCTCGTGCTTGATGATAAAGACGACGGTCTTGAACCCGGCGCGGCGGGCATCGTACAGGCTGTAGTCGAGGATGGCCTCGCCGGACGGGCCGACGGGGTCGATCTGTTTGAGTCCGCCGTAGCGGCTGCCCATACCGGCGGCCATGACAACGAGGATCGGTTTGGTCTGCATAATTTGCACTCTCCCAATATTTGTAGGGGAGGGATTCATCCCTCCCGGGTATTCTGCGGCTGCCGCGGCGTACCTGCGGAGCGGTCAAGACCGCTCCCTACAAAGCACCCGTAAACGTCATTCTGTAGGGAGGGGTCTTGACCCCTCCGGGACGTGTGCCGCGTCGCTAAGTCCACGGGAGGGATGAATCCCTCCCCTACGGGCGTATTTTAAGTTTACTCCATTTCTCCTGCTATTGCAAGCACCTTATAAAATTTGAAAAAACTGCGCAATTTCCGCAGATTGTGACCCGGTTTGCTATGGCAACTTAAAACAGAAAATGCTATAATGAATAAAACTACAAAACAGGAGGGCTTTTTCCGATGGAACATACCGGAAAACGTGCGCTGGTGCTGGCTGGCGGCGGGGCCAAGGGCAGCTATCAGATCGGCGTCTGGCGCGCTCTGCAGGAGCTGGACTGGACGCCTGACATCATCACGGGCGCAAGCGTCGGCACGCTGAACGGCTGCCTGTTCACGATGGGCAAGATCCAGGAGGCCGAGGACCTGTGGCGCAGCCTGGAAATTCACGATGTTCTCGAAGTCCCCGCAACGCTCAAGCCCGAGGAGCTGCGCACGTTCTTCCTCGACATCATCCGCAGCGGCGGACTGAACGTTGAACCGCTGGCCGAGATGATCGACCGTCTGATCGACGAGGACGCCGTGCGCACATCGCCTATCCACTTCGGCCTTGTCATGACCGAGCTGGGCAGCCTGCGCAGCGTGCAGTGCCCCATCGAGGACATCCCCGAAGGGCAGTTAAAGGACTATATGCTGGCGTCCAGTGCCTGCTTCCCGGCCCTGCGCCCGCGGGAAATTGACGGTGTAAAGTACATTGACGGCGGCTGGCGCGACAATATGCCGCTGGATCTGGCCGCAAAAATGGGCGCAGCGGAGCTGCTCGGCGTCGATGTGGACGGCATCGGCATTGTACGCCCCAACACCACTGGCCTGCCGACGCGCATCGTGCGCAGCCATTGGGATTTGGGCCCGACGCTGGACTTTGACCCCGCCCGCGCCGGGCGCAACATCGCGCTGGGCTACTTTGACACGCTGCGGCTGTTTGGCCGCTGCGGCGGCACGGCCTACGCCATGCTGCCCGACAATGAGGAATTTCTGGCTCGTTTTGCCGAGCAATACCAAAAGCTGCTGGCCGAGGTCTGCGCCCGCGCACCGGAAATTGACCTTGTGGAGAAAAACGCGCGGCTGCGCGCAAACTACCCGGCGCCCTACGCACCGAACCCGAGTGCGCCCACCCGCGGCGCACTGGCCCCGCTGGAGCTGGCCGCCGAGCACGTCGGCGTGCCCGAGGACATGCCCTACACGCCGAAGCTGCTGGCCGCGACCTTCATGGGCAGCTTTGACAAGGACCCGGCAGACCGCTTCCCCGCCCTGCTGGACGGCAAGGAAAACACCCTTGTGACCGAGCGCGCCATTGCCGCCGCCGTGCCGGAGGAGTTTGTCACCGCCTTAGTCAGCAGGACTCTGGCGGAAATGCCGATTTTGTGATGGGAGGCAGTCTATGCACACCTATACCGGCGTACCGGCGTCACCCGGAATTGCGGTTGGCCCGGTCGAGCAGATTGACCATGGCACCACGGGCCTGCACCGCATTGTGTGTGACCCCTTCCGGGAACGCGCCCTCTACGATGTGGCCGTTGTGCTGGCCAAGGACGAGCTGCGCCGCCTGAGCCAGCGCGCCAAGGGCCCCGACGCGGACATTCTGCTGTTTCAGATTGCGCTGCTGGAGGACGAGTCCTTCACCAATGAGATTGGCGATTACATTGCAGCCGGTGCGGGCGGTGCCGCCGCGGTCGAGCGCGCCGAGCAGATTTTTGCCAACCGCTTAAAAAATGTCGATGATGAGTACATCCGGGAGCGCAGTGTCGATGTCTGCGATGTCTGCCGCCGGGTCGTGGATATTCTGGACGGCCGCCCGCGCCGGCGGCTGCATCTCAAGCGGCCGAGCATTCTGGTCGCGGATCGGTTTTTCCCCAGCGATCTGTTCAGCCTTGACCGCCGGATGGTGCTGGGGCTTGCCAGCGATCAGGACAGCACGATCAGCCACGCCGCCATTATGGCGCGCAGCATGGGCATCCCGGCGGTATTCCAGCTGGGCAAGGGGGTAGCCGCTGCTGCGGCGGGCTGCCGCGCAGTGGTGGATGCTGAACACGCCCAGCTGATCATTGACCCCACCGCCGCCCAGCTGCGGCAGGTGAAAGCACGGCGGCAGGAGCTGCAAAACAGCAACGCCCTGCCCGACCCGTTGGCTGCGGCCCCCTGCCGCACGCGGGACGGCACGCCGTTTGTTCTGCTGGCCAGCGCAGCCTGCGCCGCACCGGAGGCCATCCAGAAAGCCATTCAGGCGGGGGCTTCCGGCATTGGACTGCTGCGCACGGAATCCGTTGTAATCAAGGAGCTGACGGAAGCCCAGCAGGTGGAAGCCTATAGAACATGCATCAAGAACAGCGGCGGCAAACCCATTACCGTGCGCACCTGCGATTGGGCTGCGGACGACTGCGGCCAATGGATGGATGGCGTGCAGACACGGATGGAGGAAGAGACCACGGCGCTTACCCAGCTTTCCGCCCTGATGCAGGCTGCAGTGGAGGCACCGGAAGGTGCCTTGCAGGTGCTGTTCCCCATGATCCCCGATGTGGATGCCTGGCGCACCCGCATGGACCAGATGAAGCACTGCAACGAGAGCCTGAAAGAAAAAGGTTTGCCGTTCTGCGGGAATCTGCCCGTTGGCTGCTTGATCGAAATCCCCGCCGCTGCGTTGATGGCAGGGGAGATCATTGACGCCGGGGCTGACTTTTTAGCCGTGGACCTGGACGATTTGGTGCAGTATACCTGTGGTGTTTCCCGGCGGGAAAAACCCACCCCCGCCGATAACCCTGCCGTGCTGCGTTTGGTGCAGGATGTGATGCACGCAGCCCAGACGCGCGGCGTGCCGCTGTACCTGTGCGGCATTATGCAAAAAGACTTGGAAACCATGCCCGCTTTCATGCGCATTGGTGTGCGCAATTTCTGCGTGGAATCCGTTCACATCAACACCCTCAAAAGCATTCTGATGCAAACCGAACTATAAAAGTCTCCCCGCACCCTTTGCCGCCTACGGCATATGATAAGGGTGCGGGGAGAAGTTTTTGAATTAGCAATGAGAAATTAGTAATTAGAAATTAAGCGAACATAAGTATAAAATAGGGAAATCACTTCGCGGCGTATGGTACCCAAAAACTCCTAATTCCTAACTTCTAACTATTATTCCAGGTTCCCCGTCAATGTCATGACGGCGGAGAGGACGGCGAGGGGAGCGGTTTCACAGCGGAGGATGCGGGGGCCGAGGCCAACGGTAACGGCGCCGCATTCGGCAGCGCGGGCAGCCTCCTCGGCGGCAAAACCGCCCTCACTGCCGGTCACCACGGCGATCCGTTTTGCACGGTTTCCCGGTTCTTTGTTGAAAACTTCCCGCAGCGAAACACCGCCGCACTCGTAAAAGAAGAGCACGAGGTCATAGTCCTTGAAGCGGTCGCACACGGCGTTAAAATCCGGTAGGGGAAGCTCCACCGTGGGCAGAATGCCGCGGCCGCACTGCTTGGCGGCTTCCACAGCCACGCGGCAGTAGCGCTCGTTTTTTGCTTCCTCTTTTTTGGGGGCAGCTACACAGTAGCGGCTGAAAAAAGGCACAACATTGGTCACGCCCAGCTCCACGCTGTGGCGGATGGTATCTTCCAGCTTGCCCAGTTTGGGGTACCCGGCAAACAGTGTTACTTCAACACTGGGCTCTGCGGCGCTGGGGTAGCCCTCGGTCACGGTAAACTCCACCCGGCCTGGCTGGATGGAGGTAATGGTGCCCACATACTCCACAGCGTGGGCGTCACACAAAATCACGTTCTCACCAATTTTGGCGCGCATAACGTCAGCCAGGTGGTGGGCGTCGGTGCCGTTCAGGGCGGCGCGGCCATTGCCAACTTCGGCGGTAAAATAGCGGTGCGGCATAGCGTTTATACCTCCGCGGCGTTTTTGCAGATCACGCAAACCCAGCCGCGCTTTTCTTTGATCTCAACCGGCTCCAGCCCGGCGGCACGCAGCCCGGCCAGCACTTCGTCCTTGCGGGTATCGATAATGCCGGAAGCAATGAACCGTGCACCCGGCGCCATCAATACCGGCACATGCGGCGCAAGGGACAAGATAGCCGCCGCCACAATGTTTGCGGTGATGATGTTGTATTTGCCGCTGGCTTTGTCAGAAAGATCGCCCACCAGCACGGTAAAGTGCTCGGCCACGCCGTTTCGCTCGGCATTCTCGCCGGCGGTGCGCACGCACATGGGGTCAATATCCACGCCCTCGGCTTCGGCAGCGCCCAGCTTCAACGCAGCAATGGCCAGAATGCCGGAGCCGGTGCCGATATCCAGCACACGCTCGCCGCCCTTTACCATGCTGTCCAGCGTTTCCAGGCACAGGCTGGTGGTTTCGTGGGTGCCGGTGCCAAAGGCCATGCCGGGGTCCATCGTGATCACAATTCGGTCAGTATCATAGGTTTCCCAGCCGGGTACAATGGCTAGGCGCTGGCCAATGTCCATGGCGTGGTAATATTTCTTCCAGGCGTTCTGCCAGTCTTCCTGTTCAATGCCGCTGGTTTCCAGCTTGTACTCCACGCCGCTGGCTTCCAGCCGCTCTTTGAACAGGGGCAGGATCTCGGCCGGGTTTTCGTCCGGGGCCAGGTACATGTGCACCTTTACAATATCGCGCGGTTGATCCAGCAGGTCCTGCTCGATCAGGTCCACATGGGCGATCTCCCATGCCTGCTGTTCCAGGTCGCGGTAGTCCTCAATATAAATGCCGCCGTTGGATACCATGGTAGCAATCGCTTCGGCGGTTTCGGCATACTGCTGCGGTACGGTAATTTGGATATCGGTCCATTCCATAGGAAAAATCCTCCTGCTTGCGTTGTTGGGTCTTTTTCTATTATACTAAATTTTGTCACAAATGGAAAGGGGCGTTTGCCATGAAGATCGTGCTGCTGAACGTGGAGCAGGCACAAAGCATTTACCGCAGCCAGATGGTGCGGGATTTCCCGGAATCGGAGCTGAAACCCTTTGCTTCGGTGCAGGGCATGATGACGCGCGGCCTGTATGAGCCGCTGGCGTTTTATGACGAGGCCGGTGCCCTGATGGCATATGCCTGGCAGGCGGTTCTGCCCCAGTGCCGCAATGTGCTGCTGGATTATTTTGCTGTTTTACCGCAGTACCGCGGCAGCGGTGTGGGCACGGCGGTGCTGAAAGAGCTTGCCGCCTATTACGCCCCGCGCAAGCAGAGCCTGATCATTGAATGCGAACACCCCGCCGAAGCGCCAGAACCGGCAGTGGCAAGGCGGCGCATTGGCTTCTACCTGCGGGCCGGTGCCCACGCCGCTGCTATGGAAAGCCGCCTGTTTGGCGTGCGGTACCAGATCTACAGCCTGCCCGCGGGCGGGCTTGCCAAAGATGAAGAAATCCACCGCGATTTGCAGGAATTGTACCGCACCATGGTGCCGGAACCCTATTACCGCGGCAACGTGAACTTTTTTGGCGCATAACCGGCACGGCAGGCGGGAAAGCTAACGGCAGACTGAAATAAAAGGAAGTGTGCCGTATGCAGCTGCCCCCAAAAAATTATGACGCCATGGTCAAGCGGGCCAACCCGCCCAGCCCGGTCGTCAAGGACTGCCTGTGGGCCTTTTTTGTGGGCGGGGCCATCTGCCTGTTGGGCGAAGCCCTGCGCCAGTTCTACCTGAGCTGGTACGATAAAGACCTTGCAGGAACATTGACCAGCATCACACTGGTGATGCTTTCCGCCATCACTACGGTGCCGGGCTGGTACCAAAAGCTGGCCGCCAAGGCCGGTGCCGGGACGCTGGTACCTATTACCGGGTTTGCCAACTCAGTGGTCAGCCCGGCGGTGGAGTTCAAGGCCGAAGGCTGGATAACGGGCGTTGGCGCTAAAATTTTTACCATCGCGGGCCCGGTGCTGGCGTTCGGCACACTGGCTTCCTGGGTGTGGGGGCTGGTGTATTGGGCGATGAATAAGTTTTGACCCCAAAATCATCGCGCAGGGCGCTGCTTTGGCTGCCCTGCGCATATTTTTTGCCCCGCTGCGGAACACTAAGCCCAAACAAACCGGAAAGGGGATTGCCTGTTATGCCGATACGAAGGGGCGATACCGTAATATTCCCGCACCCGCCGGTGCTGGCGGCCTGGGCCGCCGTGGGCGGCAAAAAAGAGAGCGAAGGCCCGCTGGCACAGGGCTTTGATGAGCTGGTGCAGGATGCGGGCTTTGATGCCGAGGGCTGCACCGGCTGGGAGCAGGCCGAAAGCATGCTGCAGCAGCGCTGCGCCCACCATTGCCTGCGCAAAGCGGGCATTGCCAAACAGCAGGTGGAGCTTGCCTTCGCGGGGGACCTGCAGGCCCAGTGCACCGCCAGTAATTACACCATGCGCCAGCTGGGGGTGCCCTTTGCCGGGCTGTATGGTGCCTGCTCCACCATGGCGGAAGCGCTGTGCCTGGCGGCCCTCTGCGCGGCAGCTGGCTATGCGCATGAAATACTCGCCATGAGCAGCAGCCACTTTTGCGCGGCGGAGCGGCAGTTCCGCACCCCGCTGGAATATGGCGGCAAACGCACCCCGACCGCCCAGTGGACTGCTACCGCTGCCGGGGCCTGCCTGGTACGGGGCAGTGGGGCCGCGGGCGTGCCGGTACTTTCAGCTACCATTGGGCGGGTGTGTGATGCAGGGGTCAAGGATATCAACAACATGGGGGCCGCGATGGCCCCCGCGGCGGCCCAAACGCTGCTGCACTACTTTGCGGACACCGGCACCACCCAGCAGGACTTTGACGCCATTTTTACCGGTGATCTGGGTGAAGTTGGCAGCACCCTGCTGCATGAGCTGATGCACAAAGCTGGTTGTCCGGTGGAGAACCACCAGGACTGCGGATGCCTGCTGTATGATGTTGCCGCCCAGAACGTGCAGGCGGGCGGCAGCGGGGCCGGGTGCAGTGCTGCAGTGCTGGCAGCGCATGTTCTGCCGGGGCTGGTGGAACGGCGCTGGCGGCGGGTGCTCTTTCTTTCCACCGGGGCGCTGATGAGCCAGACAACCTTTTTGCAGGGGGAAAGCATCCCCGGCATTGCGCATTGCGTGGAGCTTGGCTGCCCGGAAGAGGAGGGGAACACATGAATTATCTGTGGGCATTTGTGGTGGGCGGCGCCATCTGCGTGGTGGGGCAGCTGCTGATTGATTACACCAAGCTGAGCCCCGCCCGCATCCTGACCGGTTATGTGGTGGCCGGTGTTATCCTGAGCGCCGTTGGCCTGTATGACCCGCTGGCAAAGCTGGCCGGGGCCGGGGCCAGTGTGCCGCTGCTGGGGTTCGGGCATCTGTTGGCCCAGGGTGTGGTGAAGGCCGTGGATGAAATTGGGCTGCCCGGTGTGTTCACCGGCGGCATTGGCGCAGCGGCGGGTGGAATTACCGCCAGTTTGGTGTTTGCCCTGCTGGCCGCGCTGGTGGGCAAAAGCAAGGACCAGAATTAAACCGGCGAATATGTGCCAAGAACCAATATACAAATGAAAATGCCCGCCGATAAAAAACGGCGGGCATTGTTCATGCAATCTTATTCTGCAGCAGCGGCCTTGTTGTTGCGCTTAGCCATGCGGCTGATCTTGCGGGCGGCAGTGTTCTTGTGAATGACACCCTTGTTCTTGGCAGCGTCCAGAGCAGAAACAGCGACCTTGATGGCGGCGTCCTTGTTCTCGGCATTGCTGTCGATGGCAGCGTCTGCCTTCTTGACAACTGTTTTCAGGTTGGACTTGATGGCCTTGTTGTGTGCAGCCTCTTTCTTGGACTGAACAACGCGGTCTTTCTGAGATTTAATATTAGGCATTCGTTCCACCTCCTTGGTTTACCCATAACAGTACAAATTATACTAGCATATATTTTGGCCGGTTGCAAGTGTTTTTATAAATTTTTTTCGTGTTTGGCGCTAATATTGCAATGTTTGCGGGGCGGGCAGGCATGGCTGGGGGCATATTGCCCGGCGGTGGGGGCATATCTATTCCGCAAGGGGGTGTTTGCCATGCGCAATGCGGGCCGTGTGCTGGGTGCGCTGCTGTGCACCGCGGCGTTAGCGGGCAGCGCCCTGGCGTTGCGTGTGGTGCCCGGCGGCAGGGTTCTGGCCCTGCTGTTTTGTTCGCCCGGCGCGGCGTTCACGCTCTGGCAGCAGGCAGGGGTGGAACCTCCGCAGGCCCAGCCAGCTGCTGCCCTGGCAGAATCATCGGAATCACCGCCGCAGCCCACCCCGGAACCATCCGTCCAGCCAACCCCCAGCCCCACACCGCAGCCCACGGCGGAACCGGAAGCCACCCCGGCTCCAACCATTACCATACCGCCGGGGGTGCAGACGACAGCGCCCATCCTTGACCGGACTTTCGGCCAGGGCAGCGGGCAGGGATATATTGCCCTTGCGGCGGGCAGTATCAAAAATGCAACGGATGAACCAGATTCAACCATTGCCTCCGCGGCGCAGGGAGCGCTGTCCTTTACCGTTACCCCCGGCAGCCCGGACCCGCAGGTGCTGATCCTGCACACCCACGCAACGGAAACCTACCAGACCTGGGACACCCCGGTGTATGACCCCGACTTTACCGCCCGCACCAAAGATACCACCCTGAACATGTGCGCGGTGGGGGAGGCAATGACCAAAGTGCTAAACGATGCCGGGATCACCACCCTGCACGATACCACCCTGCATGATTCCCCCAGCTACACCGAAAGTTACGCCCGCAGCGCCCAGACAGCGCGGCGCTACCTGGAAGAATACCCCAGCATCAAAGTGGTGCTGGATGTACACCGCGACGCGATGGAAAGCGGCGATGCCCGTGTGCGCCCCCTGACAACGCTGGACGGCCAGCCGACTGCACAGGTCATGATCATTGCCGGGTGCAATAACGGCGGCACCGTCCAGCTGCCCAACTGGCGGCTGAACCTCTGCTTTGCCGCCAAGTGGGAGGAACGCATGGAAATGCTGTACCCCGGCCTGACCCGGCCGGTCCTGTGCGGGTACCGGTTCTATAATCAGGATGTCAGCCCCGGTGCGCTGCTGATCGAAATAGGCGGCCACGCCAACACGGTGCAGCAGGCAGTACGGGCCGGGCAGTACGCGGCAAAGGCACTGGCAGCCCTGTTTGACGGCAGTGTGTAACCGTGGCAAAACGCCCTTGCAACGCAAAACGAAATAGAATATACTGGACAAAGATAAGGCGGCACCGCATGATTCCCGACGGACGGCATCCGGAACGATGCGGGACTGCCATAAAAACCGGGGTGGAACACCACCCGCCCCGCAGGAGGATACCATGCAGAACACCATCCTGATCCACGCACCGGTCCGCAGGCAGGGCCGCGGGGCGCTGGTGCTGGCTTATACGGCGCTGTTTACCCTGTTGATGGGCATCTGGGCTGCTATTTTTGCGCTGAACGGGCAGAGCTTTATCCAATATGGCGATACCCTCAAGCAGCATTACCCGTTTCTGGTCTATTATGGCCGCTGGCTGCGGCAGGCCGCGCGCTGTGTGCTGACCGGCGCGGCGGTGCCCACCTGGGATTTTTCCATCGGTTACGGTGCGGATATCATTACCACGCTGAGCTATTACGGCCTGGGTGACCCGCTGGACCTGCTGGCAGCCTTTGTGCCCGGCCGGTGGACCGAGCAGCTGCTGGAGGGCCTGATCGTGCTGCGGCTCTACCTGGCGGGGCTGGCCTTTATGGCGTTCAGCCGCCGCCATGGCAACAGCCGCTTTGGCACCCTGCTGGGTGTGCTGGCCTATGTGTTCAGTGCGTGGCCCATCCAGGCAGGGCTGATCGAACCGGTGTTCCTGGTGCCGATGTATTGCTTCCCCCTGATGCTGCTGGGAGCGGATGATCTGTTTGAGGGCCGCAGCCCGGTTTTGTACATTGCCGCCATTGCGCTGACGGCACTCTCCAACTTTTTGTTCTTTTATATGGCTGCGGTGCTACTGGTGCTGTACGCCATTGCGGTGTATAGCAAGCGGTACGGGGCCAAAAACCTGCGCACCCTGCCGCCGCTGCTGGCAAAGTTCATCGGGTTTGCGCTGGTGGGCATTGCAATTTCAGCCGTCACCCTGCTGCCCACCGCGCAGGAGCTGTTCGGCAGCGCTCGCTTTGGCTTAACGCGGGAAACCGCGCCTTACCCGTTCTACCGCTTTTTTGAGCTGCTGGCCAACATGACCACCGGCATGGGGTATGATGCTTACTCTACCTATGCGGGGGTGACCTCGGCGGCGTTTTTGGGTGTGCTGGTGCTGTTTGCCAAGCCGCGGCAGAACACCGTGCTCAAGTGCGCGTGGCTGGGTCTGCTGGCCCTGCTGCTGGTGCCGCAGGCGGGCAGTGTGTTGAACGGGATTTCTTACGTTTCCAACCGCTGGGTGTGGGCGTTCACCATGCTGGAAGCCTTTATCCTGGCGCGGGTCTGCCCCGGCATAACGGCGTTTGAGCCGAAAGAAAAGCGCAACCTGTTTGCGTTGCTGGCGGTTTACTGCGTGGTGGCGTTCTGCGTCAAGCAGGGCCGCACGGAGACCGCCCTGCTGGGCGCGCTGCTGCTGGTGCTGCTGGCCGTGTTTGTGCTGGCGGCAGATGGTGTCAACCGCCGCGGTGTGCAGGCTGTTTTACTGGCGGGCTGCTGCCTTGGCGTGGTGATGAACCTTGGCGGCTACTATGGCATTGAGGAAGCCGATGCCGTGAACGAGTACCGCCCCGCCGGTTACGCCTGGAGCACCCCCGTGCAGGACAACCCCGCCGTGACCCTGCATCTGATGGAGGACCAAAGCTACTGGCGGTATGACTCGCTGGTGAACGAGCCGATCAACAGCCCCATGCTGCTGGATGTGTATGGCACCGGGTACTTTTTCAGCCTGAACAACAGCTACCTTTCCAGCCTGTTCCGGGAACTGGGGCAGAACACCCCGGTGGAATATGATTACCGCGGGCTGCAGAACCGCACCCCGCTGGAAACGTTGTTCGGCGTGAAATACGCCCTCTGCGCACCGGATTCCACCGGGGCGCTGCCCGCCTTATTTGACAGCCAGGCCGTGCAGGCAGCGGAAATCGGCGGCAGCACGGTTGCGGTTTACCCCAATACGGCGGCGCTGCCCATCGGCTATACGGCGCAAAACCAGATCAGCCGCGAAACCTATGACGCCCTGACTCCGCTGCAAAAGCAGGATGCCCTGCTGGACGGCGTAGTGCTGGAAGAAACCAGCCTGCTGCCCGAAGCGGAATTGACCGGCGATACGGTAAGCCCCGCAGCCGAAATGGAGCTGGACGGCGTGCAGCAGCTGGATGAAACCACCTACTATGCCCCGCAGGACGGCGGGCGCATTACCCTGACCATTGCCCAGCCGGTGGCGGATTGTGAGACAGCCTTTGTGGTGCAGGGCATGCAGTACACGGCCACCAGCCCGCTCGATGCGATGAGCGAAGAAGAACTGAGCGCCATGAGCGCCCATGACCGCCGCAGCCTGCAAAAGCAGTATGCGCATTTCTGGCGCAAGGACAGTGTCTATCTGCGCCTGCTCAGCAACATTGGTGAGGGCCGCATTGAGTATAACCGCCCCAACAGCCAGTATTACTGCGGTCGGCATGACTTTGTGTATAACTTTGGCACCAGTGATGAACCCTTGCAGCAGATCACGATTGTACTGCCCTTTGCGGGCTATTACCAGTTTGACCGCCTGGCGGTGGAATGCCAGAAGCTGGATACCGTTGCGGCCCGTGCGGAGAACCTTGGGGCCGAAAACCTGCAGAATGTGACCCTTGGCACCAACAGCCTGGGTGGAGAAATCACCACCACCCGCAGCAGCGTGCTGGTGGTGCAGCTGCCGTATTCTACTGGTTGGAGCGTGACGGTGGACGGTACCCCGGCCCAAGTGCTGCGGGCAGATACGGCTTTCCTCGGCGTGGCGCTGGAACCCGGCAGCCATACGGTGGCGTTTACCTACAAAACGCCCGGTCTTACCGCGGGGGCAGCGCTCAGTGCGGCAGGAGTGGTGCTGCTGGCGGCCATCTGGGCCGTGCCGGCCCTGCGCAAAAAGAGAAAAAAGCGCCGCAAATAACAAGCGCTTTACTTTTTAAGCATCACACGTTATAATACATTTTATCTAGGTGTAGCTGAAAAGTCGAAAATTTAGCCTATTTCTACAATCGCAGCCGGATTCCGCGTTAAAAAGCCTTGGAATCCACAAAGGATTCCTGCGGCCTTTTGCCTTGAATCCGGCATGTGCTTGCGAAATGGTCGTCATTTTCTTTGTTTTCAGATACACCCCCTACATTTGCATTTTAGGAGTGGGAACACATGGAACGAGTTGAAATTGCATCGCTCTATAAGGCTACCCCGGCGGATGGCACCAAAGTTACTGTCTGCGGCTGGGCAAAAACCGTGCGCGATTCTAAAAAGATCGGTTTTATCTCTCTGGCAGACGGCAGCTGCTATAAGCCCGTGCAGATCGTTTTCCAGGCGGACAAGCTGGAAAACTATGCCGAGGTTGCAAAATCCGGCCTGTACACCAGCTTTGAAGTGACCGGCACCCTGGTGCTGACCCCCAACGCTAAGCAGCCGTTTGAGATTAACGCCGATACCGTTACGGTGCTGGGCACCTGCGGCAGCGATTATCCGCTGCAGAAAAACAAGATGGGCATGGATTACCTGCGCACCCTGACCCACCTGCGCCCCCGCACCAACACCTTTAACGCTGCGTTCCGTGTGCGCGGCCAGGCCGCTTATGCCCTGCATGAGTTCTTCCACAAGAACGGCTTTACCTATGTACACACCCCCATCTTTACCGGTTCTGACTGCGAAGGCGCAGGCGAGATGTTCCAGGTTACTACCCTGGACCTGAACGATGTGCCCAAGACCGAGGACGGCAAGGTGGATTACAGCAAGGACTTCTTCAAGCGCCCGGTCAACCTGACGGTTTCCGGCCAGCTGGAAGCCGAGGCCATGGCAATGGCCCTGGGCAAGGTTTACACCTTTGGCCCCACCTTCCGCGCAGAGAAGAGCTATGATACCCGCCATGCCGCAGAGTTCTGGATGATTGAGCCGGAAATGGCATTTGCTGACCTGAATACCTACATGGACACCGCCGAGGCCATGACCAAGTATGTCATCCGCTACCTGCTGGATAACTGCCCGGACGAGCTGGCATTCTTCAACCAGTTCTTTGATAAGGGCCTGATCGAGCGTCTGGAGCTGGTTGCCAACAGCGATTTTGCCCGCGTGAGCTACACCGATGCCATCGAACTGCTGAAAAAGAACGATGACAACTTCCAGTATAAAGTAAGCTGGGGCATTGACCTGCAGACCGAGCACGAGCGCTACCTGACCGAGCAGGTGTTCAAAAAGCCTGTGTTTGTTACCGATTACCCCAAAGAGATCAAGGCATTCTATATGCGCATGAACGAGGACGGCAAGACGGTTGCCGCCGCCGATATGCTGGTGCCCGGCATTGGCGAGCTGATCGGCGGTTCCCAGCGTGAGGAGCGCCTGGATGTGCTGCTGGCCCGCCTGGATGAACTGGGCCTGAAGCGCGAAGATTATGACTGGTACCTGGACCTGCGCCGTTTTGGCAGCGTAAAGCATGCCGGTTACGGCCTGGGCTTTGAGCGCCTGCTGATGTATGTCACCGGCATCCCCAACATCCGTGACGTCATTGCCTTCCCGCGCACCTGCGGCGGTTTTTAATGGGGGCGGTCAGCGAACCGCTGATCCAATGGTTTGAACTGAATCGAAGGCTCCTGCCTTTCCGGCAGGAGCCTTCGGCATATCATATCTGGGTCAGCGAGATCATGCTCCAGCAGACCCGCGTCTCGGCGGCGCTGCCCTATTACGAGCGTTTTGTGGCCGAACTGCCGGACCCCGCCGCCCTTGCCGCCTGCGACCCGGACAAGCTGCGCAAGCTGTGGCAGGGGCTGGGGTATTACAGCCGGGTGGCCAACATGCAAAAGGCGGCGCAGATCGTCTGCCGGCAGTACGGCGGCCAGCTTCCCGCAGATTATGCCGCCCTGCGCGCTCTGCCCGGCATTGGGGATTACACGGCTGGGGCTATTGCCTCCATTGCATTTGGCATCCCAGCCCCGGCGGTGGACGGCAACGTGCTGCGGGTATTTGCCCGGCTGGATAATAGCTCTGCCGATATTACCAAACCTGCCGCCAAGCGCGAGTTCACAGCCCGTGTGCTGGAAGAAATGCCCAAGGAACGCCCCGGCCCTTATAACGAGGCGTTGATGGAACTGGGGGCGCTGGTCTGCCTGCCCAACGGTGCGCCAAAGTGCGAGGTCTGCCCGCTGGCTGCTCAGTGCAAGGGCCGCGCTGCAGGCCGGGCCGAACAGCTGCCGGTCAAAACGGCTAAGCCGGAAAAAACGCTGGTGCCGGTCACGGCCGCGTTGATCACCGGGCCGCAGGGCGTGCTTTTGCAGCGCCGCCCGTCCAAAGGGCTGCTGGCCGGGCTGTGGCAGCCCCTTGCCTTTGAGGGTACCGCCATGACCCAACCGGAACTGGACGCCGCGTTGCACGCCATTGGCCTTTGTGTGCAGTGGCAGGCCCCGCTGCAAAGCACCCGCCATGTGTTCACCCATCGCATCTGGCAGATCAGCGGGTTTTGCGGCACAGCCGCAGGCCCGGCGCCGGAGGGCTGCGTCTGGGCCAGTCGCGCGGAGCTGAACGGGGAATACGCGGTGCCAAGCGCATTTGCGGGCATTATGCGCCAGTGGCGGCCGGAATAAAAAGCAAGCAGAGTGGCATGGCTTTTGACAGGTGAAGAAATTTTCCGGAGACCATGCTGCGGAGAATGGTGCGGTATCACCTTGATACCTGAACCTTTTTGTGTGAAAAATTTACAAGGGAAAGATTGTATTCACCCGGTTAATCGGGTATAATATTTTACAGACCCATCCCTTTTAGAATACGCGGAGGAAAAGTATTATGATGAAGAAATCCACTTTTGGTGCCATTCTGGCGTTTTTGTTTGCTGCTGCCGGTGCCCTGACTGCCGCTGCGCTCTACCTGCGCCGCCGCGAAAAGGAACTGGACGAATACGAGCGCCTGCTGTACAGCGATGACGGCGACGATTATGACGATGACGACGAATATCTGCCCATCGACAATGAACCGACAGAAGCCGCCGAAGAAAAGGCTGCTGACGATGCTGAATAAGCCGGAACAGCCAGCAGAAAAGTGAAAATGGCCGGGCTTCGGCCCGGCTGTTCGTGTTTCTTGCAATCAGTAGTGATACTTATTAAATGATAAAAAAGGCTCAGATAAACCATGAGGCGCTGCTGAAAATAAGAAAAATGACGGCAGTGACTATAAAATTAGACTGAATTTCGATTTTTCTGCTGTGCCAAGGAAAGGGAACGCCATGAAAAAGCTCTTGCTGTGGCTGGTTATGGTGGTGGTTATGCTGGCGGTGCTGCTGGGCGGTGCCGGGTACGCCATGTACGCTATGACGGGCGATGACAAACTTCCCACGCAGCACCCCACTTTGGGCGATACGGAACTGGAACCGATCGGCTATGACTGGAGTGTGCCGGTGCTGGGCAATGTGCTGAACCGCACGTTTGAACAGCCCAGCACCCTGACGGTGCAAAAGCTGGGCGAAATGACGGAAGCTGCCCCGGAGCTGGTTTTGCCGGACTGGGCGCAGCGCACGACCCTTACGTTGAAAGATTCGGCCGGCAGCGTTGTGGTGCAGGGGGATGCCGCTGCTTTTGCGATGTATGCTTACCCCAAAAATGGCAGCTATGAGCTGACCCTGACCGCTTACCGCAACACGGCGGATCCCGGCGATGCCATCGGCTGGTACCGGTACTGTGCATCTTATACCATGAACATCCAGCCCAAGGCGGTGCTCGGCAGTGAGCGCGTCAGCCAGGGCGGCGTGGCGGCACTGGTCATTACCGGCATTCTGGATGGCAGCGAGCCGACCGTGGAAACCGACCTGGGGGATGTATGGTTCCGCCCGGTGACCGGTGGGTATATGGGCTATATCCCGGTAACCTATAATGCCGAGGGCGGCCCCCATACCCTGACCGTGACCTGCGGCAGCCTGACCCAGGAGCTGACCCTGAACGTGATGCAGAGCGAGGCCAAAACCGTGGATGTGGCCGCAGAGGCAGACATACCGGGCGCAGCAACGGAATATAAAAATGCGATCTGGCCCCTTTACACACAGGGCAGCAGCGAAAAGCTGTGGCAGGGCAATTTTGCCTCGCCGGTGCCCAGTGCGATTCTGGCGGATTACGGCGCGCGGCTGCGCACCGATGGGACCATTACCGGCCGGGCAACTGGCATCAATTATAACGCCGCAGCGGGTACCGCCGTTACGGCACCGCAGGCGGGTACTGTGGTGTACGCCGGAACGCTGGCGCTGACCGGCGGCACCGTGGTGATTGACCATGGCTGCGGGGTTAAGAGCTATCTGTTTGGGCTGGATGCCGTAAAGGTGCAGCGTGGGCAGAGCCTTGCCCGCGGCGAAGAACTGGGCACCACCAGTGAGGAGCATACCCTGATCTGGGAGCTGCGCATTGGCAGCAAGTCCGTTGACCCTGCTGCCGCCCTGACGGGCAGCAGCGGGCTTTTGTACCGCGAAACAATGTAACAAAATAGAGTTAGAGCAACGATAAATCGCAAATGTTGGTGGAGAAAGCGATGGACGAAGAGAAGGTAACACAGACTGCGATGGAGCCGGCGCAGCAGCCAAAGCCCAAAGCCAGGGGCGGGCAGCGCACGCAGGGCAAAACCGCTCCAGGCACGGGGCGAGGCAGGATGGCCAAACCCCATGCCAGCAATAGCAATACTGCGCACCGCAAAACGGGCACGCAAAAACAAAAAAGCGAACCTCAAAATACAAAATCCCCGCAAGAACCAAAAACGCGGGCGGAACAAGCCGATCAGACTGAAGCTGCCGCCCCGGAACAGGTGGCAGCCAAGCCCAAAGCGCCGCGCAGCGGGCAGGCAGGCGGCAAACGCCGCCGCAAAAAGGCTGCCCCCAAGCCGGAAGCAAAACCGCAGCAATATGTTGAGCCCCGGCCGGAACCCCCGGAAGCGCCGGAAAAACCGCAAACGCCGGAACCTGCCGCTGTGGCCGAACCGGCTGAAGCAGCCGCCGCGCCGGAAATGCCGGAAAAGGCGGTGCAGGAACCCAAAGCCGCGCAGCTGCCCCAGGCCACGGAGCCGCCGGAGCCGGAGGATGACGAACCGGAACTGACCCCGGAACAGCGCGCTGCAGCAGAGCGGCGCAAGGCGGAGATCACCCGAACGGTCCAGGTTTCGATTGAACAGATCGAGGATGCCGAAGCAGAACAAGCGGAGAAAGAGGCAGATACGCCGGAATCGACTGACAGCAAAGTGGGCCGCGCCGTGCGGCTGCTGATCGGCTGGCTGCTGCTGGTGGTGCTGCTGGCGGGTATGATCGCCGCAGGCGGCATATACTGGCTGTACAAAAAAGCCACGCCGGATATGATTCCTGCCGTTACGGTAACAGTGGCGGGCCAGCAGCTGGACCCCGTGGCGTACCATTGGCAGGTGCCGGTGGCAGGCAACTATCTTAAGCGTACCTATGCCGAGACACTTTCCAGCACTCCCACAGCGCTGGAATCTGATTTTGGCGGCGGCACCATGACGCTGCGGGTGACCCCGGCGGACTGCAGCACCGAGGTGACCGTTAAGGACGAGAACAAGCAGGAAGTGTTCAGCGGCAGCGCCCAGGAATTTGCCGCCTACCGCTTTACCACGCCTGGCAGCTACACCGCCAAGCTGGTGGTCAGCAGTGGCGAGGGGTACCAGAGCGAACCGACAGTTTCGGGCCACCAGACCTATGAGTTCACATTTGATGTAACGATTAAGGCTACCGTGCGGCTGAATACCCAGGCTGTTGTGCCGGGTGGTGTTGTGGCCGTAAAGGTAACGGGCCAGCAGACGGATACCAAGCCAAGCCTGACGGCAGAACTGCCGGATACCGGCTTCCGTGCCAGCGCGACCGGCGATGGCTGGGTGGCTTACCTGGCGGTCCCGCTGGAAACCGAGCCTGGCAGCTATACCATCAAGGTCACCGTGGACGGCGAGGTGCAGGAGCTTACCCTGAACGTGAGCAAGAGCGCCGCATCTTTTCGGGATTATACTTCCAAGTCCGGGCTGGTCACACCGTATGTCGGCGCGGATGATACCCCGCAGGAGGTGCTGGACCTGCTGGATACGGCATCGGATACCATCTACTGGGCGGACACTGGGTTTGCTTCGCCGTTCAGCGATAAGGTGGAGGTCACCCTGCCGTATGGCCTGACCGAATATGTCAACCGTACCCAGACCGAGCGCAAGAACAACACCGGTACCGGCCGCACCAGCATCAATGTGGTGCTTTCCGGCAGGTGCGACCTGATTGCCCCGGCGGGCGGCAAGGTACTGCTGGCGGAAAAATTGCCCAATGTGGGCAATACGCTGGTGATCGAGCACGGCGCGGGCGTAAAGACGATTTACTATGGCCTGTGCAGGCTGACGGTAGAAAAAGGCGCAATCGTGGCCCAGGGCGATGCCCTTGGCACCACCGACAAAGCTACCGTGGTGGAAGTGCGCGTGGGCAAAACCCCCGTGGAGCCGCTGCGTATCCTGCGCGGTCAGTGCGATGCCCTGCGCAGCTATTAAAACGGAGCATAACCAATAAATAGAAAAATTCCCCTGTCTGTATTCTTTGTGAACAGCACCCCATTTGTTAGACAGTATGATATACTATCTAACAAGTG
>ERZ773202.830-NODE-830-length-24698-cov-5.937873_pt1 | contig 24698 bp, 21 predicted proteins | sample MGYA00580998_ERZ773202 | MGnify/ENA primary metagenome ERZ773202 (study PRJEB29015, sample SAMEA2737803) | human gut metagenome | biome: human gut; feature: human-associated habitat; material: faeces | place: China | collected 2012 ...
GCCGTAGTAATCGCACGCCCGGCACACGAACGCCAGCCCCGGCTCGCGCGCGCCGTTTTCGTAGTGGGACAGCAGTGCCTGGCTGATCTTCAGATCGGCCGCGACCTTGCGCTGGGACAGCCCGCGCGCGTGGCGCAGCTCCGACATGACGGCAGCAAAATTGCGTTCCATGCCGCACCTCCTGTAACATTCATGATAACGGACTGTATTTTACCACGCCCGCGCCCAAACGGCAACAACCTCTTTATAAAATCGCGCGCAAGACTTGAAAAACGTCGAATGGGGTGTTACACTATTTAATTGTGAAACCATGTTCACAGCAAACAGAAAATAGATGAACATATTGGAGGAAAACACCATGTTTGAAAATCTGGTTGAAGTTCTCAAAGCCAATCCGCGCAAGATCGTCTACACCGAGGGCACCGACGCCCGCATCCTCGAGTCCGCTGCCCGCCTGAAGCAGGGCGGCTTCCTGACGCCGATCCTCGTCGGCAATGTCGACGACGTGAAGGCGGCGGCCAAGGCCGGCAACTTCGACATCGAAGGTCTCGAGATCATCGACCCCGCCAACTACGACAAGATGGACGAGATGGCCCAGTGCATGTTTGACCTGCGCAAGGGCAAGATGACCATGGAAGAAGTCCGCGCCAACCTGCAGAAGGGCAACTACTTCGGCACGATGCTCGTGAAGATGGGCGTGGCCGACGCACTGCTCGGCGGCGCGACCTACTCCACCGCGGACACCGTCCGCCCGGCGCTGCAGCTCATCAAGACCAAGAAGGGCGCCCACCTCGTGAGCTCCTGCTTCATCATGGTCCGCGGCGACGAGATGCTCGCCATGGGCGACTGCGCCATCAACATCGACTATCAGGATACCGTCGACAAGGCCACCGGCGAGGTCACGTTCTCTGCTGCGCAGAAGCTGGCCGAGGTCGCCATCGAGACCGCCAAGACCGCCGAGACCTTCGGCATCGACCCGAAAGTCGCCATGCTGAGCTTCTCCACCAAGGGCTCCGGCAAGGGCGGCACGGTCGCGCTCAGCCACGACGCCACCGTCATCGCCAAGGAGCTCGCGCCTGAGCTGAAGCTCGATGGCGAGATGCAGTTCGATGCGGCCGTTTCCCCGGTCGTCGGCCAGCTGAAGTTCCCCGGCTCCCCGGTCGCGGGCCACGCCAACACCTTCATCTTCCCGTGCATCGAGGCCGGCAACATCGGCTATAAGATCGCGCAGCGTCTCGGCGGCTTCGCGGCCTACGGCCCGATCCTGCAGGGCCTGAACGCGCCGATCAACGACCTGTCCCGCGGCTGCGACGCTGAGGAAGTCTACCAGATGTCCATCATCACGGCGGCTCTGGCCTGATCGGTTTTTCGTCCAAAATCTATTCCGGCGCTGTTCAGATAACAGCGCCGGTTTTTTGAAAGGGGAGAGCGCCTGTGGAGCGCGAGGACTATATGCGCGCGGCGCTCGCGCTCGCGCACGCCGCGGCGGCCGATGGGGAAGTGCCGGTCGGCTGTGTGATCGTCGACGCCGAGGGGCGCATCATCGGCCGTGGGCGCAACCGCCGCGAGCGCACGCACCGTGCCGATGCCCACGCCGAGATGGAGGCCATCGCCGAGGCGTGCCGCGCGCTCGGCACATGGCGGCTCGACGGCTGCACGCTCTATGTCACACTTGAGCCGTGCCCCATGTGCGCCGGTGCGATCATCAACGCCCGCATTCCGGTCGTCGTCTACGGCGCGAAGGAGCCGAATTTCGGTTCGTGCGGCAGCGTGCTCAACCTCTTTGAGGAGCGCTACGGTCACCACCCCGCCATTTACGGCGGCGTGCTCTCGGACGACTGCGCGGACGTGCTGCGCGCGTTCTTCGGCGGCCTGCGCGGATAAAAAAACATGCGTCCCGATCGTTCGGGACGCATGTTTTTTATTTCTGAATCTCTTCCATCAGCTCGTGATAAAACACGTCGAGCACGCCGACATAGTGCGGCTTCCACGGCTTGAGCCGGCCGCAGTAGTGGATGATGACCGTGTGCGCGCGCACCCAGTCGAGATCGACCGGGGCGTTTCGCAGCTCCGCGTTGTGCAGCGCGAGGATGCGGTCACTGAGGTTATAGACCACGCTGTCGAGCAGGTGCACCCGGTCGCCGTAGAGCGCGGTGAGAATGTCCTGATCCGGCAGCAGGAACACGTCCTGCTTCTCGTCGGCGAAGGCGCGCACACGGTCCATGTCCAGGTCGGCGCGCAGGGCGGAGAGGTTATACAGCAGCACGCCGGTGTTGATGTACGGCGCCGCCTCGTCCATGCCCAGGCGCGCGGCGTTGAGCTTTTCGAGCAGCCTGCGCGTGTGCGTGCAGGCCATGAAATACGCATCGCCGAACGGCGTTTCGTACAGCGTTGTCAGGGGGTTAATGATGATCGTGTCCGCGTCGAGGTAGAGGATGCGCTCGAGCGTGTCCGGCAGCAGCAGGGGCGCCGCGATGCGGTAATAGATCTGGCGCGGGTAGCGCTTCGACTCCGGAAAGCCGTCGAACATCGCGGGGTCGACGAACACGAAGTGCAGGCCCACGTCCGGCAGCGCCGCGCGGATGTCCGCCTCGTCGCCGTCCGTGAGGTCGGAGTGCAGGATGAACACCTCGTAGTGGCTTGCGCCGCCGTGCAGCAGCACGCTGCGCATGCAGTTCAGGAACGTGGGGATGTAGCCCCCGTTGATCGCAAAGAGCAGGTTCATGATGATTCCTCCTGGATGAAAAACGGCACGCGGGCGCTGCGTTGGCAGCGCCCGCGTGTTCTGTGCGTTCCGAATTATGCTTTCGGCGTGCCGTCGGGGTTAAACAGCGGCAGCTTGCCGAGCACGGTGATGTCGGGACGGTCGTTGGCGTCGCCCTCGGCGAGCACGGCCATCTTGCCGACGATGATGCCGCCGGCCTCGTTGACGAGCTCCTCCATCGCGCGCAGCGACTCGCCGGTCGAGATCACGTCGTCCACGATGACGATGCGCTTGCCGTGGATCAGCTCCGCGTCCGTCTGGTCGAGCACGAGCGTCTGCACGCCCTGCGTCGTGATGGACTTGACGTGCACCTGGAACACGCTGCTCATGTAGGCCTTGGCCTTTTTGCGGGCGACGAAGTACTTGTCCGCACCGCTCTGACGGGCCATTTCATACACCAGCGGGATGGCTTTCGCTTCGGGGGCAATCAGATAGTCATATTCCGGCGTCAGTTTCAGCAGCTCGGCCGCGCAGTGCACGGTCAGCTCCACATCGCCAAACATGACGAACGCGCCGATGTACAGGTCATCGGAGACCTTGCACAGGGGCAGATCGCGCTTTAGCCCGGCGATATCCATCTCATATGTCATTTGAAATTCCTCCTAAATAAAATAACAGGGTAACAAAAACATTATACATGATTGCCGGAAAAATGCAAGACTCCCGGCGGCAAAAGATGTCTTTGTGTATGTGTCATATGGACGAATGTGTTTCGAATATATTTCAGTAAAGACAACCATTCGAAAACAGAATATCAAAATACTGGGAGTTGCCATTTTCGTGACGCCGTCAGAATATCTAAAAAGTGGTCGAGTTTGAACGGCACAATCTATGCCATCGTCTAAAATGAACAGTCTGTGAACGAAATTCACGAAAAACGGTTGCGAATTTCGGGTTTTTAGTGTAAATTAGCAATAAGTTCATCGAGAATTTCCCACTTGCGGTTATGGATGCCCGGACGAAGCGGTTATCGTCCGGCACTATTGGGGGGAGTTCCGGGGAAAAGCAATTTGAAATTGGAGGAAAAACAATGGACGAAAACAAACGTGGTTCATTTGGCAGCACAATCGGCTTTCTGCTCTCTGCCATCGGTTCCGCCGTTGGTCTTGGCAACATCTGGGGCTTCCCGTACAAGATGGGCAGATGCGGCGGCTTTACATTCCTGATCGTTTACCTGGCTCTGGCGGCATTTGTCGGCTTTGCGATCATGCTCTCTGAGCTGGCGATCGGCCGCAGCACCGGCTTCGGCCCGGTCAACGCCTATAAGAAGGTCTCGAAGAAGTTCAAGTGGATCGGCTGGCTTGCCATCATCGCCCCGTTCCTGATCATGACCTTCTACTCGGTCCTCGGCGGCTACTGCATCTATTACATGGTCATCAACGTCGCCGGCATGTTCAGCGGCATGCCGGACAGCAGCTCCTTCGGGGCTCTGCTCACCAACCCGTGGGCCAGCATCGGCTGCATGGTTCTGTTCATGCTCATCTGCTATCTCATCAACCGCGGCGGTGTCGGCGGCGGCATTGAGAAGTTCAACACGATCGGCATGCCCGCACTGTTCGTCATGCTCGTCATCGTCATCATCCGTGCCTGGACGCTCCCGAATGCGGACGTCGGCCTCAAGTATATGTTCGTCCCCGGCTACGCTCTGAAGGCGGGCTTCTTTGACAAGGCGCCCGGCTTTATGGAAGTTCTCGCAACGGCCGGCGGCCAGATGTTCTTCTCCCTGTCTCTTGCCATGGGCGCCATGATTACCTACGGCTCCTACCTCGGCAAGAATGAGAACCTCCCGAAAAACTCCGTCATCATCGTTATCTCCGATACCATGGTCGCCATCATGGCCGGTCTCGCCGTTATCCCGGCGGCCGTCGCCAACGGCATCGCCAAGGGCATGGCCGTCTCCGAGATCAAGCTCGGCGGCCCGAACCTGCTGTTCGCGACTCTGCAGGACGTGTTCCATGACATGGGCACCATCGGCGGCATCTTCGGCCTGATCTTCTACGCCCTCGTTCTGATCGCGGCCATCTCCTCCGCCATCTCCCTGATCGAGGCGGTCTCCGTCACCTTCATCGACCACGCCAGCGCCAAGGGTCACGAGCGTGACCGCAACAAGGTGCTCGCCGTCGTCTGCCTCGCCATCACCCTGCTGGCCTGCCTCGTCGCGGTTGACGGTCTCGGCTCCAACGGCATCGCGCCGAAGGATCTGTTCCACATCAACTCCAAGGCTGACTGGTGTGCCGACTGGCTCGACTTCATGGATATGATCTCCGAAGGCATTGCCATGCCGCTCGGCGCCATGCTCATGTCCATCATGGTCGGCTGGGAGATCAAGCCGAAATCCCTGTACGGCGAGATCGACAGCGGCTACAATGGCCACATCCACGGCTTCTACACCTTCTGCATCAAGTATCTCTGCCCTGTGATCATGTTCTTCATCCTGCTTGTGCAGATCAGCACGTTCTTCGGTCTGGGCTGGTTCAACTGATCGCAGCATAGAAGCTTTTCGTACAACGAAACAAAGAAACCGCAACCGGCAGCCTTCTGGCTGCCGGTTTTTGTGTCCGCGCGCTGCGGCGGACACTGTGCAGCCCTGCGTCCGGACATGGAAAAAGCGCCGTGCAGATCGCTCTGCACGGCGCTTTTCCGCTGGGGGGAAAAGAAGATGGGAGAAAGAAAAAAGAGGATTGGTAAGTTTGCGGCGGCGGGGCGGTTACCCGCCGCCGATGGACGATAGAGAGGGAGTGCGCGCTTACTTCGTGCTGTCACTGGCGCGGTCGAACGTGACGGTCAGCGTCAGCGTCTCGCCGTTGCGCGAGACGGTCAGTGTGGCGCTCTCGCCGGCGGAGTAGCCGCGCAGGGCGCTGCGCAGCGCGTCGCCGGAGGAGACGGCCGTGTCGTCGATGGCGGTGATGATATCGCCCGCCTTCAGGCCGGCCTTCTCGGCGCAGCTGCCGCTGTTGACGGCGTTGACATACGCGCCGCTGGGCATGTTGTAGTACTGCGCGGCGCTGTCCGGGATGGTCTGCAGCGTGATGCCGAGCTGGGCCCGGTCGGTCACGGTGCCGTTTTTCATCAGGTCGTTTGCGATGGCCACGGCGTCATTGACCGGGATGGCGAAGCCCAGACCCTCCACGCCGGAGGAGCTGTATTTCGCGGTCACGATGCCGATGACCTGCCCGGAGGTGTTATACACCGGACCGCCGGAGTTGCCGGCGTTGACGGCGGCGTCGATCTGGAACATGTTGATGCCGTTGTCGGTGCCGTCGGAGGTGGTGATGGTGCGGTCGAGCGCGCTGATCATGCCACTCGTCATGGTGAACTCCAGCTCGCCGAGCGGGTTGCCCACGGCGTAGACCGTGTCGCCGACGGTCATGCTGTCGCTGTCGCCGAAGGTGACGGGCGTCACGCCGGTGGCGTCGACCTTGAGCAGGGCGATGTCGTTGTCCTCGTCCACGCCGACGATGGTCGCCTGATAGGTCGTACCGTCGTAGGTGAGCACGGACACGGCGTAGCCGTACTGGTGCGCGGTGGAGATGACGTGGTAGTTCGTGAGCACGTAGCCGTCATCCGTGATGAAAAAGCCGCTGCCGCAGCTCGCCTGCGAGCTGGTCTGGCCGAAGTAGTTGGTGTAGGTCACCTCGGTCGTGATGGCGACGACCTGCTTGCACGCCTGGCTGTAGATGGCCGAGGCGGAGCTCGGGTCGGAGCTGACCGGCTGCGTCACGAGCGTGCCGCCGGAACTCGCGGCGGAGCTGCTGCCGGTCCTGCCGGAGCGCGTGATGAGCCCCGCGATCGCGCCGCCGCCGAGGCCGCCGAGCAGCGCGCACACGAGGCACAGGCACGCGATGCGCGTGATGAGCCGCTTCTGCTCCGGCGTGCGCACGGTCTTGGGCTTTCTCGGGTGGTGCTTGTGCTTGGGCTTCTCGGCCCAGGCGTCGTCATTCGGCGTGTAGTAGCGCGGCGGGGTGCTGCCCGCGTCGTCGCTGGGGTGGAAATTTGCGTCCTCGTAGCTGCGCTCGGCTTCGGGGTGGACGATGTGATACGTCACGTCCTCGCTGCCGTCGATCTTTGCGCCGCAGCTCGTGCAGAAGCTCGCGCCCGGCTCGAGCGCCGCGCCGCACTGCGGGCACACGCGGTCCTGCGCGGCGGTGTTCTCGGCGGCTGCCTGTGTGGAAGTGTTTTCGGCTTCCGACTGTTCGTTTTCGGGGAAATTGGAAGCGTCGTTCATGTTATCTGCCTCCCGGCTGTGTTGTTTTTGAAGTGTCTATATCGTAGCCGATATTTGTAACGGAGGCATGAACAAAGGGCGAAGAATTTTCGAATATTCCCAAAAGCATTTGTGAACACTGCGTCCGATTTGTGAACGCGCGGCAAAAAGCCGCCCACACATCGTCGGATGTGCGGGCGGTAGGCTTTGCGGGTGTTACCGGCCGAAGCTGCTGTCGGTCGTTTCATAGGCGTTGATGGCCGACTGCGTGTCGGCATCGCCGCCGTACTTGATCGAGTCACCCTCGAGCAGCGGCTCGATACCGTGCGCGCGCAGCCATGCGAGCGTGCGCGTGGAATCGGTCAGCGGGGTGTAGTCGACGTCGGCGTAGGTCGTTTCGCCTGTTGCCGGGTCGTACTGGCTGAGCTGATAACCGATGGTCACGGCGTAGGCCGTGCTCTGCCGCGTGCCGCTGTCGGTCAGCCAGGCGCGGCCCATGGTGCCGTCCGCGCAGTCGGGCGCGATGGCGTTTTCGTATAGGTCGAGCGCCTGCTCGGCCGTGAGCTCCACGTAGAGGTAGTCGCCGCTTTCGGTCTCATAGCCGATGTTTGTGTAGGTGAGGTGCTCGAGCGTCACGGCCAGCTCCGGCGTGTTGCGCGTGGCGCGCGCTTCGTCGCAGTTGAGCACCTGCTCGATCTGCGCCAGGCGTGCGCTCGTGTCGGGGAGCACGTATTCGCGCATCAGCACCTTGCCGTTCGAGAGCTTGTAGGTCAGCTGCAGACTGGTGATGCTGGTGCCGTCCGTGATCTTTTCGCGCTCCGCCACGACGGCGCGGTGGATGTCCTCCACGGCCTGAATGTTCTCCGCCTCGGTGAGTGCGGAGTTGTAACCGTTGCAGATGATGCGCACGCTTTTGACCTGCGCGGCATCGGGGATGCGGCGGGCGTAGCCCGTGAGGTCGCACTTCGCGCTGACCACGACGAGGCAGCACACGGCCGCTGTGACCGCGCAGCCGCGCCAGACCGTGCGCGGGATGCGCAGGGACTTGCGGATGACCATCTCGCTGATGACAAAGCCGAGCGCTGCGCCGAGGACTGCCAGCAGCAGGAACGGCACCAGATGTGCCCGGTAGGCCGGCACGTTGAGCAGCATGCCGTACACGCCGACCGGCATTGCCAGACCGGCGAAGAGCGCCACGATGTACTTCAGCACCGGCTTGAGCACCGGGATGGCGACGGTGTCGCCCGCGCTCTCCATGCGGCGGCGCCGGTAGAGCTGCCCCGCGCATACGAGCAGCAGCAGCGCGAACACCGCCCAGACGAGCGGATAGATCCAGCCGGAGAAGTTGGCAATGGCAACCTCCGCCCCCGTGCCGCTGATCGGACGCACCAGATCGGCGTGACCGACACTTGTGCGCCGCATGAACAGCACCAGCGGGGAGAGCCAGTCGACCGGCAGATCCACCATGCCCGACATGCCGTACACGAACATGTAGAGCACGGTCTCGACGAGCAGCTGGAAGCCCACGGCGATGAAGTTCACGAGCAGGTACAGGCACGGCAGCATGACCACGTGGCCGGTGAACATGGCGCACAGCACGGCGATGCCGTAGAATACGACCGTCTCAAGCGCGAGTATGCCCAGCCAGATGAGCAGCGGCTCGATGACGAGTTCGAAACGTGTCGCCTCGATGAGCACGGCGAGGCCGAAGATCACGGCCTCAGCCGAAAGCAGCATTAAAAGGCCCGCCAGCAGATGCGTGCGGAACATGCACCCGCGCCGGATCGGCAGGGAGGCGGCCAGCCCCGCGCTGCGCGGCGTGTACAGATAGCCGAACATGGCGGCAGCCGCGAGCAGGCCCGCGCAAAACGCCGTCAGCGGCAGCAGCATCTGCGTCTCGGAGAGAATGACATTCGAGAGATAGCCAATCTGCTCGGTCGACACATACGGTATCGTCGAGCGCGCGTTGAGCAGCACACCCGGCAGCATGATAAACAGGATCACGCCGTAGATGATCCACAGCGGCCACCAGCGCGACAGGCACTTGCGAAACTCCGTTCCGTTACAGAAGGATGTCTTTGACGGCATAGTCCGCACCTCCCAGTTCATAAATAAAGATCTCTTCGAGCGTCAGCGGCACCACGTCGAGGTACTGCGGCTGCGCGGTGGACAAGCGGTTCGTGACCTCGGCGGCGTCACCGTGCACGATCAGCGTGTACAGGTGGCCCTGACTGCTCTGGTGCAGGATGTCGAGCCCCGCGGGCAGCTCTGTGCCGTCCGGCAGGGCCACGAGCACCTTGACGATGTTGGCCTGCAGCTCCGCGAGCGGGTGCTCGAGCAGGACCTTGCCGCCGTTCATGATACCCACATGGTCGCACACGTCCTCGAGCTCGCGCAGGTTGTGCGACGAGATGAGCACGGTCGTGCCGTTTTCGGCCACATCGGCCAGCACGAGGTTCCAGACCTGGCGGCGCATGACGGGGTCGAGTCCGTCGACCGGCTCGTCGAGCACGAGCACGTCCGGCCGCAGGCACATCGCCAGCCAGAACGCGGCCTGCTTCTGCATGCCCTTGGACAGGCGGCGGATCTGCCGCTTCGGGTCGAGCTGAAACACCTCGCCGAGCTTCTGATAGCGTTCGGCGTCAAACTTCGGGTAGATGCCGCGGTAGTAGCGCATCATGTCCGGGATCGTCGCCTGCGGAAAATAGAACACGTCGTCCGGGATGTAGGCGATGCGCGCCTTGACGGCCGGGTTTTCGTACACGGGCTGACCGTCGATGTCGATCGCGCCGCTGTCCGGGCGGTAGATGCCCGTCAGGTGGCGGATGAGGGTGGATTTTCCCGCGCCGTTTGGTCCGACGAGACCGTACACCGCGCCGCGCGGCACGGTCATGGTCACGCCGTCGAGCGCGCGGAAACCGTCAAACGTTTTGACGACGTCTTTGACTTCAATCATGGTTCGTTCCTCCTTCGGGAATACGGCGGCGCAGTTCCTCACTGCGCATGCCGAGGTACAGCAGCTCCTGCACGGCCGCATCGAACTGCTGCAGCAGCGTGACCTGCCGCGCGGGATCGTCCGGGATCTGGGCGCAGACGTAGCTGCCGCGCCCGGCGACGGAGCAGATGTAGCCTTCCGTTTCCAGCTCGCGGTAGGCGCGCTGGATCGTGTTCGGGTTGATGGTCAGCTGTGTGGACAGCTCGCGCACCGAGGGCAGCTTTTCGCCCAGCGGCAGCGAGCCGGACACGATCAGCCGGCGCAGCCCATCGCGCACCTGTTCATAGATCGGCCGGGAATCGCGGTAATTGATCGAGATCGTAGTGGAACACCAACTTTCTGTAGCGTATTAACTGTATTAACCGTGTTGGTACAGTTAAGGTACCATGTGTCGGCGCATCTGTCAAGGGGTAAGATGCATTTCGGCATAAAAAGTTCCCGGGCACTGTGTGCTGCCCGGGAACGGTACTTATCTTATTTCTGCCCCTCGCGGCTCTCGAGATAGACCATGAGCGTCGCGATGTCGGCGGGGGAGACACCAGAGATGCGGCTGGCCTGACCGAGGCTCGCGGGGCGGATGTCGCTGAGCTTCTGCCGCGCCTCGAGCCGCAGACAGGATACCTCCTGATAGTCGAGATCCTGCGGCAGCAGCCGCTCCTCGAGCCGGGTGAACTCCGCCACCTGCCGCAGCTGGCGCTGGATGTAGCCCGCGTATTTGAGCCGGATCTCCGCCTGCTCGGTCACGACGTGCGGCAGCTCCGGCCGCGCGGGGTCGAACGGCGCGAGGTCGGCATACGTGATCTGCGGCCGGCGCAGGAGGTCGGCAAGGCTCACGCCCGAACTTGTCGGTGCAGTGCCGCGCGCGGTGAGCATCGCGGCGAGGGCGCCCGACGGGGCGAGGTGCGTTTTCTCCAGCCGGGCGCACTCGGCGTCCACCAGCCGGTATTTTTCCTGCACGGCGGCAAAGCGCGCGTCCGATACCAGTCCGATCCGGTGGCCGATGGCGCTCAAGCGCTCGTCGGCGTTGTCCTGCCGGTGCAGCAGGCGGTACTCCGAGCGGGAGGTCATGATGCGGTACGGCTCGTTCGTGCCCTTGGTCACGAGGTCGTCCACGAGCGTGCCGATGTATCCGTCCGAGCGGCGGAGGATCATGGGCTCCCGGCCCAGCAGCTTCAGCGCCGCGTTCACGCCCGCGACGAAGCCCTGCACGGCCGCCTCCTCATAGCCGGACGAGCCGTTGAACTGCCCCGCGCCGTAGAGACCGGGCACTTTCTTGGTCTCCAGCGTCGGCAGCAGCTCCGTCGGGTCGACGCAGTCATATTCGATCGCGTAGGCACAACGGGTCATCTCCGCGTGCTCGAGTCCCGGCAGCGTGTGCAGCATCTCGATCTGCACATCCTCCGGCAGGGAGGAGGAGAAGCCCTGAATGTAGAGCTCTTCCGTGTCCAGCCCCATCGGCTCGATGAACAGCTGGTGCCGCGGCTTATCGGGGAAGGTCATGATCTTCGTCTCGATGGACGGGCAGTAGCGTGGGCCGATGCCCTCGATCACGCCGGAGTAGATCGGGCTGCGGTCGAGGTTTGCGCGGATGATGGCATGCGTGCGCTCATTGGTATAGGTCAGGTAGCACACGGCCTTGTTTTCGACCGGGTGCGTGGTGGAAAACGAGAACGGCTCGATCTCCGCGTCGCCCGGCTGCAGCTCCATGCGCGAGAAGTCCACCGTGCGCGCGTTCACGCGCGGCGGCGTGCCGGTCTTGAACCGGCGCATGCGCAGCCCCAGCGCCCTGCAGCACTCGGCCAGCGGGCCGGCGGCTGCCAGCCCGTCCGGCCCGGATTCGCGCAGCACGTCGCCCACGATCGTGCGCCCGTGCAGATACGTGCCCGTTGCCAGCACGGCGGCGCGGCAGCGGTACACGGCGCCGTTCGCCGTCACGACGGCGCTGACGCGGCCGCCCTCCGTTTCGACGGCCACGACCTCCGCCTGCTTGACGCGCAGGTTCGGCTGCAGCTCGAGCGTGTGCTTCATCACGGCCTGATACTTCCGCCGGTCGGCCTGCGCGCGCAGCGAGTGCACCGCCGGCCCTTTGCCGCGGTTGAGCATCCGGTACTGGATGCAGGCCTGATCGGCCGCGCGCGCCATCTCGCCGCCGAGCGCGTCGAGTTCGCGCACGAGGTGGCCCTTGCCCGTGCCGCCGATGGCGGGGTTGCAGGGCATGTTGCCGATGGCGTCCATATTGATGGTGAAGCAGACGGTGTCCAGTCCCAGCCGCGCGGCGGCCAGCGCGGCCTCAATGCCCGCATGGCCCGCGCCGACGACGGCGACGTCACAGCTTCCGGCGTCATAACGCATGACGAGATCCCTCCGGATTCATATTAGAATAACAACAACTTTTTATTCTACCCGTTTCGCGCCCCGAATGCAAGAGCGGTGGGGCGTGTGCGGCGCCTAAAACGGTTGTGCAGTATCCGCACAACAAAATGTGAAAAAAGGCTTGCTTTATCGTGCTAATGTGGTAATATAGCAGCGTGCTAACAAGCAAAACATAATTTTCAGAATTAGATGAAGGAGAAACGACATGAAAAAGATGACGAAAGTGATCTCGCTGGTGCTCGCACTGGTGATGTGCCTGGCGCTGTGCGCCTGCGGCCAGAAGGACAGCGGCGACACCGCTGCCGACGGAAAGAAGACCTTTGTTATGGGCGTCGACCCGGAATACCCGCCGTTCAGCTATCTGGGCGATGACGGCAAGTACACCGGCTTTGACGTGGAGATCGCTCAGGCCGCCTGCGATCTGCTCGGCTGGGACCTGCAGGTCTTTGGGGTGAACTGGGATCAGAAGCTGGTACAGCTCGATGCCAAAGAGTGCGACTGTGTCTGGTCCGGCATGACCATCCTCGACAGCATGAAGGACGCCGGTTATGTCCTCTCCACCCCCTACTATGACAACACGCAGGTCATCATGGTCAAAGAGGGCAGCACCATCAAGTCCTCCGCGGATCTGGCCGGCAAGAATGTGGCCGTGCAGCTGGGCACCTCCGGCGAGTCCCTCCTGTCCGAGGGCGGCGACCTCGAGGATCTGGCCAAGACCTTCGGCAAGCTCACGACCTGTGACAGCTTCCTCAAGTGCTTCACCGAGCTGGGCGGCGGCGCCGTGGACGCCGTGATCGTCGACAAGCCTGTGGCCACCGCTTATGCGCAGGAAAACGCCGGCTTCACCATCCTCGACGAGGAGCTGGGCGCCGAGCAGTACGGCATTGCCTTCCGCTCCGGCGATCAGGAGCTGTGCGACACCATTGAGGGTGCGGTGCAGCAGCTGGTCGAAAACGGGACCTATGCGAAGATCGCTGCGAAGTATCCCGACATCATCAACAACCTGACCTACCTGAACAAGTAAGCACGATAGAAATTCAATCACGTCTCCCGGAGGCTTTTGCGGCCTCCGGGAGCGTGTGCGTAACATTGAGGATCCTTTATGACTTTACTTACGATGATTGCGAAAATGAGCGAGGGCCTCGGCAAGACCTGCGCCATTTTCTTTCTGACCATTCTGTTCTCCCTTCCGCTGGGCATGCTCATCACGCTCCTGCGCATGAGCAAAAACAAGGTCGTCTCCGGCGTGACCCGTTTCGTGATCGCCGTTTTGCGCGGCACGCCGCTCATGCTGCAGCTGCTCGCCGTGACCTATGGGCCGTACTATCTCTTCGGTATGGCCGTTGCCAAGAATAAGCTCATCCCTGTCGTTATCGCCTTCGCCATCAACTACGCCGCCTATTTTGCCGAGATCTACCGCGGCGGCATCGAGTCCATCCCCGTGGGGCAGTATGAGGCGGCGAACGTCCTGGGCTACACCAGGGCGCAGACCTTCCTGCGCATCATCCTGCCGCAGGTTGTCAAGCGCATCATGCCCAGCATCACCAACGAGGTCGTCACGCTCGTCAAGGACACCTCCATGGCCTTCACCGTCTCCTATCAGGAGATGTTCACCATCGGCAAGCAGATCGCAAACTCCCAGACCAGCTTCATGCCGTTCCTTGTGGCGGGCGTGTTCTACTTCGTGTTCAATGCCATCGTCGATTTTGTCATGGGCAAGATCGAAAAGCGCATGGACTACTACAAATAAGGAGGTGCCGTCATGAGCGTATTGGAACTCAATCACGTCAAAAAATCGTTTAATAACGGGACGCTGCACGTCCTCAAGGACATCAGCCTGAGCGTTGAAAAGGGCGAGGTCGTGGCCATCATCGGCCCGAGCGGCAGCGGCAAATCCACGCTGCTGCGCTGCGCCACGCTGCTCGAGCGCATCGACTCCGGCGAGGTCTGCTTTGACGGGCATTACGCCGCGCGCACCGGCGACGACGGCACCGCCGTCTACGCCGACAAGGCGGAGCTCAAGCAGATCCGCAACTATTTCGGCCTCGTTTTTCAGCAGTTCAATCTCTTCCCGCACTACTCCGTGCTCAAAAACGTCATGGACGCGCCCATCTGCGTCCAGAAGCGCGACCGTGCGGAGGTCGAGGCGTCCGCGCGCAGGACGCTCGAGAAGATGGGCCTCGGCGACAAGGCCGACGCCTACCCGTGCCAGCTCTCCGGCGGCCAGCAGCAGCGCGTGGCCATCGCGCGTGCGCTGGAGATGAACCCCGAGATCCTGTTTTTCGACGAGCCGACCTCCGCGCTCGACCCCGAGCTCACGGGCGAGGTGCTCAAGGTCATCCGCGCCCTTGCCGAGGAGCACATGACCATGGTCATCGTCACGCACGAGATGGCCTTTGCCCGCGCCGTGGCCGACAAGGTCATCTTCATGGACGGCGGTGTCATCGTCGAGCAGGGCGCGCCCGAGGCGGTCTTTGGCGATACGCAGCAGGAACGCACGAAGCAGTTCCTCGCGCGCTACAACGAGCGGCCGTGACAAAAATGTAAGAGAAAATTCAGCTTTTCCCTCTTGCACGGCCGTGCGAGATTCGGTATGATAAAAAGCGCATCGGCATCCGGTGCGCTTTTTTGATTTTTCATTTGGGAGGGCTTCCCTTGAAGCATACAAAACGGATCGCGGCGCTGCTGCTCGCGCTCGCGCTGTGCGTTTCCTGCACGGCGTGCAGCAAGACGGTCGGCAGCTACCGCGTGGTCAAGACGCTCGGCACGGAGCAGTTTCGCATCGGCTTTCGCGATGGGGATCAGGCGGCGGTGTATGTCAACGCCGCGCTCAAGGTCCTCGCGGCCGACGGGACGATCCACAGTCTCGCGCTCAAGTGGTTCGGCACGGACAACACGACCTTTGACAGCGACGCGGGTGCGCTCGACGCGCTCGGCGACCTTCCGCAGCGCACGTTCATCATGGGCCTGAACGAGGAGCGCTTTCCCATGAGCTATGCCGACGGCGACGGTTACAGCGGCTTTGACGTCGAGCTCGCGCAGGCGGTCTGCGCCCGCCTCGGCTGGACGCTGCAGTATCAGCCGATCTCGAACCAGAACGCCTATGTCGAGCTCTCGAGCGGCAATGTCGACTGCGCCTGGGGCGGCATGGTGCTCGACCAGACCGACAGCAAGGACAGCAAGAACAAGAAAAAGCAGAAGATGACGCTCACCGCGCCGTATCTCGAAAATGAGCTGCAGCTCATCGTGCGCGGCGACTCGAAATACCGCACCGCCGGCAGCCTCAAGGGCACGACCGTCCTGCTCGGCACGGACGAGACGTACATGGCCGCCCTCTCGGCCGATGAGAAGCTCATGAAAGCCTTCGGCGCGGCCCAGCGCGTCACCGGCGGGTCGAAGGCGTGCTTTGAGGCGCTCTCGGCCGGAGACTGCGCCGCCATCGTGGCCGACAGCGCGGCCCTCGCTTATTACACGCACTGACCGTCTGGCCGCCCGCGCGGGGCTCTGCGCGGGCGGCTTCGCGTTATCGCCGCGCTTTTTCGCCCCGGTTTGCAAAAAGAGTTCCCGCTTTTGCGTCAACTGTGCTATACTGACTGTGTCCGCGCCTGCCGAACCGGCGGAAATTTTTTACTTGCGCGGGCAGAAACACAGGTACGCCTATGTCGAACAGCAACAATAAATACAAAACCCTCGTGTCCAACACCATGCTCATCAGCCTTGGCACCTTCGGCAGCAAGCTGCTGGTGTTTTTCATGGTGCGCTTTTACACGAGCTGCCTCACCCCGGCGGACTACGGCACCGCCGACCTCATCACGCAGACGGCCAATCTGCTCTTCCCGCTCATCAGTCTCGGCATCACGGACGGCGTGTTCCGCTTCGCCGTGGACCGCACCGAGCAGCGGCGCAACATTTTCTCCGTTGGCGTGTATACGATCCTGGCGGGCGCCGTGCTGCTCGTGGCCATTTTGCCGCTGCTGGGGCTCTTCCCGCAGTTTGACGGGTTCCTCTGGCTGATCGCGCTCTACACGATGTGCTCGTGCTTCCACTCGCTGTGCGCGCAGTTCGTGCGCGCCGAGGGGCACACGGCGCTCTTCGCCGTGCAGGGCATGATCAACACCGTGCTCGTCATCGGGCTCAACGTGCTCTTCCTCGTCGGCCTGCGCATGGGCATCACGGGCTACGTGCTCTCCGTCGCGCTGGCGGATCTGGCGTGTACGCTGCTTCTGTTCGTGCGCGAGCGGCTCTGGCGCCAGCTCATGCTCCGCCCGGGCTGGGCGGCCGCGCGGGAGATGCTGGCCTACAGCATCCCCATGATCCCGACGACGGTGTTCTGGTGGATCACGAGCGTGTCCGACCGCTATATGGTCACGGCCTACCTCGGCGTGGACGCCAACGGTATCTACGCCGTGTCGTACAAGATGCCGACGATCCTGTCGCTTGTGTCGAGCATTTTCATGGAGGCGTGGCAGTTTTCCGCCGTGTCCGAGGCGCAGGGCAGCCGGCGCGAGCACATCCGCTTCTTCTCGAAGGTCTGGTGCTCGTTCCAGTCGGTGATGTTCCTCGCCGGCGCGTGCATCATCGCCTTCGCCGTGCCGGAGATCCATGTGCTCACGACCGAGCAGTATTACGGCGCGTGGCTGTATGTGCCGGTGCTCGGCATGGCCATGGTCTTTTCCGCGTTCGTGAGCTATCTCGGCAGCGTCTACATGGTCGAAAAGTGCAGCAAGCGCACGTTCGTCACGTCCATGATCGGCGCGCTGCTCAACGTTGCGCTCAACTTTCTGCTCATCCCGTCGAAGCTCGGCGTGCAGGGCGCGGCCATTGCCACATGCGTGAGCTATTTTGTTGTGTTTGTCATCCGGGCAGTGGATGCGCGCAAGTTCATCCCGTTCCGGTTTTACGTTGTCGGTGTCACGGAAAACTGCATCCTGCTGACGGTGCAGACGCTCTTCATCGTCCTGCAGCTCCCGGGCTGGAAGATTGCGCAGGCAGTGTGCATTGCGCTGCTGCTCCTGCTCAACCGCAAGCCGCTTCTGGCCGGTGCGGGGAAGATCGTCCACTTCCGGCGCTGACGCTCTGACGCATTTTTTTGGAGGATTTGTAATTTGAAGATTTGGAACAGCCTGTTTGGGAAGATTTTTATGACCCTCCTTATTTCCATGGTGCCGGTGCTCGAGCTGCGCGGCGCGATCCCGATCGGCGTGGCGCATGGCCTGGATTACCGTATCGCCATCGCGGTGTCCATCCTCGGCAACCTCGTGCCGGTGCCGTTCATCGTGCGCTTCATCCGCAAGATCTTTGCCTGGCTGCGCACGAAGAGCGAGCGGCTCAACGGCTTTGTCACGCGCATGGAGCAGCGCGCGCTCAAAAAGTCCGACACCGTGCGCCGCGCGCGCTTCTGGGGCCTGTTTCTCTTCGTGGCCATCCCGCTGCCGGGCACCGGCGCGTGGACGGGATCGCTCATCGCGGCCATGCTGGAGATGCACGTCAAGGAGGCCTTCCCGCCGATCGCGCTCGGCGTCGTCACGGCCGGCATCATCGTCGCTGTCGTGACGTATGGCGCGGCGTCGATGCTGTTTTAGCTCCGACGAGACGGGCTTTCGCTTGAAAAAGCGACGGACGCAAACTCTGCGAGGCTTTTTGACGCACGCAAAAAAATCCCGCTGTCCGGTTGGACAGCGGGATTTTTTATGTATGGGTTACTCGGCGAACGCTTTTTCCAGCGCCTCGAGCTCCTCGCGCAGCTCGTGCGGCAGCTTGTCGCCGAACTGCGCAAAGTATTCGCGGATGCCCGCGCAGTTTTCGCGCCAGCTCTCGGCGTCGAGCGTCAGCAGCGCCTTGAGCGTCTCGACCGTCACGCCGCTGCCGTCGAGGTTGATGTCCTCGGGCTTCGGCTCGTAGCCGATGACCGTCTCGTCCGCGCCTACCTCGTCGAAGCAGCGCTTGAGGATCCACTCGAGCACGCGCAGGTTGTCGCCGAAGCCCGGCCACAGGAAGCGGCCGTTGTCATCGGTGCGGAACCAGTTGACGTTGAAGATCTTCGGCGCGTTCGGCAGCTTCTCGCCCATGTCGAGCCAGTGCTGCCAGTAGTCGGCCATGTTGTAGCCGCAGAACGGGCGCATGGCCATCGGGTCGCGGCGCACAACGCCCACGGCGCCGGTCGCGGCGGCCGTCGTCTCGGACGCCATCGTCGCGCCGACGAACACACCGTGCGCCCAGTCGCGGGACTGGTAGACCAGCGGAGCGGTCTTTGCGCGGCGGCCGCCGAAGATGATCGCGCTGATTGGCACGCCGGTGCCCTTGAAGAATTCCTCGCTGATGCACGGGCAGTTCTCCGCCGGGGCGGTGAAGCGGCTGTTCGGGTGCGCGCCGCGCGTGCCGTCGCTGCCGTCCCACACTTCGCCCTTCCAGTTGCGCAGGTGGCCCTTGGGCGGCTGCTTGGTCATGCCCTCCCACCAGACGGTCATGTCGTCCTCGTTGAGCACGACGTTCGTGAAGATGGTGTTCTTGCTCGTGGACGCGAGCGCGTTCGGGTTGGAACGCTCACTCGTGCCGGGGGCGACGCCGAAGAAGCCGTTTTCGGGGTTCACAGCCCAGAGACGGCCGTCCGGGCCGACGCGCAGCCAGGCGATGTCGTCGCCGACGGTCCAGCATTTCCAGCCGTTTTTGCGGTAGCCCTCGGGGGGGATGAGCATGGCGAGGTTCGTCTTGCCGCACGCAGACGGGAACGCGCCCGTCACATAGCGAACTTCGCCCTTGGGGTTCTGGATGCCGAGGATAAGCATGTGCTCAGCCAGCCAGCCCTCGCGGCGGCCGAGCACGGAGGCGATGCGCAGCGAGAAGCACTTTTTGCCCTGCAGCACGTTGCCGCCGTAGTTGGAGTTGACGGAGATGATCTTGTTTTCCTCCGGGAAGTGGACGATGTAGCGATTCTCGGGATCGAGCGTGACCTTGGAGTGCACGCCGAGGATGACGTCGTCGCTGTCGCCGAGCGCGTCGAGCACCTTCGTGCCGATGCGCGTCATGATGGCCATGTTCAGCACGACGTAGATCGAGTCCGTGACCTCGATGCCGTACTTGGCAAACGGGGAGCCGATCACGCCCATGGCGTAGGGGATGACATACATCGTGCGGCCGGCCATGGCGCCGCGCAGAATCTCGTGCAGCTTGGCCTTCATCTCGTCCGGATCCATCCAGTTGTTTGTGGGGCCGGCCTCTTCGCGGGTCTTGGAGCAGATAAATGTCCGGCCCTCGACACGCGCCACGTCGTTGACGTCGCTGCGATTGAGATAGCAGCCGGGCAGCTTTTCTTCATTGAGTTTGATGAGCTCACCGGTTTCCACGGCGATCTTGCGCAGGGATTCAAGCTGGGCCTCCGAGCCGTCGATCCAGACGATCTCTTTCGGGGTCGTGAGTTCGGCGGTTTTCCGCACCAGCTCCAGTACGGACGGGTTTTGCGTCAGTTCCATGTTGTCAGGTTCTCCTTTTTGACTAAAATTTCTCGACCTTGATCCGTATCTATACTACATTTCTCTGAAAACACCTTACACCATCCCGCCGCGCCTGTAAACCCCAAAACGGAAACTTTTCCTGTGAACCTTTTCACACAGGCGCTTTTGTGCTACAATGCGCGCAGACATTTCCAATCCAAAGGAGGAACCCCACCATGTGGAAAACCGTTGTGCCGGCAGCGGCCGTGCTGGCGGCCGAGGCGGTCATCAGGCAAAAGATCAACGCCCTGCCGGCCGAGACCTTCCCGCTGCGCATCGGGCAGCGCGTGCAGCTGCGCCGCGCGCATAACCGCGGCCTGTTGTGCAGCAAGCTTGCCGACCGGCCGAAGGCGGCGACCGCGCTGCAGACGGTGTCTGTCGCGGTGCTCGCGGGGATGACGGCGGTGTGCGTCTGCCGCCGGAGCGGCAAGGCGCTGCAGATCGGCATGGGCCTGATGCTCGGCGGCGCGCTGGCCAACCTCATCGAACGCTGGGCGCGCGGGTCGGTCACGGACTATGTGTACCTGCCGCGGGCGGTCATCCCGTTTTTCCGGCGCATCATCTGGAACACGGCCGACCTGAGCGTCCTGACCGGCTGCATCACGGCAGCGATTGCATTGCTGTGGGAATAGCTATAATTACGTAAACAATATTATGTAAATTTCTTGGACGCGACAACATCGCCTTTTCCTAAGCAAAATGTGCTGCAGTGCAGCGTGTTGCGACGGATGAGGTGTTTGTTTGCTATCGCATATCAGAACTTATGTAAACTAGAATTATGTAAACATATTGGACATGGTAACAAAGCCTTTTCCTCGAGGAGAAGGTGCCGAACCCGGTTCGGCGGATACGGAGTTTCGTGTGCTGCGCACGTCGGCACGATCGCAGGGGAGCGCGCGGGGGCAAGGTCCGCCTCGTATGAAATCGGGCTATCTTTTTGTCTTTCAGGCAAAAAGATAGCCCCTTGCTCCAACATCGGAACAAGGGGCTATCCTGCCATGTTCGGTTCCATCACCCGAACCTCCTTTTGTTTTCGTTTCCTGCCGTGTGCAGAGGCTTTGCGCTGCACGCGGACTCCGACCGCTGGGAAGGAACATGCGTTTGCAAGATTCCGCACCACTGCGTGCCGTCTCCGGAGCCGCAGAACCCTGTCTGCTTCCGGACGATTCAGTACATCGGACTCACCTCCATCGATTCCGCTGAACCTGTATTCTAAAGGCGCTGCCCCTCGTGAGGGGCTGCTGCTCTCCTCGGGTTCTGGGTACAGTATAGCAGCTCGTTTTCTTTTTGTCAATGATTTAATCAACAAAAATCGAATGCAACGTTCAGTAAAAACGCCGAATTTTCACTGTCTCGTGCCAACGCCCCTGCCATGCGGGGCGCTGGCAAATCCTCTGCGCGGCGCGCAAAAGGAAAACCGCCGTGCGTGTCCGTCGGCGCACAGCGGCAGCAGCTTTGGTTCAGCGGTCGCTCGGAGCGGCGCTCTGACCGCCGAAGATCCAGTCGTCGAGGTCCTGGCCCATGTGTTTTCACCTCCCGGTAGATTCGCATACGGCCATTGTATGCGCACCGGTGCGAAAAAATGCACGAACCGGTGCCGTGGAAATAGAAAGAACTTGAAACCCTCGGCCGATTGCGCTATAATCTATGCATATTTTCCGCAACCGGAGCCTGTCTCCGCGGGCAACACTATTTTCAAAGGATAAGGTGAATCACGAATGAGTGCATCCCAGGACAAGAAGCGCCGCACAGACGAGCGTGCGCTGGGCACGGAGCGCCGCCAGGTCGCCTCGCAGAAGGAAGCCAAAGAGCGCAAGCAAAGCAAGATCAAGTGGACGGTCGGCTCGATCATCGTCGTGCTGCTCGTCGCCGCGATTCTGATCGGCAACTCCAGCCTCTTTTACACCGCGCGTCCCGCGCTGCAGGTCGGCGATGTGAAGTATTCCTCGGCGGAGGTCAATTATGCCTACCGTTCCGCCTATCTCACGTTCTGCAATCAGTACGGCAGCTACCTGAGCGCCGTCAATCTGGACACCAAAAAGGCGCTCGATGAGCAGAAGTGCGGCATCAGCGACGAGTTTGACACCTGGGACGATTATTTCAAGGACGCTGCCAAGAAGAACCTGGTGCAGGTCACGGCGCTGTGCGATGCCGCCAAGAAGGCCGGCGTCACGCTCGACGAGGACGACCAGCACGAGATCGACGAGCAGTTTTCCTACATCGAGCTCGCTGCCAAGCAGTATAAGTACAACTCCGTCAGCAAGTATCTCCAGGCGGCTTACGGCAACGGCGCGACCAAGAAGGTCGTGCGCCACATGATGGAGCTGAGCCAGCTTGCCTCGAAGTATTCGCAGCAGCAGTACGACAGCTACACCTATACGCCCGAGGAGATCGAGGCCAGCTACGCCAAGAACGCCAACGCCTACGACACCTACAGCTATCAGTACTATTTCGTGCAGGCAGATACCGAGGACAGCACGGGTGACGACGGCAACACGACCTCCAAGACCACGGACGCCACGATGGCGGCCGCCAAGGCCACGGCCGACAAGATCGCCGCCGCCACGCATGACGCGGACAGCTTCGCCGCCGCCGTCACGGCCAACGTTCCCGCCGCGGACTCCGAGGACGGCACGACCACTGCGCCGAGCGTCACGGACAATACCGACACCAAGGGCTCGGGCTTCAGCTCCGCCGTGTACGCCGACTGGCTCTACAGCGCCGACCGCCACGCCAATGACGTGACCGTCGTGGAGCAGGAGAACAGCGGCTACTACGTCGTGCTCTTCGAGAGCCGCGACAACAACCAGTATAACACCGTCAATGTCCGCCATATCCTCATCAAGGCCGAGGACAGCGACAGCGACGGCACGTATTCCGACGAGGATAAGCAGAAGGCGAAAGACGCGATCGACGACGTCTACGAGCGCTGGACGCAGAGCGGCCAGACCGAGGACGACTTTGCGCAGCTGGCCGAGTCCTTCAGCCAGGACAGCGGGTCGAACACGAAGGGCGGCCTGTATGAGCATGTCTACAAAGGCCAGATGGTGCAGGAGTTCAACGATTTCTGCTTCGACCCCGCGCGCCAGCCGGGCGATGTGGGCATCGTCTTTAACGAGAGCGATTCCTACTGCGGCTACCACCTCGTGTACTACGTCGGCCAGGGTGAGCGCTACTGCGATTACCTCGGCGATCAGGCGCTGCGCACGGACGATTTCAGCGCCTGGGAGGACACGTTCTTCGACGGTTGGACCAGCACCGATCTCAAGGGCATGAAGTACGTCGGATAAATCAGACACACGAAAGATATGCGACAGAGCCGCCCGATGGGCGGCTCTGCGTCTATCATAAAGTGCGGCTGCTCCATGTCGACAGAGCAGCGGGGGAGCTCGAGGGGGCGAAGCGCCCGCCTCGAATGAGATTTTATGCATCCGGCATTTTTGCCGTGCAAAATGCCGGATGGCGACGGCTTGCACTTTTGAGCAAGCCGGACGGCTCTTTTTTTCAGCTTTCAATGGAGGAACAGCCATGACCAGAACAAAAACACAGCGCTATGACACGACCGTGCTCGATGCGCGCGCCCTTGCCGACGCGCTCGAGACCGAGGAGAAAGCCGGCTGGGAGGTCGCGGAGGCGGGCTATGACGGCACGGACTTCGTCGTGACCTTCGAGCGGGAGGGCGCGCTATGACCGAGCAGACCATCCGCTCGCAGATGCTCCTTGGTGAGGCCGCGCTCGCGCGCCTGCGCAGCAGCCGCGTGGCGGTGCTCGGCCTCGGCGGCGTGGGCAGCTGGTGCGCCGAGGCGCTGGCCCGTGCCGGCGTCGGCGCGCTCACGCTCGTGGACGAGGACACCGTCAGCGAGAGCAACATCAACCGCCAGTGCTGCGCGCTGCACTCCACGATCGGTCAGCCGAAGGCGGCCGTCATGGCCGCGCGCGTGCACGACATCCACCCTGACATCGCCGTCGATGCGCGTATGGAACGCTACGAGGCGGCGACACGGGAACGGTTTTTCGACACGGAGTATGATTATATTGCTGACTGCATCGACCTCGTGTCCTGCAAGGTAGACCTGATCCGCACCGCGCACGCGCGCGGCATCCCCATCGTGTCGGCACTCGGCACCGGCAACAAGATGGACGCGAGCCGGTTTGAACTCTGCGACATCAGCCAGACGAGCGGCTGCCCGTTCGCGCGCGTCATGCGCCGCGAGCTGCGCAGCGCCGGCATCACGCACCACGCGGTCGTGTTCAGTCCGGAGCCTGCCATGACGCCGGAGGCGCTCTGCGCCCCGCCGCCGGGCCGCCGGAGCGTGCCCGGCTCGCTGCCGTGGGTGCCGGCCAGCGCGGGCCTGCTGCTGGCGCAGAAGATCGTGCTCGATCTGTGCGCGGCGCAGGAGGCGGAGGACTTCGTCAAGGAAGTTCCCGAAAAGCTGCCGTTCATGGCAACTTCCTGCTGCCCGGCGTGGTCGATGATGGCGAAAAAGCTGTTCCCGGAGCAGGCAAACTCCATCTCGATGGCGCTGACCCCGATGACGCTGACCGCGCGACTCATCAAGCACCATCAGCCGGGCGCGAAGGTCGCCTTTATCGGTCCCTGCGCGGCAAAGAAGCTCGAGGCAATGCGCCGCACGGTTCGAAGCGAGGTCGATTTCGTGCTGACCTTCGAGGAGATGGCGGGCATTTTCGAGGCGCGTCACATCGACGTCAACACCCTCAAGGACGACCCGCACGGCGTCAACGACGCTTCCGCAGACGGCCGCAACTTCGCGGTTTCGGGCGGCGTCGCGCAGGCGGTCGTCAACGTCATCAAGGAGAAGTACCCCGAGCGCGAGGTCAAGGTCGCGAACGCGGAGGGTCTGAGCGACTGCC
>ERZ773202.839-NODE-839-length-24428-cov-29.759775_pt1 | contig 24428 bp, 24 predicted proteins | sample MGYA00580998_ERZ773202 | MGnify/ENA primary metagenome ERZ773202 (study PRJEB29015, sample SAMEA2737803) | human gut metagenome | biome: human gut; feature: human-associated habitat; material: faeces | place: China | collected 2012 ...
ACAGATACAGAAATGAACGATAGAAGATTGCCGGTAGGTATCCAGTCTTTTGAGGAAATCAGAAAGGGTGGTTATCTTTATGTTGACAAGACAGATATCATCTGGAATCTTGTCAACAGGGGGAAAAAGTATAATTACCTGAGCCGACCACGCCGCTTTGGTAAATCCGTTCTAGTAGATACGCTTGAAGCATACTTTCTTGGGAAAAAGGAACTCTTCGAAGGATTGGAAGTTATGAAACTGCAAGCAGAATGGGTGAAGCATCCTGTAATCAGACTCGACATGAGTCAGGCAGGAGCCGAAGCGGAAAGCATACGGAGCTATTTAGATGATGCATTTCATACTTATGAAACCGAGATTGGTATTGATGTGCGTCAAGGTAGCTCGCTTGCCGTAAGATTAAAGAACATTATTAAGACAGCTTACAGCAAAACTGGGATGCAGGTGGTCATTCTCATTGATGAATATGACTCTCCTTTGCAGCATTCCTGGAAGACTCCGCAACATGAAGCATGTACGGATGTCTACAGAGAAGTGTTTTCTGTATTGAAAGCTCAGGATAAATTCGAGAAATTCGTCTTCATCACAGGTATAACCAAGTTTACGCAAATCTCCCTCTTCTCCGTGCTCAACAACCTGAGCAACATCAGTTTTGATGCACCCTACGCCACCATCTGCGGCATTTCGAAACAGGAAGTTGCCGATAACTTCATGCCTGAGATTGAGGCGATGGGAGAAGAAAACGGATGGACTCCAGAGGAGACGCTGAAGCAGCTCACGGCCTATTACGACGGATATCATTTCTGCAGCGATAATATGGTAGATATCTTCAACCCGTTCAGCCTCATCAATGCCCTGTCGGATAGAAAATTGAGAAATTACTGGGCTTCATCAGGCGCCACTTCTCTATTGCCAAAGTTCGTGGAAAATATGGAGATGAAGATGGAATATTTTGACCATTGCTTCATCGAGGGCGACACCCTGGAAACATCGGATGTGGTGAATGGCGGAGCCGAGCTCTTCCTCTACCAGTCGGGGTATCTCACCATCAAGGGTTACGATGATGGCGTTTACATACTGGGCTTCCCTAACTTTGAAGTTCGCAAGGCATTATACCGGGTAGTGGTTCCAGCCTTGACCATGAAGTCGAATTCGGAAGTGGTTTCTGCGCAGAGCTTCCTCAGAAAAATGATGCAGGACGGCAATACCGCTGAAGCCAAGAAGGCATTGAAGGCTCTAATCGCCGATGTTCCATACAGCAACAAGAAAATGGCGAGCATGGATATGGAGGAGCGTTACCGGCTGATAATGAGCACGATATTCAGAGCCTTGGGCTTTAGGGTGGAAGTAGAGAGAATGCTAGCCACTGGCAGAATAGACATGATTGTGGAGGTTCCGTCCATCATCTACGTCCTGGAGCTGAAGCTATCTAACAATGGCGGCATTTCTGCTGCCGAGAGCCAGATAAAGGAAAAGAGCTATACAGAACCATTCAAGGCCGACAAGCGCAAGGTCATCGCCCTGGCAGTGGAACTCGATGAAACGGGCAAGGGACTGATAGATTGGAAAGAAGTGGATGAGGGTGTGTAAAATACAAAGCCAGCCATCTTTCGTTCCGACGGATTTGCAATCCATCGTCTAAAAATGCCCCAACCTCTTTAAGACCTGCGGATTTGCAATCCGCAGCAAGCAAGATTGCAAATCCTTTTTTTGTGCATCCAGGTGAGGCGGATTGCAAATCCGCAATGCCCTAAATGGTCGAACATTTTTTATGCCGGATTGCAAATCCGGCAGGACGCCTGACGGTGGTCCAGAAAGGTAATCCAGAAAACAAGAAGGTGGACAATAGAAAAGCAGTTGTTGCCTCTTACCGCAACAACTGCTTTTTCTTTTACAATATCACCAGCTATTCTAATACAATACTTACTGTATTATAACAAAAGCATCCTCCTCCTTTCTACACCTCCTTAATCTCCAGCGTCACTTCGTTTCCTCGCCACACCGCCTTCTTGATGCGCTCGTAGAGGGTGGTGAAAAGCGACTGGCTCTTCAACACATAGCCGGGGGCATGAACCTCACCCACCAGGATGCTGCCACGGCTCATCGTAAACGGACCGTTGCCCGGCTGAATCATCGCAACCGACTTGGCGGAAGCATCATCCACCGGAACCAGATACGGCATCTTGCGGTTGAGACGCTTGCACTTACCAATGCGCACACGATACTTTCCTGCCGGAAGACAATCTGCCTCACGCTCTACGGTGCCGCATACCTTCACCAGCTCAATCCCTTCGCCAGCAACTTCTTTCACAACTTTGAGTGTGCCCATGATGGTGCCACGCTCACGCAATAGACGATTCACATAAATTTCCATATCTACCTAAAATTAAATTAAAAAGCAAATTAATAAACATAAATAACATAATAACGAAAAGCAGAATTATCAGACACTTACGCTGCTCTGAACCTTGGCTTTCGCCTCCTCCAGCGTCATTCCTTCACTACGACGGAGCTTGAGATAATACTCACTCAAATCCTTGCAACCTTCGGGCAACTGATGGTAAACCAAACTGGACAATGCTTTCTTCAGTTCAAAGTAAAGACTCAATCCTGCTTCGTCCTGATCTGGGAAGATGTGAAGATTTCTTCCGGCAAGAAGCCCTTGAAAACGGCGGTCGAAAAGCGTGGCACTGGGAATGGCTATGGCATGAATGCCAAGGGTCAATGCCGTCCAGCAATCAGAGGGTCCCTCGGTGATGAGCAGCGGTTCATCAGGAGAATAATCCTTCAATCGGTCGAACCCATATATCATGCGATGACTGCCTGGTGCAAACTTGAATCGGGGAATCTCCTTCTTCTTTTCCAGATAGCGGCTCTGCACGGAAACCAGTCTTCCCTCCTGGTCGAAATAGGGAAAGATGAGCGATGGACCGTCAAACACTCCACGCCCCACTCTCGCCATGCATACGCTTTGCTCCGTGCTCACTATCTGGCAGACCTTCAATGCCTCAGGGCTGAGCAACCGCTCCTCGAAAAGGAATCTCTGTCCCGATTCTGACAGATGCATCTGCCGGAACATCTGCTGGTAAAACTCCACATCTACGGATGATGGGGCAACATGCCCATGCGAAACATGGGTTTCTGCAAAATGCGCTCTCAGGGAAGCCATTCTTCTGTCTGATGCCGTAAGCACCTTTTTATCAGCACTTTTATCTGTATATCGGGCAGAATTTCCATACTTCTCATCGCCAATATACACATCAAAATGGTCTGCCAACCAATGACATGCCTCGCTGAATCCCAAATTCAGTCGCTCTCTCACCAGGCCGATGGTATCGGCAGAGAATCCGCAGCTATAGCAGTGGCAGGTGTTCTTCTTTACATTGAAGGCGAGACTCGGATGATGATCATCGTGGTGGATGCAGAGGGCTCGCTTGTTGCGAAGCCCCATGCCCAGAAGATCAGCTACCTGCAAGATGTCGAGCTCGCGAAGTTTCTGAATATTATATTTATCGATCATAATCTATAATTTAATGATTAGACAATTAAATACTGACAAATGAATATATTCCCAAAAATATTTTCACTTCTTACCAGTTTTTCTGAAGATATTCTTATCTTCACCTTTCTGATATTTCTCCACCCACCCCCATCTGCGCCAATTACAGATAATGTTGCGGACAGGAGTTCTCAGTCCCTTCTGCTTCAGAAATTCTTCTAAAAACTTACGTGAAAACTCCATCGGCAGTTCGCTGAAATAATCTATAGTATGATAGGGTTCCCCATCTCCTTCTGCAGAAATGTCCTCAAAAGACTTTCCCCATCTTTGCAGCATATTATTAAGAATTCTATCTGCACAGGACAGATAGGTCTGCTTAACCAGACGATGGATTTCCTTTTCATCCTTCTTCCCTTCAACCTGGTAAAGCATCTGCATAAGAGCCGCAATCCGAAATGCGGAAACAGAACTTCGCTTATAGAACACATCCATAGATTTAGACATAGTGCGCACCACTTCCTTTCGGCACTCATCACACCATTTCACTATAGTCTTGTCGAGCCAACTCATATCCAGTTCAATCTCTTTATGCATAGTTCCATCACTATTGTAACACAAGGCCATCAACTTCTCCAACGTCGTTTCCAAGCTGGCTTTCTGACTATCATTGAGGGCAGAAAACTGTGGCGGATTACTACCCAAATGACTATCCAAGGCACAGAATATGGTGCGGGTAACCGAACCACCCTCTATAGCTGCCTTATTCATATATCGTGACACAGCACTTCGGGTTCCACAAAACACGAAAGAAAGCAAAGCATCTACCACCGCACTATAACTGGATTCACTTACGTAATCCTGTCCATAAACACTACCTAAATCATAAGCAGTCTTGATAATCTGCGAAAGGTCAGAAAACTGCCGTTTTGCCGATTGCACTATGGCTGAGATTTCATCGGCAAACTCAAAGTGCGTCTTTGGTACCCCGAAGAGCTTTACGGAAGCATCACATCGTTTGATAAACATCGTAACGGACACCGTCTCCGGAAAAATGGTGACATCCGTCTTTGGTTCAGGCGGCAGTTTGCCATCCTTTTTACCCTGTCTGCGCTTCATCGCTGCATACTCCTGTTCCTTGGCTCTCATCTCTCGGTCTCGTTCTATGAAAGGACGCATCAAGGTTCGCATGATGTATCTGGCAAATGACTTTCCGCTCGACTGCTCACCCTCTACAATGACCTGCAAGACAATGGCAGAGCGTTCACCATCATTGTCATATACATATTGCAGGCGTACCCGGGTGAGATACACGCTGAGCATACTCGCAGCCACCACAAGCACCGGAAATTTGAGTTCGGCAGGAGCTGTCTGCATCCACTCTCTGATGCCTGAAGGATAATCCTTGTCTGCAATGAGCGAATGAATAGGCATCGTAACCACATTGTTGATTCCGCCCTTGGTTGCCTGGGGCTTTGCCGCTGGATTTATCTGAGATGCCTCCTGCGGAATTTGAGATTTTTTCTCTGTCATAACTCGTTAATACGTTGTTATTCCTGCCGCAAAAGTAATAAAGAATCCGGGAACAAACTGCTTGTGACTTTTGTGAATATCGCATCTTTCACAAGATCATACTAGCCCAAAACTGACTAATGGCTAGTATATAAAGGGAAATGAAAAAGGATAAAAAAAATCTTGTGAAAAACACGGATAACCGAATTTTTCACAAGATTCATATTTTCGCCTACATAAATTGCCGCAATCATGGAAAGCTGTTTCCTGCATTCATGGAAATGAATACAGAAATCCTCATCTAATGATCCGGCTGGGGATGCTCTTGCTGATATCTTCTCATAAAACTCTTGACCAGACACTCTTCATCGGTCCCAACTTCAGCCTTGAGCATATTGCCGAGGTGAGTAACCATCGTCCTTTCTGCCTTCACTTTACATTCTATATGGCAATCATCCACCAGAAACCTATAATAAGGAGCTCCAGAATCAGAGAGTACCATCCTCAAATCCTCCTTCCAGTACTTTCTGAAGGCTACCAGCATACGTACCACTTTGTTGTTTTTACTGGAATCCAACTTCTCTTCATTCAGTTTCATTTCTTCCAGAAAAGCTAAAAATGCTTCCTTCCAATAAGCAGTAACCGCCAGGTCGGGCTTCTTGTTATCCCCCCTGCTGGCAAAAAGTACGATTTTGGCATTCGCTTTTTCTCTGCCATTTGCCGACACATTGGTTTTAAGCCGTCCAAGATCATCAGTAAATGAAGCCATAGAGCCACCCGTCATATAACTTATTACCCAGTTTTTCAACTTATCCTTGTGGTACTGATAATATTCATGATTGGTAATTCTGAGGTCCAGTTCTTCCCACTGAGGATAACAATCATCCAGCAGAAAAGCAATTTTCAGTGTACACCGATAATAGAGTCTCGATCCCGGAACATCATCATCAATCAATTTCTTAAGACATAAGTTAATCAGGCAAAGAGTGGTAACAGTCATCTCGTCGAGTACATAGTCTTCATTTCTTCCATGACATCCGCCCACCTGACTCATAATACGTTCACGAATATCCGTCCATGCCTCCTGAATTCTGAATTCCAGCTCCACCTCCTTCAAATGAGCAGAAATCATATCAAGCCATCCTACGATGATTTCAAAAAAATCCAAAGGCATCAATCGCAGAGTGCTTCTTGTACCCGCATATTTATTGCAAATCTGCCCCACGAGACCATAGAGTTCATTGTCGCCATATACCTCGCGGAGCTTCATTCGCCTCTCTACGTCATCATTCTTCTGCATGGTCAATCTCTTCAATATCTTTCATATCCTGGTATATTTTTTCAAACCACTCCTGCAGCTTTCCCATACGCACATCCTGGGGAGGCAACGGCATTTCCGATCCCTCCTCCATTTCGCCCACTATATAACCAGGCAGTGGATAACGTGCGGCTTCTACCTGCGAAGAAGACAGAACTTTGCCATTTTTCAACTTGACACAGATTTCGAAGGAATTCTGCAAAGCCACATTCACGAATCTGCCAAATAATCGTTCTGCCATATCTATATCCGCACAATGGCCGTCCTTATATCCGAAATTCACCCCACTCTCACTCGCACTGATAGCCTGTCGGGTCTTGGCAATGTAACGCATGGCAATCCATGCTTCATCATTCTGCTCAAACACAGGTGCCATATCAGGATTCTTCACCCTAAGATACATATCCTTGATATCTCCACCATCTTGGCTGCATGCCATTCTCAATCTGCTCCAAAAATGCTTTGCCAGAAGCATAGGCTCAATGGAGATGGTATATTGAAAATCCGGATCGTCCTTAGCCTTATCTATAAAAACCTGATTGAAATAGCTGGCTAATCCCTTACGCGTAACTTCGGGCGCGGCAAATCTGTCATTCTTCTGTATGGCAATGAAGATAGCATCATCGTGACTGCAATCAAACAAGATATTAATGAACGGATAGTCGTTGTCGGTCTTCTTAACGTGGGTAACTTCCTCATTAAGTGGAATCAGAGATTCACGCTCTACCTTAGTATAGGCAAGCCATTTCTGCGAATCCTTCACTGCTGTTTCATCAGGCTGCACGGGTTTGTGACTTCCTGTCTCATAATGAATATCGCTGTTGATAGCATCAAAAACACAACTCACCAACTTCTTAAGTTTAGCCTTAGAAAGCTTGCCGGGTACCAACCCCTTCATATAAGGAGCAAAAGTCAACTTATATATGCTATAAGTCATAACAGGTAAATCTGTTGCCATACTGGTTATATATTTTTAAGTTTAACTATAAAACAGGAAAATACAGTCTTCCTCAAGGGCGAAAAAGTATTTCCTTTTTTCTTTACAAAAGTACTAATTTATTTTTAAATCACCAAGGAAATTGTATGATATTTGCTAAAAAAGAAATAATAAACATTTTCCATTACGTAATAATCCCCAAATGTGAATGTGAATGTGAATTTGAAATGCAAAACACTGCAAAGGTTACTAATAAAAAAGAAATATGGAGTAAGATGGACATACTAGGCCTCGCGCGTACATTATTATATTAGGATTTTATACTTTATGCTTTCTCTATAGCAATATCCAATTACTGTTTGAAATACATTTCAAATTCACATTCACATTCACACTTTCAACAGAATCTTAAGACTAAGGTTTCAATCATCTCCCCCACCTCGCCCCTTTTCCTGCGTCGCCACGTAGCAATTCCTGCGTCGCCACGTAATATTTCCTGCGTCGCGACGCAGGAAACGGCAGCTCTATCGAAGGGGATTTCATGCCTCACATCACAACTGCCGGGACAAGCCGATTCAAATGCCGGGACAACTATTGCATTTCGCCCAAAAATGTTGTATCTTTGCATCGTCAATGAAACTCATTGATGGGGCTCTCTGCCAGACAGGATACCGCGGAACTGCATGGAGGGGATGCCCGATACAGAAACTGGATTATTCACTAAAAAGAAAGGAATGAAGAAAATGAAAAAGGAAACTTGGAAATCAATTCTGCAGATCATCGTCACGGTGCTCACTGCACTCTGTACGTCACTCGGAGTTACGAGCTGCATGTAGTATATGTAGAAATTAAATTATTCACTAAAAAACTATTTGAATTATGGGTATCAAAGTAAAAGCTATCGAGCGCAACGTCGCTTTTGAGAAGGGTAAGCAGAAGTGGGCATACGTTATGCAGGCAGACCTATACGGTCAGCTTACCCAGAGTAAGGTTATCGAGGAAGCTGCCGTGCGCAGCGGACTCGCCAAGCAGGTGATCAACGCCGCCTGGGGTGCCATCGGAGCAGTCATCACCGCATGGGCCACCGAGGGTCACTCCGTGGCTGTACCGGGACTCGGTTCCCTCCGATTCGGTCTGAATTCTACCGCTGTGGAGGATGTCAACAAGGTGAGCAGCTCGCTCATCAACCGCCGCTACATCATCTTCGTGCCTAACGCCGACATCAAGGAGGAGCTCGCCAAGACCAGCGTCAACATCACCTGCTACGACCGCAACGGCAAGATCGTGAAGCAGGTTACCTCTGCCGACAAGAACGACACCGGGGAGGATGACAACAAAGATAACACCAACCAGGGAGGAGGAACTTCGCAGGGCGGAGGTACCAGCCAGGGTGGTGATTCCAGCCAGGGAGGTGATTCCAGCCAGGGTGGCGGCACTACCGAAGGCGGAGGAGGCGACGACAACGTAAGTCTCTAAAAACAAAGTAGAGCTCTAAAAACAACGGAGATCTCTAAAATCATCAAGGTGTGCCAGATTACAAGGAAGTGAATCTGGCGCACCTTCTTTTTTTATCTTTTTCTCCTTAAAAGTGGTCTTTTTGGAAAAACCTCATTCGTTATTCAAGTTTTTTTTCGTACCTTTGCACGCGAAATCAATAGACTGGAATATCAGATAGGCTAGAATATCAGATAGACTAGAATATGAATATGTATTTAAAATAAGGTATAAGATATGAAATCTCACATTAAAATGTATCTACTTGTCTGTATCGCCGCCCTGCTCCTTACGGGCTGCGATACCGTATTCGATGTTCACCCTTACGATGTTCGCGTAAAGGGCGAAACCAATCTGAATGCCAAGAACATACAGAAGATAGAGCAGACGGTGAAGAGCAAGGATACCATCCGGTTTGCCGTGATCAGCGACAGCCATCAGTGGTACGACGACCTCGTGGATGCCGTAAATGATATCAACAGACGCAAGGACAGCATCGACTTCGTAATCCACTGCGGCGACATCTCCGACTTCGGCGCTACCCGCGAAATGAAGTGGACACGAGAAAGAATGCTGAAACTCAAGATGCCTTCGGTAGTGCTGCTGGGCAACCACGACTGTCTGGGCACGGGCAACCAGACCTACGAGGCCATCTACGGCAATCCCGACTTCAGCTTCATCGCCGGAAAGGTAAAGTTCGTCTGCCTCAACACCAATGCCATCGAGTATGACTACTCCCGTTCGGTGCCTAACTTCGACTTCATGGAGGCGGAACGCTCTGCCGATTCTCTCGACTTCGACCGCACCGTGGTGTGCATGCATGCACCTCCCTACTCCGAGCAGTTTAACAACAACGTAGCGAAGGTATTCAATTATTACATCCACGATTTTCCTCGCCTGTTGTTCTGCCTGGACGGTCACGGTCATCATACCAAGACGGAAGACCTTTACAACAACGGCACCCTGTTCTATATGGCAAGCAGCGTACACTTCCGTCAATATTACATTTTCACCATCACACCAAAGGATTATCATGTTGAAGTCATCGATTTTTAAGTTCAGTATATGGGCGCTCCTCCTGCTATCGGCAAGCACTACGGCAAGCGCCGGCGAGGAGGGGTTAGGAAAGGAGAATTTAGGAAAGGAGAGTTCAGAAGAAGATTCACTCACCCAATACGACAGGCGTATCCTCCGCTATCGCAAGCACTGGGATGTGCTGATGCCTACGCAGAGCGTGATACAGACCTGCGGCAACATGGGTATCATCTCGCTGGGTATCGGATGGGACTACGGCAAGCGAAGCCAGTGGGAGACGCATCTGCTCTTCGGCATCGTTCCGAAATATGATTCGGATGAAGTAAAAATGACAATCACGCTGAAGGAGAACTTCATTCCCTGGCGAAAGGGATGGCAGTTTGAACCCCTGGAGTGCACGCTGTACCTGAACACGGTGTTGGGTCACGATTTCTGGACAAAGCAGCCTACCAAGTACGAGAGCGGATATTATCCCTTCTCTACCCGAATCCGCCCGAATCTGGGATTTGGCGAACGGTTTACGTATCAGATTCCGAACAACAGGCGCAAGCGCGTGAAGAGCCTCACGCTCTTCTATGAGTTGAGCACGAATGATATCTATTTCATGCGGTTCTACCGCAACGGCAATGCCGGTTTCTGGGATGTCTTCGGACTGTCGTTTGGTGCAAAAATGCAGATATTATAAAGGGATAGTGAATGGGGGATTGCAAATCCCCCGGTTTTATAGGTCGAACCTTTTTAACGACGGATTACAAATCCGTCGGGACACCTGGCGGGAGACTTTAGGATTTAAAAAGTGAAAAAAAAGATGGAAACAGAAGAGATTGTTCATAAGCTGGAGGCGAAGGGCATCAAGCCCACCTCCAACCGCATACTGGTAATGAAGACTCTGGTGAATGAGCAGAATCCGCTGAGTCTGAAGGATTTGGAGCAGAAGATGGTGTCGATGGACAAGTCGAGCATCTTCCGCACGCTGACGCTCTTTCTGGAGCATGATGCCGTTCATGCCTTCGAGGATGGAAGGGGGATATTGAACTACGAAGTGTGTGAGGAGGAAGGAGAGTGTGACCATCATGATGGTCATATTCATTTCTACTGCGAATCATGCCACCGTTCGTTCTGCATGGAGGATATCCATATTCCGAGCTTCGAATTGCCGGAAGGATTCTATCCTCACTCCGTCTCCTTCGTCATCAAGGGAGAATGCCCTGAGTGCAGGAAGAGGCTTCGCTGAAAGCAATGCCTATTCCAAAAGAAGAGGCTTCGCTGAAAGAGGGTGTGTCATAAGCCACATCCCATACGCCCTGAAAGGGCAGAAGCTCCTAGCCCAGGGCAACGCCCTGGGTTTTAGAATAAACACAGCAAAGTCGCCCTGAAAGGGCAAAAGCTTTGTATATTGCTCAATATTTTAAAGCTTTTGCCCTTACAGGGCGACGGGTTTGCGTTCATAATTACCCAGGGCGATGCCCTGGGCTAGGAGCTTCTGCCCTTTCAGGGCGTATTGGGTAATTTCAACCGTACAGGTCGAAAAAAGATGAAACAAAAAAAGCTCCGAAGAAAGATGAACTTCTTCGGAGCTTTTTTGTACACCCTTAGGGATTCGAACCCTAGACCCACTGATTAAGAGTCAGTTGCTCTACCAACTGAGCTAAGGGTGCAGCAAGCTTAGCATTTGAGTTATTTCTCAAAATCGGTTGCAAAGGTACTGCTTTTTTCTGACACCACCAAATTTTTCGGCAACTTTTTTCTTTTTCATGCGCATTTTCCTGATTTTCCATACATTTTCAAGAGAAAAAGTGTATCTTTGCAGCCACTTATACATTATTATATATGTAGAGCATCAAAGAACATAAGAGAATATAAGAGAAATCTTATCAATTAAGAAATCAAAAACATAAGAGAATATGAACGGAATATACACTATCCTGCTCCTCGTGCTGAGCAACATCTTCATGACGCTCGCATGGTATGGACATCTCAAACTCCAGCAGACGGGCACCAGCAGCAACTGGCCACTCATCGGAGTCATCGCCTTCAGTTGGGCGATCGCCTTCTTCGAATACTGCTGCCAGGTACCAGCCAACCGCATCGGATTCATCGACAACGGCGGTCCATTCAATCTGGTACAGCTCAAAGTGATACAAGAGTGCGTGTCGCTCATCGTCTTCGCCATCATTGCCAACATTCTCTTCCAGGGGCAGGGGCTGCATTGGAATCACTTTGCCGCATTCGTCTGCCTCATCGCTGCCGTGTATTTCGTCTTCATGAAATAATAAAGCTTTTGCCCTTACAGGGCGACAGACTTGCGTCCTGAATACCCAGGGCGATGCCCTGGGCTAAGAGCTTCTGCCCTTTCAGGGCGTTAACAACAAAGAAAGAAGAACAATTATAACAACACAAAATAAAAGAATAACCGACAATGGAAAAGAAATTACGTGTTGCTTCCCTCTGCGTGCAGGGAGGCTATGAGCCGAAGAACGGCGAACCGATAGAAGTGCCTATCTATCAGAGTACTACATTCAAATACGACAACTCTGAGGAGATGGCGATGCTCTTCGACCTGAAGAAGGAGGGCTACTTCTATACCCGACTCCAGAACCCTACCAATGATGCTGTGGCAAAGAAAATCGCTCAGCTCGAAGGTGGCGTGGGTGCCGTATTGACCTCAAGCGGTCAGGCTGCCAACTTCTACGCCGTATTCAACATCTGCGAGGCTGGCGACCACATCGTTACCTCTAACGAAATCTACGGCGGCACCTTCAATCTCTTCGGCGTTACCCTGAAGAAGCTCGGCATCGAGTGCACCTTCGTAAACCCTAACGCCAGCGAGGAGGAAATCCAGAAGGCTTTCCGCCCTAACACCAAGGTGGTGTTCGGCGAAACCATCAGTAACCCTGGCTGTGCCGTGCTCGACATCGAGAAGTTCGCCCGCATCGCTCACAAGAACGGCGTGCCTCTCATCGTAGATAACACCTTCGCCACACCTATCAACTGCCGCCCATTCGAGTGGGGTGCCGACATCGTTACCCACTCTACCACCAAGTATATGGACGGTACCGCATCGCAGGTAGGCGGCGTGGTTGTGGATAGCGGCAACTTCGACTGGATGGCGAATGCCGAAAAATTCCCTGGCCTCTGCACACCGGATGAGAGCTACCACGGACTCACCTACGTGAAGGCTTTCGGCAAGATGGGATACACCACCAAGCTCGTGGCACAGTTGATGCGCGACCTGGGTTCCATCCCTGCGCCGATGAACTCATTCATCCTGAACCTGGGCCTGCAGAGCCTGCACCTGCGTATGCGCCAGCATTGCGAGAATGCACAGAAGGTGGCTGAGTTCCTGCAGAATGATGAGCGTGTGGCTTGGGTTCACTATAGCGGACTGAAGGGCGACGAGTATTACGATCTTGCCCAGAAGTACATGCCAAACGGCACCTGCGGCGTCATCGCCTTCGGATTGAAGGGCGACCGTGAGACTGCCATCAAGTTCATGGATTCACTGGATATGATCAACATCGTGACTCATGTGGCAGATGCCCGCACCTGCGTGCTCCACCCTGCCAGCCATACCCACCGTCAGCTTTCAGACGAGCAGTTGAAGGAGGCAGGCGTTGCGCCAGACTTGATCCGATTGTCAGTAGGTATCGAGGATGTAGAGGATATCCTGGATGATATCAAGCAGGCATTGGATAAAATCTAAAAAATCAGTATGATTTAGGCAATGCCCGGCATGTTCCAAGTGGTGGTTGCATCCACACGCCCAGTTTGCATCCACACGCCCTGAAAGGGCAGAAGCTCCTAGCCCAGGGCATCGCCCTGGGTACATAGGGATATAACAGAGTCGCCCTGTAAGGGCAAAAGCTTGGTATTGAGAAGCTTTTGCCCTTACAGGGCGACTTTCTTTTGCTTATGTATAACCCAGGGTGTTACCCTGGGCTAGGAGCTTCTGCCCTTTCAGGGCGGGCCGGGAATAGAACTTCCGGTCATTCTCTTAAGCCAGCAATCATTGATTCAGGGCGTGCCGGGAATTTATACCAATTTATAAATCTCGCTAGGCGTCTTCCGCTTCAGCACTTCCAGCTCGAAGTCCTTTCCGGCAATGATGCCCTTGCTCCTGAGAATCTGCTCCACGGTCTTTCTCGCCAGTTCGGGATGATTATTCTCCTCACTGAGATGGCAGAGCCATACGTGGCGGAGGCTCGGAGTGGCGAAGTCGGCAAGCGCATGGGCACACTCATCATTGCTGAGATGACCGTTCGGCCCCAGGATTCTGTCCTTCAGATACTGAGGATATTTTCCTGCCTGAAGCATCTCCACGCTATAGTTCGATTCGAGCACCAGATAGTTCGCCTTGCCGATGAACTCCTGAATCTCCTCCGTGATGTGTCCCACATCTGTAATCAGACAGAATGTGACACCCTCGTGCTCCACGAAATAGCCCACATTATCCGTACTGTCGTGAGGCACCCCAAACGGAGTAACCCTGAACTCGCCCACCTGGAACGGCACACCTTTCTCTATGATGTGCGCATGATTGGGCACGATTTTCTTTCGGACGCAATAGTTGCGCTCGATACCTGCATGAACTTTACGGGTTGCATATACTGGTAGATGATAGTCAGTACTCAAGCTCCCCACCGACTTTACATGGTCGGCGTGGTCATGGGTGATGAGGATATGATGCACATCCTCGAAGCGCAATCCATAGTTATGGAAGTGCTTTTTCAGGGTTCTGATACCTACTCCTACGTCTATCAATAGCGAATCCGTCTCAGTGTAAAGATAGTAGCTGTTGCCACTGCTTCCACTGCCAAAGGATATAAATTTTAGCATTTTAATTGTTATTTTCCCTGCAAAGTTAGCAAAAAAGATTCTTATTACAAAGTTTTTTACTATCTTTGTGTCCAAATTAAGCAAATAAATAGAAATTTTAAGATTTAGGAAACATGGTTAGGAAAACAATATCCTGTATGGCTATCGCCGTAGCAGCCATACTAGCAAGCGCTTACACCCTTACGGGATGCCAATCTCATCAGGGTGACGAAGACCAGCTGGAGAATGACATCGATTCATTCGCCACCTACTACTTCAACTGGCAGTTCCCCAAGACACAGAAGTACTGCACCCAGAGTTCAGAACCCTGGCTCCGCTATGCTGCCAGCAACGTGCATCAGGCGGATGTGGATCTGCTGCGCACCAAGGCTGAGGCTGCCACGATAGAGATCAACGACATCGACTTCAGCGACGACGGAGCGAACGCCACCGTCAGCATCACCGTATATAATTTTCTGCAGATGGACACCATCGGGCAGGAAGCCCACCTCGTAGAAGAGGCCGACTTCCACCTGCCGATGCGTATCGAGAACGGGGTATGGAAGATTAGAATGGTAAACCTACCGCGAAGTGAAAGGCGAAATCGCGACTGAGCTTTGGGTGAATAATCGCCCAATGCTCATCCCCACTCTCGTAGGCAGGATTGATTGCCTTCATACCCATATCGAACCGGAGGATGAAATAATCGAAGTTCAACCTCAGACCCATACCATACGCCGCAGCAATCTGCTTGTAGAACTTATCTAACTTAAACTGTCCGTTAGGCTGCTCATCATATTTTCTGAGCGTCCAGATATTACCTGCATCCACAAACAGGGCACCTTCGAATTTCCAGAACAAAGGAGTGCGGTACTCAGCATTCAGGTCGAGCTTCATATCACCCGTCTGGTTGATGAAGTCGATGCGTCCGTCATTGCCCTTGTATCCGCCAGGTCCCAGCTCTCTTACGCCCCAGCCTCTCACCGAGTTGGCACCACCCGAAAAATACCGTTTCTCGAAAGGCAGCACCTTGCTATTGCCGTAAGGATACGCCACGCCGATGCCTGCATGCAGCGCCAGCACATTGCGGTCGTCGAAGCGCACCAGATGGGTGTAGTCGAAATCTGCCTTGGCATACTGGGCATAGGCGATATTGATGAAGGTACGCTGTCCCTGAGAATTTATCTTGAAATTCAGTGCCTTGGAGAAAGCGCTGAGCAGATTGCCCGAAGACTCTACATTCAGTCGGAAGGCATCTACCTCATCGCTATAGGTCAATCCGAATCCCATCTTCATGATGAAGATATCCTCGTAGTTATAGCGCAGGATGGCATTTCTGTTATCTACATCATCCAGATAGTCGCGCTTGAAAGTCTCTGAAATCCAAGGCATATACACATAGTTGAGGTCGAGCAGATCGAATCGCCAGTTGAGATGATGGCGGGGTTCAGCCCAGCGGTAGCGCCATGCCATGGAGAAGACGCGACGATGGAACTCCGGACGGTTCTGGAGGTCCCAGGCCACCGAATACTCCGTATTGGCAGTCTGTCTTCTTCTGAAATTCTTAGACAGCAGCGGTGCCACGAAGCGTGGGAACACCAGTTTGCTCTCTATCGAATACTCCTGATAGTTCTGGTCCTGATAGCCCTCCAGTCCGGTGATAGCCTCGTAGGCACCACGCAGCTCGATACTCAGCTGTTCGCTACCGCGGAAGAGGTTTCTGTTGGTATAGGTGAGCGAAGCCGCAGCACCCAGGTCGCCTGCCGTATTGGTTCCTTCCGGCTGGAAGGAGATGGTAGAAGGCTTGTTGGTGCTGATCTGGATATTGCAGTCGAGCTTTCCGCTATCGGGAGCTTCCACGAATCGGATATTGGTATATTTCACCGCCTGCAGGCGTGCGAAATTATTATACGTACGTTGCAGGGCAGAGGCGCTGTAGGGACTTCCCTCCTTCAGGGCAGTGGCATTCAGGAGCACCTGATGGCGCAGGTGGATGCGGTCGCTGTCGTTGCTGAGATAGTTGATCTTCCTGATCTCGTATCGTGAGTGCGGGGTTTCCGGCGCATTACTGTTAGCCTTGTAGTTCATCAGATGCAGGGTAACGCCGATGTCTTTGCTGCCCGTGATGGTATCTGCAGAAAAGTGGATGAAATCCTTGTTGAAGCGGAAGTATCCATCATCAATGAGGAGATTGGAAATACGCTTGCGCTCATTGTCCAGCGCCTCTACCGTGAAACGCATTCCCGGCTTCAGCATCTGGTTATCAGGATTATCCAGCTGCAATCTATCCTGTATGTTCTTATCCTCTATGTCATACTCCACCTTGCCGATGAAGAACGGCTCACCAGGATGCAACAGATAGGTGGCATCCAGCTTCGGGGCTTTCTTCCGCTTCCTGCCCTTCGCATTCCCGTTCTTTCCATCCGCATTCTCATTCTCGCCATCCATCTCATTCTTGTTACCGCCTTTCGCCCAATCCTCTCCGTGAATGGTAGTATAGAGGGATACGCCAGCATGCAGGAATCCCTGATTCTGCATCGCCGTGAGCAGGTCCTGGCAAGTGAGTCGGGCCTGAATGGAATCATAGATGACGGGCTTCTTGCTGAACGGGTTTTTAAAGAGTGCAAAGAGCTTTGGCTTCTCTTTCTGTCGCACATACTGCTTGAGCGCCCCTGCATCATATTCTGCAGAGTCGCTCTTCACTTCCACCTTATTTAATATATACTCCCCCTCCTGCACATACTTGCTGGCAGAACATCCAGCCAGAACCAGTGGCAGGGCGAGAACTGAAATCTTCTGTATTTTCAAAATTCTCATCTTTTAACTACAATAAGGAACACGCTTCTTCTGTAGAAACCACCTTAATAGCACTCTCTTCAAAATCTTTAGAATTTCTGGTTACTAAATAATCTGAACCCGAACGTAACGCAGAATGATACTATCATAGCAGCAGCATCATAAAACAGAGGACGTTCCATGATAAAATCTATCAAGACATTAGTATCTAAAAATAGTTTCATAAATATTTCTCCATTAATGCGTCAGCCTTTTCTTCCTTATAATCTTCAGATAATCCTTCAGGGCATTTAAACCCAACCTCCAAAGCCTTTACTTCAGGGGATATATAGAACTTATTCTTAGGATGTTCTTTAGTTTTGATCTTATCCAAGAAAGAGTTCAATACAGATATTACAGCCTCAGTTACACTGATGTTATTCTGCCGAGCATACCACTCCACATTACTGTATGTCTTGTTATCTAAAGCAATTGTATTCATTGTATAATCTCCTATTTTATGAAATATGCTGCAAATATACAGTCTTTTTTTCACTTTTCCAAAATTTAATACAACTATTTTGCCACTTTAAAGAAAATTGAGTACCTTTGCATCCATTAAAGATTAGAAACATCAACAAATGATTAGCAAGAATAAGATAAAATACATTCGTTCGCTCGAACTGAAGAAGAACCGCAACAAGGAAGGAAAGTTCGTGGCGGAAGGTTTCAAGGTAGTAGATGACCTGCTCGCCCTGCAACCTGCCGACCTCATTGTGGCTACCCAGGAGTGGCTCCACGGCAAGCACCTTGCGGATCAGACAGAAGTGATAGAGGTGACCGAGGAGGAGCTGAAGAAGGTGAGCTTCCTGCAGCATCCGCAGCAGGTGCTGGCTGTGTTCAGACAGGATACCGGCTGCAATAAGCAGGATTCCAACAACTCTCAGGAAGATGCGGAGGAGAAGAACTTCGGCTTTTCTAAAATCAACACCCAGGAACTGAGCCTCGCCCTGGATGGCGTGCAAGACCCGGGCAACCTGGGCACCATCATCCGCATTGCCGACTGGTTTGGCATCACCCACATCTACTGCAGTCAGGATACTGCCGACGTGTATAACCCGAAGGTGGTACAGGCCACGATGGGCAGCATTGCGAGAGTGAAGGTGGAATATGGCAACCTGCTGGCTCTAGTAGAATCGCTGCCTGCAGATGTACCCGTATATGGCACCCTGCTCGATGGCGACAACATCTATCAACAGCAGTTGGAAAACCGGGGACTCATCGTGATGGGAAATGAAGGAAAAGGCATTTCGCCTGCCCTTGCCAAGAAGGTGAACCGAAGACTGCTCATCCCGAACTTCCCGGAAGGAAGAGCCACTGCCGATAGTCTGAACGTAGCGATCGCTACCGCCATCACCTGCTCGGAATTCAGAAGAAACTTTTAAAGACCAAAAAGGTCAAAAGTGATTTTTCGGAATAGTTAAACAGCATCAAATCATTATAACTATGGAAGTAAATGAATTATTTAAGCAACGCAGCATAACTGCCTGCATGAAAGCATCCTACAATACCGTAACGAGCGATATCCGTTCGCTCGTCAAGCAGACCTGGGTTACCCACGTGCCCTTCGCAGTATTGCTGGCAATCGTACTTTACTTTCTCCTCCCCAACAAGTCGCTTCACGATTGGGGAGAAGCGAATCCGATGGCTTCATTCATCCTGCAAACCATCATCTACGCAGCCACCCTCGTGATGGCGGCAGTATCATTCTGGCATCTCCTGCCCCACAAGCAGCTCTGTCCTCAGGGCGAAAAGCGCAAACCGGGCAGATCGCTGGTCCGCATCCTCCGCCACTTCGGAGGCTTCCTCATGACCTGCTTCCTGGGCATGATGATTGTAGGCATCGCCACCTTTATCGCAGCTGTGCCTACCATCATCCTCATCATCGCCCAGCTCTACTCACAGTTGGGTGCACTCCAGGGCGATCCGCTCGGCGTACCGGGCTATTTCACCCCACTCCTCTTCCTCGTCTTCACCCTCACCAGCCTGCTCATCATCTATGCCCTCACCTGGCTCGGCATCGCACTGGCTTACCAGTATGCATCCTACAAGGTGCAGGATGAGGAAAAGAAAAAACTGAAGGAGAATCAGCAGCAGATGGCTGTAGCCGGCATAGAGCAGATGGCTACAGAAGAAGAGGAATACAAGAAGTATTAATCATATTAACATAAAAATGAGATAGAAAGAGACATGAAACAGACAAGATTACTCTTCATCGACCGCGATGGAACCCTGATTCAGGAACCTGCGGACGAACAGATTGACAGCTTCGAGAAGCTGGTATTCACCAAGGGCGTATTCCGCAACCTCGCCTTCATTGCCCAGCACACCGACTACGAGCTGGTGATGGTGAGCAACCAGGACGGACTGGGCACCGACTCCTTCCCAGAGGATACCTTCTGGCCTGTCCACAACTTCATCATCCAGACCCTGGAGAGCGAGGGCATCCACTTCGCCAAGCAGCATATCGACCGCCACTTCCCGGAGGATAACTCGCCGATGAGAAAGCCGGGCACGGGCATGCTAACCGAATACATCGACAACCCAGCCTACGACCTGGCAAACAGTTATGTAATCGGCGACCGTGAGACGGATGCCCAGCTTGCCGAGAACCTGGGTTGCAAGAGTCTGATTCTCGGAAAGGACGGCATGGACTGGGACAAGATTGCTGAGATTCTCTTTGCCGGCGACCGCATTGCCGAGGTGAAGCGCACCACCAAGGAGACGGATATCTACATCAAGGTAAATCTCGATGGCAGCGGCAAATGCGACATTTCTACCGGTCTTGGTTTCTTCGACCACATGCTGGAGCAGATAGGCAAGCACGGCATGATGGACCTCACCATCCACACCAAGGGCGACCTCTATGTGGATGAGCATCACACCATTGAAGATACGGGTATTGCACTGGGCGAATGCCTGCTGCAGGCGCTGGGCGACAAGCGCGGAATAGAAAGATACGGCTACAGTCTGCCGATGGATGATTGTCTCTGTCAGGTGGCATTGGATTTCGGCGGCCGTCCATGGCTGATCTGGGATGCAGAGTTCCACAGAGAGAAGGTGGGCGAAATGCCAACCGAGATGTTCAAGCATTTCTTCAAGAGTCTGAGTGATGCAGCAAAGATGAACCTGAACATCAAGGCTGAGGGCGAGAACGAGCATCACAAGATAGAAGGCATCTTCAAGGCGCTTGCCCGCTCGCTGAAAATGGCGGTGAAGAGAGACATCTACCACTTCGAGCTTCCTAGCTCAAAGGGAATGCTGTAATAAAACGAAAAGTTGTTATTAGCAGCACGCCCTGTTATTAGTAGCACGCCCTGAAAGGGCAGAAGCTCCTAGCCCAGGGTAACACCCTGGGTTACGCATAAGCAAGAAAGACGCCCTGTAAGGGCAAAAGCTTCTCAAATACAAAGCTTTTGCCCTTACAGGGCGACTTCTTTATCCCATTATATACCCAGGGTGTTACCCTGGGCTAGGAGCTTCTGCCCTTTCAGGGCGTACTACTTATTACATCCAAAAACAAGTTATATCCTGACTAGAACTTTGTCATGAACTCCACAACAATCTTATCCTTTTCTGAAGTCTTGGCGATGCCACCCTTGCGATAGAAATACTTCTCGTAGTTGATACGGATATCCGAGATGAATGGCTTGGCAAGGCTCAGGGTTACACCGCCCGTAACACGATGGCGCTTGTAATCGTTGATTTTCAATGCACCAGGCTCTGTATCAGAACCGCCATATCGGGTTCCATCGCTGTGGTCGCTCATGAAATCATATCTTGCCAATGGCGAAACCTTCCTGATGATGCTCTTCTGATTGATGACCGGAATGTCATAGCAGATGAAGCCATCGAAAGCATGCACATCGTGAAAGGCATCCTTACTGTAATGCTTGTAAAGATACTCTGCCTCAGCAATGAAACCGCCCTTATGGAAGGTGATACCACCATCATACATCGTTACCGTAATATCAGATGGCTTGATCTTCTGGGTACTCAACACCAAATTCACATTCGGAAAGAGGAACTGAGCCTTGGCAGAATAGTTAACACCCTTGGTCCAGTAATCCTTCTGATTGGTCAAGCCAGAACCGTTGAAGATACCGGCATTCACCACGATAGGGAAGCCAACATTCCAGGTGTATCCTATTTCAGCACCCACGTCGCGCACATTACCCACCTGCTTGGCGATGAACGAACGGTTGGCGAAATACTGCTGATGAGGAGAACGGTGAGCATCGATGGTGAATGGCACACGCTCCTGACCAATGGTGAACTGCAAGGTCTTCCAAGGCTTGATGCGTGTATAGGCATCGAGCATCTTGATCTTACCCTCGTCGCAGAGGTCGATTTCCGCCTTATAGCTTACCTGAGGTGTTACATTGCCAGCCACGTTGATGCGGGCTGTACGCACCTCGAATCGTCCCTCCCCCTCTTCGGTCTGGTACTCATACTTAGAGCGGATGGTTCCACCAATGGTCATGGTCTTGATGAATTCCCCGATGCCCTTCTCCAAAGAACTGTTTCCAGAATTCTGGGCATTCATTCCCATCGTCACCAGCGTGAGTGCCATCAACAAATACGTTTTCTTCTTCATTTCTTACCTTATTATATATACACGTAAATCTGATTTTTTTATTCCGAATGAAATCTTTTCCGATGATGCGGAAAGACATCTTCTTCATTTCGACTGCAAAGGTAAGGAGAAGATATTTCTACCGTAAAACATAAGTATTACAAAACTGTTACATCACTGATTTTCTGCACCTGTAATATCATTGTAATGATGGCAAAAACAGAGGAATAAACCACTTCATCCACAAATAAGATAAAAGATATGTCTATATCTCAAATTTTTATGCTATCTTTGCACGGAAATGTGCGAAGGTAGCATTTTTTTGTTTACCTTTCGCCTCTTCTTGCGTCATACACATAAAAAGGAACAAATGGAAGAAACAGAATTTGAACATATCGCCCAGGAAATGCGCCCCAGGTTGACGGCACATTGTCAACGCTATCTCTCGGCAGGAACCCTTGCCGAAGAAGCCGACGACATCGTGCAGGAAACCCTGGTGAAGCTCTGGAAGATGCGCGAAAGGCTCTCTGAATACCAGAGCATCGAGGCCCTAGGTATGACGATAGCCAGGAATCTCTGCATCGACCATCTGAGACGCAACAAAGCCCAGACGGCATCGCTGGAACAGATGAAGCATCCTGCAGAAATCTGTACGGCAACCGAGCGTACCGACCAGACCATCATCGGCGAAGATACGCAAAGACGACTCAACAGGGCGATGGACAGGCTTCCGGATACTCAGAGAAGAATGCTGCTATTGAGAAGCGAGGGAAAGAGCCTCGATGAGATTGCCGAAATCTGTGGAGCCAACAAGACGAGCACCAAGACGATGATTTCTGCAGCAAGAAGATCATTGTTGAAAATGATGAAGTCATAAAAGGCTGGTGCTCAAATTGAGCTCTATATTAAACTTCAAATTGAATTCTAAAAAAGGAACTCTAAAAAGGAAAGAAATGAAGAAACTAGAAGATATAACCTATCGCCACGAGCTGATAGAACGCTACCTCGATGCTGATACCAGCGTGGAGGAAGAACAGGCATTGGCTGATTTCTATCGCCATTGCGAGAATAAGGATTTAACGGATGAGGATCTCGACATCAGAAACCTGATGCTGGGAATGGAGAACTATACTCCGAATTTCCATCAAACAGAAATGGAAATGATGGAAGAATTGGACGGAAAAGAAGAGATGAAAGAACTGGACAGAAAAGAAGAAGCTGATGGACAGCCGCAAATGAAAGAGATGTCCCTTGCAGCTTCTAAGAAACACGAAACAAGATGGGTACGCCTCTCTGCGATACTTCTCGCTACGGCGATGCTGGCAGGACTCATCTTCCTGCTCTTCCCTATCAAGGATTATTTCTCATCCTCTTCTGAACAACAACCTGGCCTTGCCAACCTGATTCCTACAGAGCAGGTGGTTCGCTCGCAGCCATCTTCCGAGGATGAAGACGGGAACCTGGACGCATACGAAAAGATGGAACGTGCCGACTCCCTCTTCCTGGCTGCAAGCCAGGATATCGTGACCCCGCAGGAAATGAAGACAAGCAAGATATCCCTTGCCAAAAGAAAGAATATCGCAGAAAGAAGCGAGAAAGATGCAGGGAAGACTGCAGAAAATACAGAAGAGACCTCTTTTGGCAATACGGAGAAGACTTCATCTGAAGCAGAAAGAAGCATTCATGAAGATTTCAATCAGATTTATGAAGTAGCCTCTGCCGCCCTGCCTTCTGCCGAGCAGCTTACCATCAACCGCCAAGGCGATAACATCGTTATCTCAACCCTGGACAACGACGGCAACATGCAGCATTACACCATCAATATCGCAGAAACGCAAGATGGTAGCTATCAGCTACTTCCTTTGGCACAGTTAAACGAATAATAAAACATTTCACGCTGAATTATAAACATTTCACGCTTATGAAAAAGTATATTTTCACCATTGCATTTGCCCTGCTGGGCATAACCAGCAGTATGGCATCCAAGACAGATACCCTGCGTATCTACAGTATTGACGGCGAGCGCATTCCAAACTTCACCGGCAAGGAACTCATCGGTAAAACCATCAAGAATTACCAGATAAACACCAACGTCCTGCCGGCACCCAAAAGCGATGTGATAGAGATTCATATCATCACCACTACCACACCTCCTGCCCCCAAGCCAGACCCTCACTATCTGATCAAGGGCAGAGAGCAGGAACTGACTAAAGAGGAATTCTACAAGATTTCTCCCAGCAAAATCAAAGCCATCGAGGTCTTGAAAGAGGGCACCAAAGCCATTCAGGAAAGAGGTCTGAAAGAGGATGGCAGAAGCTACATCATCGTTACTCTGGAGAAATAACAGACAAAACGTATCCCTTTTTCTTCAGCGACTCAATCTTAACGGTCGCATCATGCTGAAGAGCAT